>Ga0209780_1002375_pt1 | contig 13344 bp, 12 predicted proteins | sample WorMetexBAHAMAS2_FD_187384 | JGI IMG/M metagenome (GOLD analysis project Ga0209780, IMG submission 187384) | Marine gutless worms symbiont microbial communities from Max Planck institute for Marine Microbiology, Germany - Inanidrilus exumae... | ecosystem: Host-associated > Annelida > Digestive... | reverse complement strand
AATGCAGCTGACGACAAGAGTTGATTCCAGAGACAGCATTTAGCAAGTCAAAAGGAGCGATGCAATAGACTATGATACGATACGATACGATACGATACTATATATTTACGTGCGCTCAAAAGCTGATGAAATGGCCAGCTTGATCTAGCGCACGGCACAGGAACAAAAATAAGGAAAAACTAAAAACAAAAACCGATTAGCTCGGAAGAAACGGTGCGGGCAAAAGTCAGTGAAGGCAGTCCGGGAGGAAGAAGTGAAACTAAGGGGTTAGGATTTGTGAAACAGGTAGATTTTAAGCCGGGAGTAAAAGAGGGAGTTATGGGTGAGCAGAGTGGTGAAACAGAAGAGGAAGAAGTGGTGGGTAAAGGAATAGGTGAGTCGAAAATGGAGGAACTGGTACTAGAATGAGGTTGAAGAGACACATTAAAATTACATCGCATCATGGTATCGGTGACTTTTGAAATAGGCCCCATAGATGCAATGAGCCTCTTAGTCTACATTGTAGACGACTTACGTCTTTAAGATTCCATGAGATGTGGACGGTCTGTCGACTGGCGGGCAGCGCTTGCTGGAAGACGTGAAGATCGCACGCAAGCTGTGACTGGCAACCGTCGCAGCATTCCAGAGTGAAGGCGCAGTGCAGTCCGTTCTGAGTTCCGCTCCAGATGTGCCAGAATGGAATTTCCTATACACACAGTCGCCCACCTTTACATGTTTGATGTCGTCCGTCGCAACTCGAAAACAAGTAATCAAACTTCGAAGATTTTTGACGAGAAGCCGCATCGCAGGAGGAGCGGATGTTTCACTGGCAGAAGTTATGTAAACATGGCCAGTCTGGAGCAATGCAGTTGGCTACAGCAGTGGCGCTGACGCCGTTATTGTTTTTTTTGCTGCGTACACCAGCCTACAGACCGCCTGTAGCAATAGGTCGCATCTAGCTATTGATGTGATGATACGGCCTAAAATGTACATCAACGTTTAGTCTCTAATAGAAAACATTGCCAATTAGGCCTGTGTATGATATAGTGTTTTTAGGCCTACGTGTTACAATGCCGATCACTTTTCCTACAATGCAATATAACTTCGTTTGTCGAATATAACATTTAAGCTTATTTTAGTATTTCATTTATTATCTCGTATATAAAACATACCAGCCTTTCCCCAGTTTTCTATCTCACATGTACTACAAAAGTTCAGTTTCATGTTACTTTAAATGTGACAAATGATCTTCCGAATAATGCTAAGAGGAATCTAGTTATACGTCGCACCAGTCAGTATAGTCGAATAAATGCAGAAGAAGTTTAACTAGAAGATGCCGGCAAAAACCCATGGCCGCCACTGTTTTTGTGCCTCGTGAGTCGTGGCCTTGACCTTTGATCTTTTGACCCCAAAATAAACGGGTTTGCAGGACTGCGGTGGAACATATCTATGTTAAGTTTATTGATCCTCGCTGCAGCGGTTTTTGAGATATCGTGCGGAAAAACAGACAGACGCACAGACAGACACCAACGTCGCTGGAAACCCTACCCCGCGACTACCGTCAGTTGTGTAAAATGTTTATTCAATTAAGTGTTGGAAACCTGGGATGGAAAGTTCGTCAGACGCAAATGACAGCCGATACCTGGACGTTGTCAGGCGGTTTGCAGCGCCAGCCTGGACTCAGCTGTTCAATAGAGACGCAAAGGTTTGAGCCGCCGAACTGGAACTGTATCAAGCGCGGTTTCACCAGCAGTCGACCGCCAAGCTGCTGCTCCACTCGCACCACGTTCTACGAATGCACTGGCAACTAAGCGGCATTCGGTACAGCGCATACTTCCGCCACAGTGTGCTGACCCTAACACTAACCATAACCATAAGCTTCCAAAATGTAATCAACTCTTCTGTGGTTTAGAGTGTTCCTCTACAGTTTCCAAATTTCACGAAAATCCGCCCATGACTTTTTGGGTTCCGCTGTTCACAAACAAACCAGAACCAGACAAACGGCGGGGAAAACGTATGCCCACCTACTGTACCTGCGGCGGATGTGAAAACGACTACAAGGCAATCATAGACATCAGACTACGCCCGCGGTGCCGCCAGCTGGTAAACTCGACGAAACAACGTCGTCTTTGATTCTGCCCCTTTAGTCGCATTGCGTGAAAAGTGAAAACACGAATTAAGTCATTCACAAACCGAGTCGGTCATGTAATACTGATAGTATTAGGGTTAGGACTATCGTATTCGCCTATAGTCGGCACTATCGGTGACTATCGCTATCGCCGATAGTTTTACTCATAGTTTTCCGATTGTTCCTGCAGTGCCGCCCTAAAATGTCACACCTATACAGCGTCAGATTGGGACATAACGCGTTTTTGCTGATTCTTGATTGCTATAGTCCAAACGAAAAATAATTAAATCCCTAGTTACTTAGACACTTTTCAACATTATGAATAGTTTGTCTGAATTAACAGTTTACAGTATAAAATTGCTACTTTTGTCTGTGTGTTTTACGAATTCATTGACACGCACTGCAGCGATAGGCCTACCTGTAAATAAATTGCCTTCAGCAAGAACTCGCTTTCGCGCGATTGTTTTTACCGATACTATCAACTATCGGATTTTCACACTATCGTCCGAACCCTTGACAGTATGAACTTATTATAGTATAGGGACAACAAACATCAAACATTTAAATGTTACAAAGACTGTTTCGAGATATAGTATTGGATGTACTTTACAGAACACTTATACAAAATGTTTTATCTGTTTCCGTAGACTTGACAACAGTGAGTGGACCTTTCGTTCATATTCGTAACATTGTTCCTCTCCAGCAAACACTACTATAGAAAAGGAATCTCAACCCACAAATCCACATAATACTTGCACTAGTCCTCACGATAATGTGGTTATCGTATGAATTCGAACGCGAAAAAGACAGTTATTGAAAGCAACAAGTCCTGATGTCAAACAGGCGGCTACGCTACCTCAAATGCGTCGGCAGTGTCGTCGACGAAGTAGACGCGCAGGTTGTAGATGGACACGGTAGCGACTGCACTTACAGGTGCGAACACGGCTACCTGGAGTAGTTTGACGGCGTTGCAGCCGGCGCTGGCCGGCTGTCCGATGAGCGCGTACCGCATCAGGCATTCGGTCATGACGTGGCAGCGTCCCGCCTCCACTTGCACGAACACCGGAGTGTTCAACGTCTCTTCACCGATCCTCGCCAGCAGCTGTAACAGCATCGATCGTCTCTCATGCGACCGTATCCACCTGACTAGAAAAATGAAGTCAGCTAAACGTGCACATAGGGATACATTCATCCGGCGATCTTACAAGGGCGTCGCCACTGTACACACGTCCGTCCCACTTTTGTCAGAGGACGTTTCTGAGACTGACTCAGCTGTGATGAGTTTACAGGGATGTATGAGGACGGTCGTTCAGGCATGAAGCTTGCCGCTTCCATACACGGATTACAAAGCGACAGTAGGCCTATGTTGACTTGGTTGAATTGCGTACAACTTTCCTCTTCTCATAGTCAACCCTAGTGGGGAGGGGAGACCCTCCCGACAGCCATTCGCCCACTCGACTACGCCCATCGTTCACTCCCTTTGGCCCCTTTAGACCCAGCAACGCAGGTACAAAAAGAAGAAGTTTTGAAAAAAACCGGTAAGCCTTCAGTTAAGTTACGAAGCCTATATTAAAGAAACTAGAAGAAGCCAGCACTCACAAGAGTGCAAAGACCCACGCCGACAATGTTGTTGTGACTCGATGATTTTGAACTCTGACCTTTTGTTCCCAGATTAAAAGGGCTTCCAGGCCTCATCTTGGAACATTCCTATGTCAAGTTTGGTGATCCAAGCTGCATCGGTTTTTGAGATATTGTGCGGAAAAACAGACAGCGACACACAGACATGCGTAGTCCCTGTCCCAGATTGCTGTCTAATCAACTGCTGACAAAAAAACAGCAGCAACAGCATTGCAGTATCACAGATCCGTCCACCTGTTCTGTGGTTAATTTTGTTGGGGGCTGTCAGCAGTGACGGGAGGATCATATATTGGCGCACCTGCCAGCGGAGCAATTCGTCGGACGGCGAGTCGCTGCCAATGAGCGACAACGTCCACTGACCATGACGGACGCTGGCACAGTGACGGAACGTCAGAACGACTGGCTTGGACAGCACGACCGACGACGGACCCAGCACCAGCACCGGACTCAACATCGTCTCTGTATCTGTATCAAATTATCAACATAATTAATCCGCCCCCGGTGGGGGTGCAAAGTATTGTGATCAATGTCTGTACGTCTGTCTGTTTATTTGTTTGTCTGTCTGTTCGCTCGCATATCTCGAAAACCACACGTCCGAACTTTACCAAATTTTCTGTACTTCTTACGGTCTTACCTCGTCCGTGACTCGGTCCCTCTCTGACGGTAATGCCGTACGTTATGTACTTCCGGTTTTGTGGATGACGTCATGTTTTCACAAAACAGAGAGAGTGAGCACAATCAGAGAAAACGCGTATGTTTCGTTGAGTTCGCCAAGGTGGCGGCACCGGAGGCAAAGCCTGCCGTCTCCGACTGCATCTTGTTTGTCCTTGCCATATGGCGACTCCAAGAATTGCGGCTTAGTTATAATTTACACTGAATTCATAAGCTGCTGATCTGATGTTGGAGAGCCGGTGTAAACTGTGAAGGGACCGTCTCTTCGCTCAGGAGTCCGACAGTGGAAGAAGAAAGATGAGGGCAGGCCGGTGGTTGCGATCACTGCTTTGAGTGTTCATCACTGCTTTGACGCTGTTGGTTTGATAACAGGAAGTCAGTAAATAATCAAAAGTTCTCTACCGGAACAAGCAGATGAAGAAAATCGAGGCTTTCAACTTGAAAACGGCCGCCAAGACGAAGATATACAGGCCTATAGTTTCCATTTCTGTCATTTTGTATATATGTAAGACATTACTGCTTAAAATATAACTGCAAATAGTCCTATACAGAGCGATTGTTACACTCGGTGGTACGTTGCACGGATCTGTTGCTTGCTGCATGCATGTAGGCGGGTTTTGCTAGCTGGGGGTCGAGTATAGGGGGTGTGGAGTCCAAGGGCAAAACCCCGGTAGAGGTTCTGGGGACGAAGTTCCCCGGAAGGTGAAGCACACAGCAAATTTTTTGCATGAAAATTGGGTTAGACTGGCTCTTAGTGATAACACGCATTTTAACCACGACTTAAGCATGAAACCACGACAGTTGACAGAGGGCGTACCCCTGCGTTGAAAAAAAATCTCACAAGTCACTCTTGTGGTGGCTGGGGGCGGGGTCCGAACCCTCGGACTCCCCTAACCAGTTACGCCCCTGGCTTGTTGCTGTGCTGTTTACTCTCATACAACGAAAACACTTCAATCTGAGTATCACCATGTAAACAAGCACAGAACAGTAATAGTCGACAAGCAAATAACCTATACACATGAAAGAAGTATTTGATGACAAATTGCGAGTAACGCATTGCACATATTGACGTCAAAGACTAATTAAGAGGATGGTCAGTACAAAACGAACTGACCGGAAAGCTTTGGTCGATCTTTGTTGTCGCGTAGAATGACAATGAATACGATTTCCGTGCAGCCCTTAGTCACGGCGCCTTCAGGAACCGTCAGACTAACTCCTAGCAGTCAACGGCAATAATTATTCGCCCGAAGCGAAGGATAGCTCCGGGAGAATCATGGAAATACTCTACGGGACAAAAACGGTGTTCACGCGTTCGGCCATAACTCCGCCGACAGTGAACCGATTTGGGTGAAATCTGAAACACTGTGAGCACATTGTTGGGGATGGCCCTATTAGATTTTGGGCGCGATCCGCGCAGTAGCGACAGTTTGAGAGGCAGCCAAAATTTCGTTTTTTGATCAAGTAAATAACGCACGATTTCGGCGATTTCCCGTCGGACAATTTTACGACATTTGAACACAACAACGTCAATCGGTGTCGCCATGTAAACTTAGTCTTTCTTACCGCAAGGGGTCGTTTTTTAAATAAACGCAAAAATTGCTCACAAAATTTCCAGGTCTTGCGACTTCAGGCTGTCATAACTACACAATGATTACAAATCGCCGGAAATTCATTACCAAGCTGACCCTCTACGGGATGTCTAGTTTCCATTTTTATCGTTAGAATCAATTCAAAGTCTTTCCCCTGGTATGTACGCTCCCCACAAGAAAAGTACCTACCCAAATTTTCGGCAACGTCCTATGTCCGATATTGCATATTAAAACCAATAGTACGCCGCAGTGCTGGTGCGGTCTGGCGAGCGATATATTGAAGAAAAACAGACTGAATTGGAAACTGAAAATAAGTAACGCGGCGGATAACGGTGACATCACTCAGTCGCAGGAACGTTACACTAGGCATCGTCGAATGCAGGAAGTAAACAGCTTGTGCACGGACATCTGACCGCTTCGGGCGAATACTGTATTGTATCATTCCACACAATACAGTTTTCTAGTTGATGATGTTCTTACTGCGCAAAAACGGTTCCACGTTCAATGTAAAAAATGATTATCTGCCAAAGGGCTGTGAAGATATGTGGCTGGGAAGGCATGTATGGCTCATTCCACTTGTGGATGAACATGTGGTTGGCAGGTGAAAACTGTGTGATCCCGTGTTTACAAGTGCCATACCGGAGCGCCGTAGAGATGAGCAGCTCGTAATAAAACGCTCTACAAATGAGGCTTACTTTACTTTACTTTACCTGAGTGCGGCAGTGAGATGCAACATCCTCGATGTGTCACCGACGACCAGGCGACGGCGTCAGCGCTCGCCGACCCCGTCAACAACCGAGCCACGTCGACGGCGCCGAGCTGTTCCAGACGGTCCGTCAGCGTCCGCAGGTCCGACGATGAGGACGACGACCGACGACGGACGGCACGACCGCGGTCGCTGTAGGCCGGCGACCCGGGCGCGTCGAGCACGGTGGCCGTGGAACCCGGATGCAGCAGGACGTAGCTGATGGCCGGTTTGCCTGTCGACGTCGGTTGAACGCACTCGGCGTACAGCGGGCTGTCATTGCTCGTGCGTAGCGGAGACTTCTCAGTCGTACCGGCGTAGCCGGCCGTCACTTTACTACTGTCGATGTTCGGGGGTAGTTTCACTTCTACGCACGTACCACCCACAGACCACTGGACACCGGAACAGTCGACGACGCAAGTAATGCATGGCCTAGTGAATTTTAAGGTCATTTCACCCATTTTACTGTACTTTAGTTGCTCAGTTGAAGAATCAAGGGTTGTCCGGTGATGCCTTACATATTATATTTATTGCCACTGTAATGTCTGTTGTCACTTTTGCTCTTCCATCTTTGGCTGGCCAGTTGTTAAAAGGCCCGTCTTGATAGTCTGTTTTGGAAAGCTTTTAGGCGAGGATTATGTTGCCAAACGTTTAGCACTGACGAACTTATATTGGCCGGCAATAAAAAAATATTGGTAAGTACTCATTCGTGTATTTACAGTCAAGAAAATCATCGTCGTCCACTGCATCAGTAATCAGTAAGCAACATCGTATAGTTTAGGCCTATATACTAAATATTCAGCACTGACCTTGTTGTGCTTTTATGATTTTATTGTGTCCGAAACCTGCATAATATCACACATGTGTTACATTACACTGTCCATGTATGTGAAGTATGATGATGATGATGATGATGATGATGGCAAAATTGTCCGTTGCACTCAGTAGGCTAACCATTCAGTGGGATCATAGGTGCCTGAAGCAAGCGACCATAAGGCCCATACCATAACAAAATGACTGATTCACTAGTACTTGGAGAGTGTTACAACAGCTATAACGAAGAAAATTGTACACCCTGCCCACTTCACCCAGATCTTCCTCGCTGTTCCCACCCTACCTTCTGTACCAACTTCACACTATCCGTTAGGACACAAATATGCAAGACAAACAAGGTGTCGCCCTAACGGGACGTAACAGTACTGGCCCGCCGTGTAGTGTCGGCCACCCGACCGCCCACGTGCCCGGCGGCCGGCCCGCCCGACCGCCGACAGCGTTACAGACGACGACGACAGACGCCGACAGACGCCAGGAAGCAAAACAATGCTGGCCCAATAGGAGGGCCAGTAATAGGCTAAACGAGTCTTTGTCGGTGAAGTAGTACTGTCATCATCAGCTTCATCCAAATTTCACCAAATTTTCTAAACAATCATGTTACCTGTGCGGGTGGCTTGGTTCTCTGGCGGTAATGCGATACGCTATATACTTCCGGTTCTGTAGATGACGTCATGTTTTAATATAACGGAGGGAATGGGCCCAAAGCAAAGACTACGCGTATGTTTCGTTCATTTCGCCAGGTGGCGGTACCGGAGACGAAGTCAGCCGTCTACGACTGTAGTTGCAACACACGCAGTTGCTCTATGGCGATTTTTGTCGCGCGATAAAGTTGCACGACAAAATCGCGGGCGTGACGTCGTTCTCAGGCTATATTACGCTGTAGATGTTCGTTGAGGAGGTGAAGGTGGAAAGGCGAGTCGTACCTCGAAGACATGAGCGATGACGACGGACGGTAAAGACGACGACGACGATGATGACAAGTCCAATGGCAGAGAGGAACGTAGCGACGTAGACAGCGGCATTGTCAGACCGACTGACGCTCGACGCTGCACCACAGTCCAACACCTGCATGCTACTAGAAAAACGCCCTCACTCGAGGTCGCACCGACCATCTTAGCAACATTTCCTCCTGAGACCTTGAACGTTAACCTGTAACTTTTTGACCTTCGAACTTTGACTTATAAAGTGTCAAGGTGAACCAACAGGCCGAGTCGAAGGTCATTTAGTTCAAATGTTATTGTCCGGACACACGTACACACATGCCCGACCGATTGTTCTAACTGGACCACTAAAGTTGTCTGTAAATATCACAGTCACTTACACTCTAAATGTGAAAGTGTCTCGGAAAGGCTGCAAGATAGAGTGGTTTTTACTGCAGACCACTATCATATAGCGGCAATTCAGATGACCTCGAGTGACCTTCAAGGAAATTCACTTATACTGCAAACCTTACCAGATGTGATTTTTTCGTATATGCAGCAGTTGACAACATTTCATCTGACATAGTGCGTCGCGCGGTCCCTCTGTGATAGCTGAGCTAAGTTATTTTAATTATAAACAGCATAATCTTACGTTAATCCATATTAGCAGTCTATTCTTTCAGTAGTCTGAAGCGTAAGTGTAGATTTTTGCATTCTGACCTCCATGCTGTCGACCGTTCTACATGCTAGCCAAAATGTGCGCAAGTCAGATACGATACGATACGATATATTTACGTGCACTCAAAAGCTGACGACATGGCCAGCTTAGTCTAGCGCACGACACAGAAACGAAAAAAGAGAAAAACTAAGAATAAAAACCGATTAGCTCAGAAGAAATTAAACGGCGCGGGCAAAGGTCCGTGAAAGCAGTCCGGGAGAAAGAAGTGAAACTACAGGGGGAGTATTTGTGAAACAGGTAGGTTTTAAGCCGGGAGTGAAAGACAGAGGGAGTTATGAATGAGCAGAGTGGTGAATCAGAAGAGGAAGAAGTGATGGGTGAAGGAACAGGTGAGTCGGAAATGGAGGAGTAATAGATCTGATGCGCTAGGAGTGGTGCGACAAAGTACACAATACAAGGAGCTCACATATCGCAAAAGGACCGAGAGACGAGCGGTGTCAATTGAAATCTTGTCATCTGCTGCACAGCCGTACGAAAAATCACATTTGAAAGGCTTGCAGTAGGTGAATGACCTTAAAGGTCACCAAGGGTCATCAGAAGTGCCACTATTCGATAGACCATTAGTAGCAACGACTCGACCTTTAGCCGCTATCGCCACGTTTCCAGTGCAAGTCGGTCCCAGCGGGGCCCCAAAATTGAAAATAATGAATCACGTGGCCCTGACCACGCCCCTTACAGGGTAGTTTGTCATTCGGAGGCTAGGACGTCCAATCAATCAATCAGTCAATCAGTCGATCAACCTATAAAATTTCAAGTGTCTAACTCCACCGGTTACAAAGATATGAAGTAGGCGACAAAATTAGGCAATGGGGTGAATTGGGGTAGTTAGGGTCAATCGAGGTCAATGCCTTGAAAATACCACTATTCGATAAAGTGCATACGAGTTCTATTACTATTAGCATTCTATAGTAACTATGTTCTTCCCTATCTTGCACCGTTTCTGAGATATATATAGCGAGATAGTGGTCGAAAATCCCCTTTTAACTTACCCCACCTAAATTTGGCGACCCCATTTGGGGGTAATCTCACTAGAATTTTTCCGAGATCTTTGGCGTACAAGAGTCCATGGGATATTGTGCGGCGTTGTTTGTGTGATCCTACGCTTAGCCATTTTGGTACAATACCGGCTTTTGACGGACAGACATACGGACGGACACAGGGCACAAACCGCGTCGCGAGATGGACTCAGTCCGATTCCAGTATACGAATATACGTATGTTGTCGAAATGGTTTACTACATCAGTGGATATTCCAAGGATTCAACTGTTCAGCGGCTGAAACAGCCGAAGTATTTTTTGTTATCGTCGCCGCCTCCGTCGACGACGACAATGACGATAACGTCAAATTTTCGACAACGGCGACATGAACGTCGCGGAATCGTCGCCTGATTGGCAGTCTTCGACCGACCGCACCGCACCGCCGACGTCGCAAACAATTCCGGCGATCGTTGTCAATGATGTACTTCTGCCGCCGTCGACGTCGCTCGCAAAACGGTTCGCGGCGCCTCGCCTCGGCAATCACGGACCCATTCACTGGTAGGTCGGTCGGTCTTGAGGACCCTCGTCCGCCACGCGTGGTCGGCTCGCAGCTACTGATAAGCTTAGGTGCAGTCGGGTCCCAAGAGTTAGTTGTGTCGCAACGCAACGAGGGTCGACGATGTATATAATCAAACGACGGAGAGGAATCGGACGTCTTCTTTGACTGCACTTGAGTTGGGACGGTCGCTTGTTAGACGCCAGATCGATAATGCATTCTACTCGCTGAGATGTTAGTGCTTCCGTTAACATTGTCACATTTCTGTCATTTCAACTGCACGAAAATCTGCGCATCGCAAAACGTTTTCAAGCAACATCGTACAGCGTCACATAAAATGAACTCTGTGTGTACCAAACTAAAACCCCGCTCTCTTACTTTATGCAGCAGATAATCGACCTGCAGTTATACGGGTTGATAACTCTTTCATTGACCTTCGACCAAACTGCAGATTTGCAAACGCCAATCTTTTACGACCTTCCGCTCTGGAGTTACGAGCCATAATGGGAAAGACGGACGGACGTAGACCTACCATCAGAGTGCAACAATTCTCCAAAGGGTGGGCGCATAATAAATCAAACTAATCGAAACGTGTATTACAGGTGACTCACTCTATGGATACATATCGTGTAGATAACCGTACATTACAGCGCCGAGGTCGTTCGGCGCTCGCTAGTGGACGTCGACAATATTTCTCGCCATTTTATGTCGCTAGAGTTCATGCGAAGCGTTGTTCCAGGCACTGATGATGCAGGTCCCAACGGCAGTGTCGCTGAAGCGCGCCTCATCGGATACAGCGCCGAGAAACTCAATAACGACGTCAAGTCGAGGTGAACCACTACCGAATCACGTCAACATACCACTATATTGCATCCACTTAGGCCTACAGGTCCAAGTTAAGCTGCCGTCAAATATCTGTTTACCGGCGGCGTATAAGAGCACGGCGAGTAGCGTGATTTAGGTGCTTAGATGACAGCAATAATGTCGACAGCATGCGCTCGCTCGCTGTCGACACGCGTACGTGCGTGATTGACACATCTGCCGCCACGACCTCCCACTCCGGCCGACAGCAGGTGCTTGCGCTCGCTTATAATATCCGCCGTTCTTTTTACCCACGCCGACCTCTGACCTTTTGACCCCAAAATTAATGGATCTCCAGAACTCATCGTCAAACATTTCTACGTCAACTCTCGTGATCCTGCATCGTTTTTTCCAAATATCGTGCAGAAAAACAGACAAACGGAAGTAACAAATCCCTACCCCGCGACTTCCGTCGGCGTGGGTAATAAGAAAACGAAATCGGGCAATCGAAAAGCTACATTACGTATAACGAGAGGCGCCGATCTATTTTGATAGTCGGTGAAGAATCGCTAGTTTGTCGTGTACAATGTCGGTGCTTGTTGCTTGTCAGGTGAAGCTGACTGCTCATTTTGTTAGCTCAACATTTGATCTCTGCGTTCCATCTCGGCTCGTCCGCCGCCGCCGGCAAGATGTGCCGCCGTCGTCTCCATCAATCACTTGATAAACAGCAGCAGCAGCAGCAGCAGCAGCATCTCTGAGTGACAGCGAGACGGACAGCTGCGGTAACTGATATATATGTACTCGACTGCTCGCGCGCGCACGTCCGGCCGGACATGACGTCACGTGACACAAACAGACAGCTCGGCATGCATCGTTCCCCATCCATCGCGATTAGCCGCCGCTGGCGAACTCGCGGTCCACGACTGACCGGAAACACGTGACCGTCGCGGGCGGAAGTTCTCACGCTGCGGGGCGGGCGAGCGACGAGGCGTCGGACGTCGGCGGAACGACGGAGTTGGGCGACGAATCGATCGCCAGTGTGATGCGGGGGCGATCAACGGACGGCGCGGAAATTACACGAACGAGATGTTATTGACTGTGGCTACATTAGTCCTGCAAGACTTACACGTGGACCTGTCCGCTTTACCACGCCGCGTGTCGCAGCGTATGATCCAACGCTTCACTTTATTACACACCACTTCAGTGGTCCAGATAGAGCAATTGGTCCGCCGTGTGTGTGTGTGAGAGAGGGTGTGTGTGTCCTAACAATAACTTCTAGACTAGATGGCCATCGGCATAGATATTTGGTACGCTGGTTCGCTGGTTCACCTTGACACTATCTAGGTCACATTACGAGGTCCATGTCACTCATATGTCAAAGTTCACAGTCACAGGATTAAAATGTTGGTAAAGTGGTTGGTGCGACCTTGAGTGAGAGTTTTATAGTCCACCGGTGTACAGAAAGGCAAAACGTAACACGTTAAACAGTTCCCTGTTCACTAAATGCTGTCGTTTTAGGTTATCAGATGGTTACATACAACAGAGTTAACACAATTCACGTTAACAACATACGGTGCAGACTCTAGCTTACGCTTACGCCATATTGCGAATTGACACGTTAATTGCTAACATTCTAGTTAATTTATATTAAAACGTTTTGCTAAGTTCCTTGCTAACTTATTAACTTCTTTTCATGAACGGCCGTCATGTATAATTACTGGCCCGCCTACACACAGTGTAGGGACCAGTATTGTTTTGCTCGTTGG
>Ga0209780_1002374_pt1 | contig 13347 bp, 8 predicted proteins | sample WorMetexBAHAMAS2_FD_187384 | JGI IMG/M metagenome (GOLD analysis project Ga0209780, IMG submission 187384) | Marine gutless worms symbiont microbial communities from Max Planck institute for Marine Microbiology, Germany - Inanidrilus exumae... | ecosystem: Host-associated > Annelida > Digestive... | reverse complement strand
AATATACTGTCCGTTAGTTTGTAGTTGTCGACTTTGTCTCTTATTGTCATTGTATGCTATGAGCTGAGCGTCCACATTTCTTTGATTACATGGTTTCATTTGTTGATGTCCTCTGCAGAGTCATCTTACCTCTTGTAAGGCTATCTGCGCCTGTCTTTGCATGGTCATTGGCCAATCCTACTTTATCATTTTCATCCATAAGAACAAAAATCCACAATTTGATTTTGCAGCTGTCATTTATGCTGCATATTCATAGCATTGAAACAGTTGTGATTTCCTCTCTACCTTCCTGAAGTAGATTCTTTTTGACTGTACACTTTTGCATCTACAGTTCCTTGTTTGTTAACTTTCTGATGCCATCTGTTGTGCTAACTCGTTTGCTGTTTGTTTCCTTGTGTTTGTAACATTAACATGTTTTATTCTAGAGAAAGGATTGAAAAGAAACCCAAACTGTCATTTGGATTTTCTGAATCGAAGCCTGATTTCAAAGGGTAATTAGATGCAGTTTTTTGATGATAGTATTCTGTATTGTCTTCATTCAGTGCAAGAGAAAAGCGATAGTGTTACAGTATGATGGTACATTCACCATATCTGTTAATGATGTAATGCCGCCTTATAGGTCATATATCGCATAAACTATATGAGATGGATACAACATTATCATTGAACACTAACAGGAACTGTTATATATGCGTTGCACAATGGTACCATTTTCAGCGACCTTGGGTGCACACATAACCACCTATTTTTGTAATTTTGGACTGACTTCCTATCTTTTGAATGGATGAAGCTAGGCACTTGAAATTTTGTACACAGATTGAGTATGTTAACTGCTGGCCAGATGTTGATCAGTTGTGCCATAAGAGCTGTGATAGGATCACGTGACGCCTTATTAAGTGTTGGAACCCTCTATATTTTTGGAACTGATGAAGCTATGTACCTCAGAAACTTTACAGCTAAACTACCTAGAGGCATGGTGGTTTACAATTTTGGGACTCCCCCATTTTGATTTCAACCAAAGGTAGACACTTCAGATTTGGGACATACAGTAGATTGGCTATTACAAGTAGTAGCTAATTGATGACAAATTATCCTAAAGTGGATATGATCAGGTTCATCTAAACCAATGTTAACTTTTAAAATTTTGAAATCCCTTAATATTTCTCAAATGCGTGAAGATATGTATGTGTAATTTGGTAGCATTTAGACATATTGATTGTGGCAGGTACTTCCGTTATCACTTATCCTATAACAAATTAACTTAACAGAATCGGCTCTAAACTTTCAAAAGTTCACTTTTTTAAGTTAACATGCATTTATTTGTTGAGTATTCACGAATAACAAATCAAACTTTGCACAGCTGTTTGTCAACAGTTCAAACGTTTTGGTGATGAATGTCAGCTGCCCACTCAATATTTAAACAGAATGTTCAAAATGTTCACCAGCTGCAGCAACACACTGGCCTACTGCTACCTGCACAATGCATCACAGCTAAACCCGTCTCATCGACCCGACGACAAGTCATGTGCAATGTGCTCAAGCTCCAGTTTATGTCAGGATTAACTTGCTCTTATCGTTTTAGCCCCAAATCCTTGCTTGCTAAGCATCTGAATATGCAGTTTGACTTCATTGCTCAGTTTCTTTTCTGTTCTTTAGCCATCCTTGATCCGAGGGTTGGCCACACCATGGACGTACTTTCTCTATTTATCTCTACATCTGTCATTCTGATTGACCCTCCCACGGGGAGTTCTGTCCACGTATTGATATTGTCCATCCAGGCCCTCACCTGCATCTTAACAATTATATTTGTACATCATGTCCAGAAAAAAGGTTCCACTATACTTTTGCTGCTAACTTTGCCAAATGCTGACCGATTTTCAAAATTGGTTTACCGATATATTTAACAGTAAATTAGTAGTAAAGCGATAATAAAATATCCCACCACCCCCTTTTTCCGGACATGATGTATAAATATAATTTTAACATCTGCTACAATTGCAGAGATATTGAAATTTTCTTAAGGGATTGTTTTTTATTGGCGCATCCTGCACATATCTTTTACATGAAAGTTACCATCATACCTGGTCAGCTTACTTTATACGCTATATGCAGTCTTACAAAGTAATGTCATGTAGTGTGATGTGATGGCAGAACTGTCTGGTGTGGTCTTGTAGAATTACTGATTTGCCTCAACCAAAACACAAGAACAGAATGCACATTGTGGTAGACTGTTAACGGTTTGACAATAACAATGACAATGCATTTATTAATAAGAACTTGTGGCTAAAAACAGCCAGATAGCCAAAAGCAGCAAAAGAAAAAAGCAAAAAGAAAAGCACTAACACAGGCGTACATTTAAACAATGATGGACTGAGCCGTCGATACGACGGATCTCGTCACGAATGTGTTCGGTTGTGTGAAAAGAGACCAATTCGCGAAGCGCAGATGCGTCCACATGTGACGCAAGTGAAGCCGCCGGTTGTCGGTCTCACGCCTGCTTTGCGTTGCGATCTCTTCTCCTGCAGTTTGTTGACTCGGTCGGATTCAAACTGTAGCACCGAGGTTTTATACAGTGCGCGCCACGATGACCTGTCCTGGACTGATGATTCCAAGTCATGTGGGTCTATGTTACATGCCTTTAGATTGGACTTCAGCACATCCTTGTATCTTTGTCGCTGCCCACCATGGGAGCGTGTGCCTTGCTCAAGCTGACTGTAGAACACTTGCTTCGGCATACATGAAATACAAAGTGATATGTACATACACATATGCATGATCCAACATGTGTTCCACACGTGTAGTTACCCGACATTCGATGAAAAAGTGTATTTATGATAGCTGAAATTGTCTTAGTGCATAAGAAAGAAAGGACCGGTATTTTTCAGTATGGGCAGGATTTGAGGGTATACTGCACGAGTTCTAAGTCAGGTAACTATCGCTGGATGTCGTTGAGTCGGGAGGCGAGCGTGTAAGTATGAATCAGATGGTGTAATTGACTTGAAAAAGCATCAACATAGTTCCTCTCGTCTAATTGAGAGACGGGAAAGTTTGGCCGTTTGGAGTATTTTTTGTATAAATCATGTCATTGATCTTGATTGTTCTTTGCAGCATAACTGCAGGCTTAAAGAGCCTTTTCAAGAGCAAGAACAAACTTCTTGAGTCAGAGTTGACGTCACCAAAAGCTGTGGTTTCACCAGTGGAAGTGGATGCTAGACCTATGAAGTCACCATCTGTGGATGTGGATAGCAAGACATTGACGCCTGCAGAAGAACCAAAGGACGCCATTGGTAGCTATCTGAGTAATGTTAATAACAGATAATTTCAACTGTCTGCGTGTTGCTCGATGTTTTTGACGCCTGCAACTTGGAGTTTGTAAGTATTTGTCCACAGCTTATATAGGAGTATTTAAGAGGTTTCTATGGAGAGCGTTGGATACCCAGCCCAACTTTTAGTGTCTGTTGGAATTGCCTGATTGTACAGAATAGAATAGAATTGATATGTACATTCTACATGAAGTGGCTCACATTGAAGTACTTTTTCTGACGCAAATACACACACACATGCAGTAAGTGGCGAAAGAAAACTGATGGTGAACTGCTGAAAACCTGCCGTTAAAGTGGAAATACGTTGTACTTTCGTAAGTATTGATGTCGTTAATGTTCTTACATTGTTGTTTTACAAAAATAATGACCTCAGACCAGCAAAGGAGTCTGCTGCAGCTATTCCTAAGAAGTTCCCATTTTACTAGACCTTAATGAGACCCTGCCTAACCGTGGAAAATGTAAAACAGAAACGTTCAACATAACACTGAATAGTATTAAGTTTTGTCAGATGGAAGTATACTACACCTGGGTCAGTTTACTCGCATCTATTCTGTCTGTATGTATGTAAACATTAATTTGCAGCTGGTATTCATATGAATCTGTCTGCTATGTCTGCACTCCGCACTGCATGGCATGTTTTTCAGTGGAAACAAAGGAAGCGGCGCCCGTGACAACAAAGCCACCGGTGGCAATTCCGAAATTTGCACTTGCAGCAGTGACTCCAGATATGCTGTCAGAATTTCGTCGAAAACGGGAAACAATGAAACAACCCACTGCATCTGAAAATGAGGTGACTAATAGCTTGGTCAGTTTGTTATCGGTGCATTGCATTAGTATTTTTGGCTGAAGTCCGATGTTTGTAGTTTGAATTGCAAAATTCACTAGTTATTATTACTGGCCCGCCTAATGGGCCAGTATTGTTTTGCACGCTGTCGTCTGTTGGCGTCTGTCGTCTGTAACGCTGCTGGCGTATGGTCCGGCCGGCCGCCGGGCGCGTGGACGGTTGGCTCGCCCGGGTGCATGCGAACTCGGCCTGGGAACGCTGCCGGCTGTCGGGCTGGCCGGCCGCCAGTCGCGTGGGCAGTCCAGTGGCCGACACTGTACAGCAGGCCAGTACGGTTACGTCCCTTGTTTCATTAATTATAAGTATTTCGATTGACTAGTGAATTCGTAATCCAATTAACATAACACTTACCTATGTTTACGGTAGAGTTTCTGTGCTTGGATGATGTATAATGGAGTGAGTTAATATTAACGTTAATAGTTACAACTTTGTGGTATGAAGATGGTCTGGTAACGCAATTGTGGAGAACTTAAGCATCTTCTCCATAAGCAGAACATACTAATTATCTCCCCCACCGAAGGTGATGGGAGGTTGTTTTTTTTTCCAGCGTCGGTATTGTATTGTAGGGTTTAACGTCCCACTCGACACATTATAGGTCACTTCGGAGACGATTTTACAGGTCAGATGACCCAACCAACAGTGTAATAGCACTGAAGGATGATAGTCTTCCAGGTCAAGGGCCAATCTCACAGGCTCAGCACACTAAAAGGTAAAGAATAGGATGTAATAGTAAATTTTTCTTCATATAGCACCAAGATAATCAAAGACACAGATGCGCTCAGAAGACAGCTAAGCCAAGCAAGATCAAAGCCCGATCCAGTCAACCATGTACGAACTGCTTATTATATAGGTGTGCATATGATGTGCACTATTATGATGCACAACAGCACAGAGCTGGTCAAATAATCTCCCCTCTTACCCTCCAGACAATCACCATAGCTCGGATGTTGTCTGTTGGAGGGGAGGGCGCCGGTATGTATGTATGTTTGTGAACAACTTCCTGGCGCCAGTTCAAGTCCGATTGTCACCAAACTTCGCCAGTCATACTCTTGGCCATAAGGAACGAGGTGGTTAAATTTTGGAAGGTCAAGGGCAAAGGTCAAGGTCAGTGGGGGAGGTATGCGCTGTACTGAGCCCTTCTAGTTGCCATTAGCAACAGCATGTGGGCAGTAGAACTTTGCATTAACAAAATCATCCAGTTCTTAAGTGATGCTGCTGGCTAACACAGGTAACACAGGTTACCTGTATCACAGGTAACACAGGTTACCTGTATAGTGGCCGTAAAATGGCTGTGTGTTAATAGTTTCACTTCAAGTGTCTCTCACATTTTGATTTTGTGATGTACTGTATAACTACTTTGTGTTTTAGACATGTAGGTTTCTTGAACATTTACTAGTTAGTTTTTTTTGCATTTATTTGTGACAAAACGTCAACTGTGTATTATTTTTGTCAAAATTCATGGAAATAAATTGATTTGTTAAAATTGTTAGTTATGTAAATGACACTCCTATTTATGGTATGCGATTATATGAACGAAAGTGCTGGAGATTAATAACGATTGTTGTGAAGGTTTGTAAATGGTTGAATGTGATGATGTTGATGATGATGATGACTTTGATGATGATAATTTCAACTGTGTTATAGGATGTGGTCTCTAGAACCAGCTCTACAAAGTCTGAAAAATCTGGTGAGTTACCGTTGTGGCTTTGCATGACATGATGAGCAACTGAAGACGATACCGTCATGTAATCTAACAAGTTGAAATTTAATGTTTGACATTAATTTAATTGCTGGATGGAATTTGCTGGCATGAATTCCAGAATCACACTTGAACACCCAGTGACCCAATCAACAACTGTGTCATAGTGACATCATTTTATGCTCTTTGTGGTGACAGTGACTGTTGTGATTAAAAACTAAATTTTGCTGCAGTCTGGCATTTGTTTCAGGCCAGTAGCTACTGAGCGCCATGCTACAGTGATTATCGTGGTTTCAGTGATATTGTTGGAACTACTTACTCTGTGTCTCAAAAAAAACATTCCCGTCATTTTTAGCTATAACTTAAGCAAACATTTTCCAATTTGAATAATTTTTGGCATAAATGTTACTTAGAGATTAGACAGTCAAAAGCTGGTTTATTTTTCCACCTCACCTATACACTGTTTCTATTTTTTTGGTCAGCCAAAACTAGGATCTGGATGATTTAGTGTATGGCAAGGTGGCAAAGCTGACTGTTTTGTCTTCTGCTAATTCTCCGTTAGTTTTGCATGTCAACATTGCATTAATACGTTTGATGACCTCTGATGTTGTAGATGCTCCGGATGCAGGAATGCGACATTCGCGTGCTGGTTCACTAAAAGCGCGACCACCGCCGCCGACGGCGCCAAAGCCTGGTGCTGTAAGGTCCAGGTCAGGACAGAACCTGAACAAACCTGGTATGTTGGCGTCGCTTTAGTACCTGCTGTGATTTTCTGTGTTTATGTCTGTTTCTGTTTTATATTCTGCATGAAGTCCTCTGTGACCAAGTTGATGTAATTTTCTTCTTGTGTGTTGATGTGCAGATGTGAGTTCAGAGCAGGGTGAAGCAGCAAAGACGCTTGAGGAACCGAAGGCGGAGACTAAGCCAGTGCCTGACTCCAAGACATGTGGTACGCATGCCATACTGTTGTTTTTCTGTCAGTAGGTAGTTAGCTGGATTGTTTTGGGTTAAGAATTGTGGTTTAGAGTGGTGTTTAGGATCAAGTTAAGTAAAGTATTGTTGGTGATGGAGTCAGTTAGGTGCAAGCAAATGCCAGGATGACAAACAATGTGGTAAATTTAGCCCATTTTATGCATGGACAATGACACTGAGCCAAAACATGACACCTCAGAGCATCTTCAGATTGATCGGAAACAGAAAGTTGTTCTGTCATTGTATGTGGCGGAAAAGTGGTGTAACAATCGTCTTTGCTAAAATGTGTGGATTCCGTTGTTGCTGTTGATGATGATAATGACACACTCACACATATACAGTAACAGACATGATGATTTGACGGGCAGTTACCCTCAAATTTGTGTTTTATACTTATTTGCCGTGGACATCTGCGTCCCCGAGAGACGTTAAACTTTCTACGTTCTTATCGGCCCGGTTCTACCAAGTTTTACTCAGATGTCTTTTCAACGTCTACGTCCATCACTGTACAGCATTTTCTGATGACAGCAATGTTAATAGTGAATGATGGTGAACAGACGATGCAGTTGCGGAGTCTGACCAAGGACCTGGTGACCGTGCTGACAACGACGACAATTCAGCAGTGACTGAAGACACAGCAACAAAAGATGACGTCGCATCATCCGATGGCGCAACTGCTGATGATACTGGGCATGTGTAAAGTCCCACCCAGCACGCTGCCTGCCTGCATCCACCGTCAGCATGAACATTAATCAGTTCTGTGAGAAATAGATGACTCGATTAACTGATTTTGGACATATGCAGTGAAATTGAGGCATAAATTACCCCCAAAGGGATCACCAGCTTTTTTACCAGAAAATGAAGAACAGAATCGTTGCATTGTCAGCACGGGTAGCTAGAAAAATTGCAAAATTTTCCGGGTTTTTTTGTTGGAAATGTCAGAACGATGGTTACGACACTGACATGACATTTGGATAGACTGTGGAAACTGGGCAACATCTGTGGTGGGGACAGTTTGCATCATTATTTCACCACTGCTATTTTGGCACTTGCGGACTTCTACGTAGTTTTTGTCTGTGCTCAATTCGTGCTGATATGATCAGTGCCTTTCTGACTTCACAGTTTGTTATATTCCGCCGAGCAATTGTTGTTGCCATCTATTAGTCGAGGGTTTTTCTGTTATTATTGTAAATCCATTGCCATTGTTTGTTGGTTTTTGTGGCCTACTTTGAGTGGTGCAGCTATGACTTCATTTATTGGGGCTGAAGCCTGAGGGTTGGGTGTGTCGAGACATTTGAAAGGGTTTTCAGCTCGTAATGTGAATGGCTGGAGGAAGGGCACAGAAACTTGTTTTGTTTGACCTATAAATCGCTTTTTTTGGTGCACTTTTGACACAATGCACATTTACTGCTGAGTCTACTGGTGAAAGAATTTTGGAAGTTGGACAACATTTGCCCAAGTTACGGACAGAAGTGCCCCGTATGGGCTCCAATGCGGTAATGTGCCCTGATTCATTTGTTGATTTCGGTGCTATATAAATTGTTTCTTGGTTTGTTTGTTTACTTACCTTCCTTCTTTACTTCCTTCCTTCCTTATACGTCTTTCCTTATGTTTTCCAAGAGAGTGGCTGGGAAAAACGTCTCCGAAATGACCTATTTTTGTGTTGGGTGAGACAAAACCGCAGCTTAATGAATCTGTCAATCAATCAATATGGGCAGGAGTAAAGTGGCACTTGTTGAGTCAGTGACCAGTGGACTGCTTTTTATGTGTCATCTTGTACAACCAGGGTTACTTTGGTTTGTACAGACTGTGGAGCTTTTAACAGCAGCATCGGAAAGTCACCATAGTGAACCAAGTCAAATTCCACTACAGTCTTAACTTTGATGGGTGGGCTGGCCTTTTCTGTGGGTGGTCTTCAGCCATTCCCCAACCCGACGCAGCTGCATCACTGCTTGCTTTTTTATTATTTTGCAGCCGGTTTGTTACCGGGTTGATACTGCACTGGTATTGTACTTCTTTTGGGCGTAAGCTTTAAGAATAATAATTTGCATGTTAATTCAGAAAATATTTGTTTTTAGCTAGTTGAATGAATTGCATATGTAACGCAACTTAGCAAGAATTGAACCTGTGTCACCCGGGGACAGTGTGTCAACATGTCACCTTAGTCACATTGTGGGTAAAATGCAGACAGCATAGTGAGGCTTGCTAGGCATACACGATATGCACATACCAACATGCAAGGACAAAATATATAACGTGCTTCTGTGCGTAATAAACAAGGTGTCGCCCTAACTGGACGTAACACTACTGGCCCACCATGCAGTCGTACCGTGGAGCTATAATTAGACTGTAGACGGCATGACGTCATCGCCTGGCCTGCGCAGGTGAAGCCGCCTGCACTCCTACAGGCCCGCCGTGAGTGTTACAGACGACAACAGACGACGACAGACGCCAACGAACAAAACAGTACTGGCCCCCTACACTATATGTGGGCGGGCCAGTAATAAGCTAGAAAGTAATGATGAATGATGATAATGTAACGTAGCACCCGGTGGCACTGTGATATCTTTGTAGTTGAACTATGGGCCAATCATCTTGTGCCTTTTTTGACCATGATGAACACCACTACTTTCAACTTGCCCCACTAAATTCATGCAGGCATGTTGAAAGTGAAGTTGCCTTACTGCTGAGAAGTGATTGATGCTTGCTATGATGAATTGTTTGCTCGCTGTTGCAGTTTGTTGTTTTTGTCACATTGTTACGAATGTTAATTGTACAGGAATATTTACCGGGAATTCCACTCACGTTGTACAGGGTTTTGTGCTGAATAAACAACAATATAGGTTTATTTTTGTTCACATTTTGTTCACTATACAGCCGTTTGTTTTCACATAACTGAAAGAGCCATGTCGCCGTGTCATTCCCAGCGATGTAGTCATTCCTGTCTGGAATTCCGATCCAGTTTGGCTATTTTGTTAAATGACGGCTGGCTAATGAAATGAATTGCTGGTCCGTTGCTTATTGCTCGTAATGTTGTTGGATTTCTGCTTCGTTTCTATGTAGTCGTTATCATGCTGTATTTATTGTTGCTGATGCCGTCACCGAGTTAGTTTAGTTTACGACCGTTTATGATAATATATTGATGCTGAATGCTGTGCGTCTTTGCAAGCCGGGTAGTCTGTAATGTAAGAATGCTTGCACGGTACAAAGTAGCTATTAGTTCTAGTATTTTGACTCAGTTGTATGCCTGTTGGCAGCAAATTCTTTGCTGTACTGTGTACTGTTCTATGAGGTACTGCTTGGCTATCTGCTGCTTGTATTCCATTCCAAAACTTTTCTGGACATAGTGTACATTGCAGTGTACCTGGCTTTCTTTTTGACTGTAAATTGTCGTATTACAGGATTTTGACTTTATTGACAGTAAGATTTGTTCTTAAAGAATATCGTAGAAATGCTACCTTTATTATATTAGCTGTCGTTCTTGCTGTAATATTTGTTTATAATTACTCAATGCAGTTATTAGTAATTATTGTTGTAAAATTAACTTTGCAGTTTACAATGGCATATAGGGACATCCCACAACTAAACAGTAGAAATCAGAAAGGCTATATTTCTTTTGCAGCAAATTGCTGTAATAAACATCATTGTGCCGCGGAGTTATGTCTCCTTTTTGGTTTTGGGTGAGAAATTTTCTAAATCTCGTCAAAAATACTTAGCAGAATGGCTCGTTTTGGAAAGGGGATAAGATATCAAGTGTTTTTTGTTTTTACACCCTGAAAGGCACATTTTTTTGGACAAAACTGTCTTTTGAATTATTTACGTCGTAATTCTTGTGGGCTTCTTCGCTTAGACGAGAGAAGATCCCATCCCACATTAAATTTGAAAAATAGCCGAATAAATGATGTGCAGAAGTCACGAATACATGAAGACGAAACCCCGAATTGGTACTGGATAAAATTTTGCATGGGATAGATGTCCAGTTTACATGCACAATGAGTATGTAAACTGGACATCTGGACATGTCATTGTACAGATTTGGTGATGAGTGGTAAGGTGTTTGGAAGAGGCAATGGGGCAAATATTGTTTTTTTTTCACCAACTTGCATCGCCATCCTTACAACTGTTACACAGCTGTGTAGCTGAGTGTTTATAGGCTGGAGGATTGCGCTGATTGTCACTGCTTCACGTATTTCAGTTCACACTGCTATTAGGTAATATTCCTGAATATATGCACATGTATGTAAAATGGCTGTGATGGCTGCTGGAACTGTGCTCTATGCTAGAATTGATAACTGATCCGATTCGTTTGCTTTCTTTATACAGGGTGGCTAAAAACCTGGCCATTTGGCAAAAAGTAACAAATATTTCACAAGGTAGTGTAGTAACATATTTAAGGTGTGGTGGGATTTGGTTGCAGCTTTACTGCCAAATATGGTGGTGAAAAACTATTGAAAATTTGTCTGCATTTGCACAGTTACAGGCAGGAATGTGGTGGCACCCTTTAGAATTAGTTGTCAGTGGCTTGGTTTTTATGAGCCATCCTGTACAACCAGTTTTAGTTTGATTTTGTTAGGTTACTTGTAAATTTTTGTGTTTTATTGGTTGTTAATATATCTGGCTTGTCAGTAAAAATAAGTATCTGGCATCTAGTGAAGCAAGTTTATTTTGACGTACCGGTTGATCAGGCAAACACACTGACTGACCAACCAACCAATTTCATATCCATACTGCTGCGGACCAAAATAACGAGATCATAACGTTTTTAGAGTGTCACAGCGCCACTCCGGCGTCAGTCGTATTATATTATTATAATTCTTATCATTATTGTTATTACTGTTATTTCTGTCGATTGGTCACTTCATCATCTATCACTCCCTCACTTTTCCACTCCCAGCTTAAAACCGACCCATTTCACAGATCTTTTCACCTTAGACTTCCTGCTTACCTCTGGAATGCCTTCTCAAACTTGTCACTGCTTTTTCATTATTAGCTTTTTTGTTATGGTTCTGTGCGGCAGCTTAAGCTGGCTACTAGTCAGCTTTCTATGCACATTAAATTTTTATGGTGTTATGTTATTAGTTATTCATGTCGCATGTCCCGTTTATGACTGTAATATGAATGACGGTGCTGACAGTGTTGTTGCCGTTAAATAATTTGTGAATATATTATAGTTTGTTCCATGACTGCATCAGCATTTGCTGCTTTTGTTTGGCTTTGTGTTATATTTCTGTTAAATGATGTTATTTTAGTACGACAGTTATCTTTTTTGTTGTTGGGGAGACCCAGTTCTCTACGTTAATAGCAGTTTGCATAGTTCTTATAAACAGTAGGCAGTCAGAAGTGACGATTTATTACGTTATTTATCCAGATTGTGTGAATGAGGGTTAACTGTATTTTCATATGCAGGTTTTCATATCCGTGAGCATTGTTGTCCTGTGTAGACTGAATGTGTGTATGATTTTCTCGCACCGCCACATGGTTGTATTAATAATACACCGAACTTTCTGTGATGAAAATTGTATACCGTGGCTTCAAAACACTCTGAATCAAAAAGCCAAGCCACAATCGACTGTACTGTTGCTCAGAACTAGCCAAATGCTGACCGATTTTCACATTCTCTCATTGGTGGACCTTTGCTAGTAAATGTGCAATAAAGTTGTCAGTAAATATCACATCACACATTAAATATGTCGCTAGTCTAGTAATTCTACTTAACGAGTCTGGGTGAAAGAATTTTGACGATCGGTCAGAATTTCGCAAAGTTATGGGCGAGAGTATAATGGCTTGGTTTTTTTGGATTCGCTGTGTACATACAGTTCACAATAAGCAGTAATAGTTCTGAGCCTCACAATGATAAGAAACATGTTGGGCCGTGTGGGCCATACTCTGCTTGAGCGTAGGCAGCGTGCTTTTCAAGTTTTCTCCCTTTCATAGGAAATTGTAGCCTGAAGTCCAGTGCGTTACCATAGCTACAGTTACCTTCTCAGCGGCAGGGCGTCGGCGCCTATGGACCGGTAGCAAATATATTATACTGCTATGGACCACGGAAAACTTTGATTGTGTAAGCCAGAATGCAGTTAGCCCTAGTAGTAACTGGCCAGTATATGTGATATATCTAGCATGAAAGAATATTGTTCACTAGCGGCTTACCCGGCCTTGCCAGTTACTCCTCGCGTCTAAGTTCATAAACGTTTGATTCATAAAATTCGCCCGCGGCCATGTCGCCAGCGTTACGTTAGATACGTTGCCAGTGCGGAGCCCCCAATGTCGTTTCTCAACCGCATACCTTGTCGAAATCGGTAATTTTGCACCGTTTAATGGTTGAAATTTTCCGGAATCTTTTTTCCGTTCAAGTCTACGTATGATCCCTATGAACCGTGAAAAGTTTCATGGAAATCGGTCCGCACGTTTTTCACCAAAATCCGGAACAGACACACAGACGCGGCAACTTTGTATATGTATATGTATATGTATATATATATATATATAGATATTGTTAGAGCTTCTGG
>Ga0209780_1002373_pt1 | contig 13351 bp, 13 predicted proteins | sample WorMetexBAHAMAS2_FD_187384 | JGI IMG/M metagenome (GOLD analysis project Ga0209780, IMG submission 187384) | Marine gutless worms symbiont microbial communities from Max Planck institute for Marine Microbiology, Germany - Inanidrilus exumae... | ecosystem: Host-associated > Annelida > Digestive... | reverse complement strand
CCCCCCCAATGCTTTTTTCTTAGTTCGACCACTGCTTCCGGACACTATTCAAGGTAAGTACTTGCTGGCCTTCATCCATTTTTGAACTTCTGACTCGTGATAGAAGTGAGGTCATTGCTGTCTGGTGCCAATATCCAAGAACGTCTGCATAGTAGGTTACTGCATTTATGTGCAATTATGCTTACTGTATTAACATAAAGTCTTTTCTTTTATCGAGCACCGAACAGATGTACTAAATTCTTTAATATCACTGTTTTTATTCTCGCATTTCAAGGTACCACCATGGAGAACTCAAGCATCGTCTCTCTGATCTGAATGCATTAATTGCGATCAGCAAGGGCATACAGGCAGCAACGTTTTGCTCCAGTAAAATCCTCCACTTCTTAACTAGAGGTGCAGGCAAACACAGGCTGATCTGTATAAGCACAGAGTTACTGTATTATGAGTATACAATTATGTGGTTCATTTTACTCACAAGTATCACTTGCTGTGCAGCATTTCAGCTTGGCTCGATAGATCATCTTGGGTCGGCTGTCAGGAGGTTGAGTGATAGGTATCATCCTCGTCTGCCACTGGCAATTGAAGCTGCAGATGCTACTGTTACTCACGCAGGTATCACGTTTTGAACAAGCAAGAGACACATACAGATATACACATTCACACAACCTTTTTGATGGTCATGTTGTCATTTTCTATGTCTCTGTGAATATGCATTTAGATTGTTAAAGTTAAGGTGCCTTTTTGGTGCTCAACCAACAATATCTAAACACTATTTGTTGAAAGAGCTTCCTTAGTGGTTTCTTCAACTGTCATAGTACAACATTGTAAAATTAAGTAAGTGACATTGTGTGACTAATCATAGTAAACGTGTATATGATCATGTTATGGCATCTTATATCATGTTCTAAAGTATCTATCGGTCAGTCTGTCTGCCAGTTATTAGTCATGCTGCTGTTGTTTAAAGAGGCGTACATGCAACGTAACTCACCAGGGGGCAGCACACTATGGCGGGCCAGTAGTGTTAATTTTAATAATTATAATAATAATGCATGCATTTTATGCTTTGCTATTATAGGAAAACGGCCTCGCATTAGCAGAAGATAGCTTGTGATTTATTCTGAATAAATGTTAAAATTAAGATTTTTGTTTGCACTGTTGATGGTTCATTCTCATAAGGTACCTATGATGTCTGCTGGATTTATTTAGAGAAAGGAGTATCAGATGAAACATTATCCAGTGAAGAACAATGTAAGTAGTAGTAGTAGTAGTAGTAGTAGTAGAACGTACTGATTAACGTGGCATAAGCTAAGTAGCTTCTAGGACACGGTACAAAATGTAAGTATTCTTATTACTGGCCCGCCTACACAGTGTGTAGGAGGGTCAGACTAGTGATGCTCTCTGGCATCTGTCGTTATCTGTCGTCGTCTGTAACACTCCACGGTGGTGCACATGTAGCATAACTCACCACGGGGCAGCACGCGACGGTGGGCCAGTAGTGTTACATCCCGTTAGGGCGACACCTTGTTTTCACTACTGTTAAAACGGCACAACTCCGTTATTTATTAAATATTCTTGTACTGTATGATGTCACATCCATTCTCATTAGTATAAAGCATTATCATTCTAATTGTAACATCAAGTTTGTGATATGACAGATTTATATGTTGATATGGCTCTCTGAATGTTTTCAGTAAATGTGCATTCTAGCTGTAAATGTAAATGTTGAATTTTGGACTTAATCGATTACATGTTTCGAAAATTTAGAACGGAGTTTAACTTCTTTAACTTTGTTTTAAAATTCAGATAAACATTTTCGTGTTTTTTAATACGATGGGGTGTTTGTACAGTTGACCAGTGATTTCTTGGTGTGTTTGATTAAGCTCATTAGTAACTGCATCTGAAACTTATAACTTTTAGCCTGCATATGATCTAGCATATCAGTATGTCAGTAGACAGTATGATGGAGAAGTTATACTTACAAGCAATTCTGAAATTTGCATAGAATGAATGAAGGAATGGTATGTGTCTGCTGCATGCAGTTGACATGTAACGTTTGTTGGGTGTGGTTGTTTTGGCCCTTTTGTTTCCTATATGTACAGCTGGCATTTTATGGAGGATATTTGTCTTGCAATCTCGTCTTATGTTTTTTCAGCTTCTCGGTTAAGGATAGACCTCAGACCAGTGGAGACTATGCTAGTAAAAACAGAGTCCACAAAACTGGTACGACTGCAATTTGCATGCGACACTGAGTGACGTTTAACGTGTATACTTCGTATGTGACACTAAATATTCCTAGTAGGCTGCCTCAGAAAAATCAGCTGTAGCAAAGCTGTGACATATGCACGATAATTAGCCCGCATGGCACCGTGATGCCGAACGGTTTATATTATTTTATCGCTGTGGTTTTTTTCCTTCTTTTTCTACGCCAAATTTCTGAGGCCACTGAACGGATCTCAACCAATCTTGGACACATACCCGGTATTCACTTATGACTGCTATTTGAAAAATTTAGTCGGAACTCCCTCGGGCATTTACTCCCACGGGCTGAGGGACAAAAAATTATTTTTTGGGACCGACTTTGAACTTTGACCGAACATATCTCAGCAACAGAACATGATATCAACAATCCGAAAGAAACTTGTCAATCTACCGGCACTCTCTACATGCCCCAAACTTGGTGAACTTTGGTCCAGAAACGGCTGAGAACGTTTGGCGAGTTTTTTCCCACCCCCTAAATTTTTGCATTCGGAGACACTGCCAGCCTTACCACATGGACATTATATAACAGACAGCAGGCAAACTTTGGCACATGTTATGTAGTGGCACGAGCTTACAGTCTAGAACAACAGAATGCCAGGCTGGCTCACGTTGGTACTTTGCCATGCATCTAGTTAGTATGTTATACTCTTGTTCATTTCTGATTCGCTCGCGAATTATATACTGTATTATAAATCTGTTTTGATTGGTCAGTTGGTTGGTTGATTGACAGGCTGGTTGGTAGGTTGGTTGGTTTATTGATTATATCGGTTTGTGTTGTTTTAATTGCCACAACTTCAGAGTAATTACCTGCAGTGATGAAGTTGTGTTGTTCGTTTTAATGAACGTTGTAGAAGTGAAATATAGTTGCTAGTTAGTTATCTCAGTGTTACTGCAGTTACTGGATTGACTGTAAGCCTGATATGTAAGGTGACATGACCTAAATTGTGTTGAAAGCGCCGTTAAATGCTAACCAACCAACCCTGTAAGCCTGGCTGATGGAAAAAGATGTTACAAGTTTCAGGATTACATTTTTGGTAGATGCAATGCATGAGAAAGGTTTGCTATCTAATCTACCGCAATAACTCAAAATTGAAAAACTTCGATTAAATGATTATTTAATAACTAGCTTTATGCATGCTATTTGTGTACTGTTGAAAGTTGATAAGTACATTCATTACACAGTATAGATAGTTGATAATTTTTGCATTGGGAGACACTGTTGATAAGTACATTCATTACACAGTATAGACTTTACCATTTTATTTTACAAAACTAACAGTAGCACAGTAATGCTTGTTATTGTTTGTTTAGAATCCTGCTGGAAAGCCAAAGTTGGTTAAGGTAATGTGACTTATATCTTTATGTCAATACTTCTTTTCGTAATATATGGTAATATCATGGTAAACTTGCAAATTCAAAATGTAAATCACTTTAAGGGAATATGTAGAAATTTACAGTCTGCAGTGTGTATATAATATGATATAATTATGATTCACTGAATGCGTGTTTGATGTGCTGATGAACAGATGTATCAGTATTCTGGCTACGATGAGATGCAGCCAACTCCTCTTGCTAATGATGTTGCAGCCACATATGTGCTTATACATGTTGTTAACGCTCAGCGTCCACGTTATAATCAGGTGTGTAATAAAGTCATGCGTTAAAGCGTTACTGATCTACTAGTGTCTAGCGTTTTAACTAGCCTCATCTTTTTTCAGTTAAATACATGAAATAAATGAATGTGCACATTTCTGCGCTGCCGTAAGGTCATAATTTCTGAGGCGTAATGGTGATAGAATGCACAGAACACCACTGGACCGAATATCCCGCTCGAGAAACCAATTTCAATGCATGCACAGTAATGACCATGGCAGTTGGATTTGTCGTTTATGCCAATAGTTGCTCAGGCAAAGCGCGCAATGTCAATGTTTCAGTGCCCGTCTACAGAGACAGGCCAGTTTGGGCCGAGTCCGTCAGACGAATCATCACGGATTGCTGCTGCAGCATGTTTTTGTTTTCGTATGCTGGATACTTTTCTGTCGCCATACCAACAGTTTGATACGGCTTCCTATTTATATTCCATAAACTGCTGGTTTCCTTTGAATGCTTTCGTGGGACTAGGACTCGGATTATATTTCTTTTTTTCTAATTCTTTTTGTTTTCTGTTTTTGTTCCTTGTGTTAGATTTAGCTGGCTACCCTCAGATTTTTGGTGTACATTACACATTTAGCAGTCGTGTGTGTAGATGTGTAGCATCTGTGTCGTGATCTTTATTGTTTCACTCATATAGCCAGATGTTTGACACCCCAATTGAGGGTGACGCCGTCCGTACTTCACCGAGATGTTAGGTGTGTGTTGGCTGTATTGACGGTCTTTTTTGTCCGATCTGCCATGTTTTGAAAAACGTTGATGATATACGTCGCCATGTTGCCAAAATGTATGAGTGTACCGGTACTAATAGCATGGTGAAACTAGCAAAACTGTCCTTGATCGAGGATCGAGGTCAGACTGACCGCGTTACCGCCTTTGACCGCGACCTATGACCTTGACTTTCAATCTCCCGTGAGCTATGGTCATGACTCATACACATACAAAAACATCAGGGTGAAAGGTCGGTTCTTTCATAAGATAGAGTGGAAACAAACTGATGGACAGATGGATATGACCGATTACATTACCTTCCCGCGAATGTGGTCAGTAAAATGGCCTGTTAATTAGTGCTTGCATTTTACTCGCATTCACAATAGTCACAGTAAAAATAACAGTAGGCCTAGTTTTGTTTAAACAATTTGCATAAGCTTACGTTATTTCACAGAAAACCGGTTGATATATGAAATTCTGAATATCAGTGACTTGTTCTGTTATTGTCATTTGTAGAGCTATTTGCGAGAAGTAGAGAAATGGTTCTACTCTGTGACATCTCAAGCAGTTCTGCAGGTATGTCGGTTGTTCATGGCGTCAAAAGTGCTTTTTGGTGGCTGTGTTACTGAACTAGCAGCTGTTAAGTTCAATTGATTTAATCAAGTAACTAAGGCACACTTTAGGATACGACGATTGCCACTTTCGACATAGGGACAGAATGTGGAAACATTTTACTCAATGCCGTTTTTTGCCTAGAAAATTTGACAGTAAGATTATCTTTTAATGACGTTAGCAGCGTGGAGTAAGGTGTGTACATGCGCCAATGTCGGTGGTGTCTATTACCCATCTCTTGTTCAAACGTTTCTGTGAATTTTAGAACAGTTCAACAGCATGTAAAATGGCAGCATTTTATTTATCTACGCCGGCGGTAGTCGCGGGCTTAGGCTTTTCAGCGGCGTCTGTCTGTCTGTCTGCTTGTCTGTCTTTCCGCACGACATCTCAAAAACCGACGCAGTTAGGATTACCAAACTTGACGTGGAAATGTTCCAGTATGGGTCCTGGACAACAATTTATTTTGGGGTCAAAAGGTCAAGGTCATGCGGCACAAAAACATGGGTTTTTGCACTCTTTGAAGTGCCTGCTTCTTCAAAAGCGTTAACGTTTTGTTCAAAACGTTACTGAGCGCATTGGATCTTTTGTCAGAATCACTAGAACGTTAATATCACGTTACTTTCCATTTTCCCAGTACTTTTTATTACCCAGGCATATTTAGAATCCGAAAAAGTGGGACCCGCCCCATGACCATTCCAAAATTCAAATCTTGTACTTCACTCAAGTTGGTCCGTGTCTTCTGAATATTAATTTATCGATGTTGCAGTTAATAAGCAATTTTTTTTTAATTTTTCACAACTTCAAAGGGGGACCCAGACGGAAGGTGCCCTGAATATTCTACAGTCCATGCAGTATTGCAGTATATTAATGCACATTTGGTGTTGGACCGATGACTGGTTCTTGGTGAAATGTGTGCGAAGGATTTTTTCTGGTGGATCTTTGAGAACACTTGGCAGCCAGACGCCGACGACCAGCAGAAACTGTTTCGCCGCGTGGCACAAAACTTCATTCATTTACTATCATCCGTCAAGCATCCACATTATCAGGAGACTTTTCTGAAGGTGGTTTTTTTTACAGAAGATTACTACAAATTTAATTACGTTTACTTCTGAAGTGCAAGTGCTTGCTAGTTGTCCGTTTCATTTGATTGTTGTTAAATTAGACTAGGATGTATAGTTTTTGCCCGATTTTGCATGTTAGTATGGTAATAGTGAAATTGTTACAAAGCATGGTGATGGCAAACACAAAATTAGTAGACATGTATTTCTGAATTTTGGGTTCTGTAACAGCAAAGCTGGAAAATGTTTCCAGTGTTTCCAGTAGTGGTGTTTGTCAAAGGGGTTGTGAAAAGGAGAAGATGCCATAGGAGCCGAGTACGTTGGGGCGATCGCCCTCATAGTCAAAAATGTGGGGCGTATCCCCAAATACCTTCGCTCCCAAATGCACTAAAACGTGCATGAAATTGCACAAAAATGTGTTTAAACTGCTAAAATTTTGCTCACGGCAGATGCTGCTGTGGAGTCTACGACGTTTCCCCAGATCCCCTAGTTGGCTGAGGAGGGAGAAACCCCCTCCCCATACGGCGGTTTGGCCTAAAGGTTACGGCATTGGTCACTCAGGCCAACAAAGCCCGGTTAGCGCAGCGTGACCATTTGCGGGTATACCGTCTCGATATGTATAACCAGCCACTCAGGCCACCTCAGCCTCCTACCCTCAGTGGGACGGGACACGTGTACCAACCAAGGGGCAGTGGCAAATCTCTGCGGTTGGAAAGGTAACCGTAGGTCTTTCATTCCGAACTTAAGACTTGGCTTTTTGGCAAATCCTTTCCACCATAGGCCTTTTCCTTACCTATCGGACTGACTCCACGGACTACCTGACCATTTCCGGCTTTACTTCGCTCAACGGCTTGATTTGTTTACATAGTGTGTTAGACAAAGCCGGCTCTCAGTCGGTTTTCAAACGCACTTAAAATCCTCGCATTTTCATTCATTCATTCATTCAGGTCTGGCGTTGCATTACAGACTCTGTGGTATGTCCACATACATGCTCAATGGCCTAACAAAGGCAGATGAAAACCCTGTTTGCACTTTTGTCAGTAGTATGGCAGCCTACCGCCAGGTGGATGGCTTCAAGTCACCTGCGGGCTGACTGCTTATACACCGGGATCAGCTCCGGGCCCAACGCTCGGTAACGAGTATGGGAGAACTTTACCTTTTTACCCCCTCAGTGCATTCAGTGACTCAGCTAGAAGATGCTAGCGCCAGCACTTACAACAGTGTAAAACCCTACGCCAGTTTTTGCGCCTCATGACCTGGACCTTTTGACCGCAAAGTAAATGGGTTGCCAGGTCTCATGGGGGAACACTTGTTTGTCAAGTTTGGTGATCCTAGCTGCGTCGGTTTTTGAGATATCGTGTGGATAAACAGACACACAGACAAACAGCGGTAAAAACCCTACCCCCCTCCCGCGACTGCCGTCTGCATGTATGACTATTACATCATTATTCTGTTCTCGCGCCCCACAGTTATTTACAAAACTCGGCGCCTGTGGGAAATGCACGAGTCTGAAACAGATATAGAAGGAACATAAAAAGCTAGCAGCTTATCAGTGTTCACGGTGTGCATAGTGATGTTTGATGCATATTTGAAACATTATGCGACAGTATTTCGTCATTGCTCGTTGATAGAATTTCCCGATGCTCATGTCTCAAGCGGTTTATGTTGCATTCTGCGAGTCGTTTATTGATTCGTTTCAACAGTTTGATGAACCGCCGTTCAAGGACAGCATCGTGAATGTTGTTCATGAGTGGATTACAGGCAAGTGTTTCTGCATTAATGATGTAGCTGCCATCTCGTGATCGAATTAGAACAATGTGTCGCCCTAACGAGACGTAACCGTATTGGCCCGCCGTACAGTGTCAGTCGCCCGACCTTCCAGGCGCTCGGCGGCCGTCTGCCATGCGCCCAGCAGCATTATAGACGACGACAGACGACACCGACAGACAACGACGACAGCGAGCAAAACAATACTGGCCTATTATAATTATACGAAAACTATCATATGAGTTTCATACGAGTTTGTTGTACACATGTTTGTAATGTTTTTGCAGTCATTAGTACATGTATTTGTAATATACTTACTTTTTATTACACTGGCTGTGTCCATAGCACAAAGCATAATATAACGGTCTCAGGCGTCCGTCCATCCGTATGTCTGTCTGTCTCGTCGTCATACTCACCGTGACTCACCAGGGGGCAGCATATTTTATTTCAAAATTGTCTTTATTCGTTGTTTATTTTAAAGAACTTGTGTTGTAGGTATCTGTCCACCGCCAAGGTCGTGGACAGCGTGGAACTTTGAAAGTTTAGAGCCTGCAGAGATTATTAAACGCAAGGCACTTCTAATGACGTCAGGGAGGCATAAAACTAAAAGTAATCATTCACTGTAATTCTCTGATAACTCGTTTTAAAACTGCGTATGTCACTGTTTGTGCTGTACCGTATGTCAGAAGTATACTCAACGTTGGCTGTTATTATTTTTGTCACTTGAACTTGTGAAATACATGTACTTTTTGACCTCTCCAACCTACATTTTAATGACCCTTTTCGGGGTAAACCTGGGTTAGCCTGTACCCCCCTCAGTTTTCTTGTTCCACTTTTTCCGGGAAAGAACCTTTGTGGATAAATGACACAGGTTTTTAAGGGTCGGAAAGGTATCTCTTTTTGTCATCCAACCAACAATGTCCAAGAACTGAAGGGAACTCAGCACTGATCCCAACCAGTGGCCTGACTTCATTCTTTCTTCCTCCACCACCAGACTCACCATGGAAAGGTGGTGCTTCGACACAAGCTGTCTGATGCCAGTACCATGGACATGAAGTGACCATTAATTGGACACCATATACTTGATAGCCAGTGCACTTATCACCGTTTATCCCCACAAAATGACAGACCTGAATGTAACCAAAGAAAAACAGATGCTTGTATTTGTTAAACTTGTAAGTAAGTATGTAAGTAAGTAAGTAGATTTATATAGCGATGGATGCACTAGTATTGAGCAAACAAATACGTTTTAGTTATACGTCTGAAACAGTCTGCACCGATAGTCGGATCTCTGATAAAATCCGGGAGAGAGTTCCAGGCCGTTTTTTCAGCAGCTGAAAAAGCTCGACGGTCGTAAGTGTTGAGCCGGAAACGCGGTACTGTAAGTAGATGACGGTTGGCAGAACGCAGATGCCGCCGAGTGTCAACACCGGAGACCGAGATGCAGTGCTCCGACGGGTACGATGGCGCGCAGCCGTTAAGACACTGGTGAACTGTGCACTGCAAGCTTGAAAAATACCCGGTTGGGGACGTCGAGCCAGTGAAGTTTATCGTGCGGTATCTGACCAAGGTCGCGGTCGAACTGTTATGTCTTTTGCGTTTGTTGCTATGAATACAGCATCTGTCGAGTCCCAGGGACCAACTGTTTCTTTTGACGTCAACGTGCCGTCGCCTGGACGTCCAACAGTAAGTAGCCTGAAAGCTCTGAAGATTGGACTCACGGAATTTCCTCGGTCGGTGTCGGAAGCAGTTCACGCAGAAGACTTTGCCGACGTGGACTCCGGTTCACGTGTAACAACTCGACGAAACAGCATTCAGCGGACATGGCAGCGTTCAGCCGCCAGTCAGCGGCGCAAGGTAATTGAAGTGAATTGGAATTGAGAACAGTCAATCGCGGTATGTTAGAACTGGCAAAAAACTCGTAGCTGTAGCTGCGCGTTCGTAAGTGCGTGAGTTTCTCATGATATTGATAGTACAGTCTGGACACTGTACAGTACTCAGACCTATTTCTGCTTTGTTTCCCGTTTTCACTGCCTACAGATGGCGAAGCTGGGTAGTCTGGGGGTGAAAGGCTAGTTTGCTTGCAGGAGAATCCCCAAGTGGATAGCAGGTGCAACTGCCCCGTAGAAGAGTGACCAAACGTTTCGGTCACTCTTCTGAGATGTAACATGATACACTTCATAAGTGTATATGGACCGACGTACCAACAAAATACAAAGCTATCTTGCAAGACAGCAAGAGCAGTTTATAATAATTAACTGTCACGTAAATATGAAGTTGGTCGAAAGTGTTGTTGTCGAATATATGATTTTGAACTCAAAATGCTCTAAAATAGTTTTGTTACGGCCAAGTACCACATAGACCCACATGGTAGCTTAAAGTGCTCCCCAGATACCTAGCTGGATTTATAGGGAGTGATGTAGCAAGTACTTTGTCATCAAGTGGGCCTAGAAGTACGAATACATGTACCAGAGCTACAACTACAAGACAAGTATGAAGTACTACAGTACGAAGTACTACAACCCTGGTGGGTTGAAGGAAGGGAATATGCGGGAGAGAGGGATGGATAAAAGGGGAAAAGAGGAAGGAAAGGGCGGGAAGGGAATCAGGTAATATTAATTGCCGCTTCAGGTTGAAATCCTGGATGTGCAACTATTTGCTTGTGTTGGAGTTAGGATTTATTACGGGCCCGCCTAATGGGCCAGTATTGTTTTGCTGGCTGGCGTCTGTCGTCGTCTAACGTCGTCTGTACCGCTGCCGGCGGGCCGGCCGGCCGTCGATCCACCGGGCGCGCGTGGACGGTCGGCGCGCCGGCGGTCAGGCGCGTGGCGGTCGGGCGGCCGACACTGCACGGCGGGCCAGTCGTGTTACGTCCTGTTAGGGCGACACCTTGTTTTGTGTTATTATACCTTTGCCAGCCGACAGCGTCGGGGAAGGCATTGTGTTTTCAGACTGTCCGCTGTCCGTCCGCTCGTTCGTCCGCGTTATCACAATATCTCATGAACATCTTGAGCAGTCTCGATGAAACTATTGATGTAAAAAACGTTTTTTACGTTTTTTATTTTGGTCACGTTTTTTACGTTTTTTTGACGTATACTTAAAACGTATTTTTTATATTGTCAACGTTTTTTATTTTTAAAAACGTTGGCAAAATAGGCGTGCAAGTAAGCGAAAGAACGGCAACGAAATAATGCAGTTTAATACTATAGTACATTTTTCGTTTTTCCCGTAAGTTACGGGAGTGTAGAATTCAGTGGGCTGCAAGTACTGAAGTACTGCATTCAACAGACATTTTTGCGGGTTTTCTGAATTTTGACGAAAAAGAAAAAGCTGCAAAATTTTGTTCTGTTAGGCATTAGACATTGGGGGTTAAACACAGGCTAGTATAGGTAACGTTTTTTATTCAACGTTTACAAACGTTTTTTATGTTTGTCACGTTTTTTACGTTTTTTAACGATTTTTATTTTTATTTGAACGTTTTTACATCTATGGATGAAACTAAGTTATAAGGAATATTCACTAGCCCCTACTGACGACCTGATTAGCTTCTGGAGGTCAAGGTGGTGAATTTTAACCGGTCGGATGTTTTGTTAAGCAGTATTTGTTTGTTGAAATTTGTTCAGTCTCACGTGGTTGGCAGAGGGCCGCATTTTGTGCGAGTGGCTTTCAACATTTTTGGCCGCAGTCCACTGATCTCGCAGTACCTGGCATCAATGAATGCGGACGTCTGTAAAGGTGTCACTTTCCTTATCGAGAGAACAGAACTTGATAACTTACCTCCATATCCTTTTGTTTTTATCATATTGTTGTGTGTTTTCACTCATTTAGGGGTTTGAATTATTGCGATCAGCGTGTCTTTATGTCTGTTTGTCTGTTTGTCCGCTCACGTACCTTAAAAACCAACATTCCCAAATTTCACCAAATTTTCTGTACGTGTTACCTGTGGTCGTGGCTTGGTCATTTTCTGACGGCAGTGCAATATGTTATGTACTTCCAGTGTTGTGAATTACGTCATGTTTTCACTTCAGATAATAGAGCAAATGAGCCAGAATCAAAGGCAACGTGTACGTTTCGTTGCGTTCGCCAGGTGGCGGCACCAGGGACGAAGTCTGCCGTTTCCAACTACATCTTGTTTTCATTTCATGTCTATAACGTTTCATAAATTGCCTATACTATACGAAATCTTTTGCAGACACAGTGCGTGCGCTGGTAAATTTTTAGTGCATATGAAAAGGAAACATTAAATCTCTAGAGAAGTCGCGCGGAGAAGTTTTAACAGTTAATTAATAAGTAAGTTGTTGTTAGTTAGTTGTTCTTACTTCTTAGTTGTTTAAGCAATTTTGGGCTTAGTTTGTCGTTTTCGATCAATTGTTGTGCCCGTGTGTTACGTTTGCCGATGACGTCTAGCGTCGAACTGAGTTTATAGCAGCTGGCCGTCACTGCTGCAGGAGGATGCTACTCCGTGGCGTAGCCAGAGGGGGACATACGTCTCTGTCCCCCAGTCGTAGGTGAAATGGTTTGTGAATCGTAGTGAAACCCAAACAGTTACTTAACGACTCGTTCTGATCACGAAACAGTCTTTGTCAACCGGTAACATAGCCGTGAAAGTTAATGCACAACATGCTGAAATGATCAAACGCAATCGTGCCATCGTATGTGCAGTTATTGGTGAAGTAGATACCTTATTTTTGTTTTTTTTTATTGTATACATATATGATCTAATTTCTGCAGCTTGAATGCAGTATGAAAATACCGTACATGAGCATTTTATTATTTGCATATATTCATATATGTCTTCAGCCTTATTTTAGACCGTTATGTCGAGCTTCGGGAGGCTTTGCCCCTAGATTCCCACTGGGGCTCTGCCCCTGGTCCCCGCTGGAGACCCATCCCCATACCCCATTTTGTCCCCCTGACAAAATTCATTCTACGCCCCTGATGCTACTGCTTGCTCGATATCCCATTTTGCACCTAATGCACGTTTAGGTGTTTTGTAATACTGTTCGATCGTGATATATATCGTAATGTAACTGTAGCGCCATAACGTATTCAGATTCTTAACTTCGTTCATTGTTCCACGCCTGGCGATGAGACATATCGAGACCTGATGACCACTTCTTATAGAACTATAAAGAAAGTGGACAGAGCTTACAAACGGTAATTATAACGTACGATACGATACGATACGGTAGATTAACGTGCGCTCAAAAGCTGACGAGATGGCCAGCTTAATCTAGCGCGCGGCCCAGAAACGAAAAATAAGGAAAAAATAAAATCAAAAACCAAATTGCTCA
>Ga0209780_1002372_pt1 | contig 13351 bp, 7 predicted proteins | sample WorMetexBAHAMAS2_FD_187384 | JGI IMG/M metagenome (GOLD analysis project Ga0209780, IMG submission 187384) | Marine gutless worms symbiont microbial communities from Max Planck institute for Marine Microbiology, Germany - Inanidrilus exumae... | ecosystem: Host-associated > Annelida > Digestive... | reverse complement strand
GATTTGAACCCACGACCTGTTGTTCTCAAGTTCAATGCTCTACCCGTTGCACCACTGCTCCACCCTACCATGCTACACTACAATATATAACCATTAATGCTAACGCACTGCAATAATAATAATAGTAACACTCAATAATAACAAAGAAATAGGCAATAATTACGTAGCACATAAAAATAACAATGATCGTAGGGCGATAAGAAGAGAATCTGACCAGTAAAAAGTTCAGTGATAAGATGCTGACGTAATTATCTGTCTGGAGCACATTTATGGTTCAGCTGATGCCACTGCCACACCCATTGTCTCTTGCTTCATTAAAATCCAGAAAGGTTTTATACCATACCCAGGACTTTGCAGACAAAAGACCACTAAACAAGCGTTGTTGTTGTTGTTATAACTCGTTAACACAACCTAACAGAAAATGCAAATAAACGGATCTAAAATGTCATACTGTAACACAGCTAACTGAAGTAATTTTGTCCAATAATGCAAACACATAAAGTAGAGAATTAAATTCACAAAACAGTTTCCTATTTCAGGCGCCAAGCATAGAACTCCAACAAACCTAATGGAAGAAGATTATCGGCTGCATTAATAACGACAACATTGTGGAATGTTTTAAAGTCTTCTGAGACAGCCTCTGTCAGATTCTGTCCGCTGATGTTTACAGAACACAGATCAGATGGGTCGCTCACATGACAGTGCTTCAGCTGCAAGAAACAAATACAAATCACAGCTACCATAATATATTCAGTAGAATATGCCCAATTTTGACCATTATCACTCTCTCAAAGAGGGGCATGCATATTATGCACCAGAACAAATAAGCCTGTCAATTTTCTGGTAGTGGACTGCCACGGGTACTCAAGTACCAGATTCCAAAAATTACTTGAGCAAATTTTTTCTGCCGAGTACCAGGAAATCTCTTTCTCTATGCACATCATTCTGTAGATGATTACATCGTATGAGTGATGTGAAATCTTATTGACATCAACAAATATGGCTGAGAAACACCAGCAAATATATTTCAAAGTATGCCCACTGACTAACTGCACATAAATTATCGTACAACTGACTTGCAAACTATGAAAAATGTGCAAGACTGATCGAGGGTTCAATCACATCTGGTTCAAGTGGTCACCACCTACAAAGCTGACATACACGGGAAACAAGTGCGGACTGGATCAAAAAAGCCCATATCAGCTATAAAATCAAAGGTTTATTCTGACTAAAATAGATGCAAAACTGTACCAAAAAGAATCCATCCAATACTCTGCCATCGTCACTGTCTGCATTATCCTGCAGTTTTATTGACGTTCCATCTTTCTCGGCTTTTATTCGTCGACTCCTGATGTCTTCGAAGGTCTGAGGCTTAGAGCAGACAACAGACTTATGATACCTGTGCTGTTCAGCATTGTACGCCAGTAGCCATGTTTCAGTTCCTGATATGAGACACAACAACAACAACAACAACAATGGAGTAGAGAAGTAACATGAAATGTTAACTTGAGACCAAGGCAAGTGAGTGACAAAATTGCCATAGGTCAACCAGTTGGTTGACCTATGGCAATTTTGTCACTCACTTGCCTTCAATTATCCATCAACGACTTTGGTCTTGGTCTCGGACTCGACGGTCATTGTCTTGGTCAAGTTGGTCTTGCTGTCTCGAGATCAAGACAGTTCACTACACTTGACACTTCACAATTCCTCGGTCTGCAGCCTCTCTTTTCGACGGAATGGTGTGTACCTGCAGGCTGCGACCTCTGCACTGGCACTGGTAGGATGCATATATTCACTAAGTGGCATCGTTGCATGGCCACACCGGGCCAAAATGTCAGACAAACTGTTAAAGATGCTGATGTTTCTTAAGCGTAATGCTCGACAATAAAATTGACACTTCAAGCATGGTGTTGATTAGTGTGCTAAGAAAATGATAAACAGCAACTGTCATTTTGTTAATGATTTTTAGTTTCTTAATATTGGCCAGCCAATTGAAATTCACACCAATGATGCCACTTGTGAAAATATACATGTTACCAGTGCACAGCGGTTGCAGGTATGCACCACATCCTCGCAAAAAGGCCACAGACTGTTGAATTGTGGAAGCCTGTTCACAACACAGCACAACAGAGATGTGAGTTCCTAGTTGTGATTCCAATGTTTTGACATCATGATAAAAGAAAAATAGCAGACAAATTTTAGTGTGAAATATCTTAAAATTGTTTCACTTTCAGCAAACTGTCAAAATTTATGGTGAATTTTGTCGCAGTTTTCCATTATAATATCAAAGTGAATATATCAACAAATTATATTACCTAAAAGGAACAACACAAAATGGCACTAGCAGCAGAAGCAATGAAGACCACAGAAGTACTTAAGTTATTACATGTGTCTTCACTGTGTCTGCTCACTGGTCTTGACGGTTAATAAGGTTACTGTGTTGTTTTTGTCTTGTAGCCAGAATGTTACTGCCTTGGTCTTGCCCTTACAGTCTTGGTCCAATCACTGATAATACATTTCATTATGTATGCAAATGCAAATATGTATTGTTAACATTTGCAACAGCCTGCCTAATTTAGTCATTAATGCATTTAAAGCATGCTTAGATACGTTTTGGTCTTACCAAGCAGCTAAATTTGATTGTACAGCCGACCTGAATGGATTCGGAAACTGATCAGAAGAAGTCATAAAGTGACATGTTTGAAACACTACTACTTAGATTACACTGATCTGAACTTGGGCCGGTTTTTCTATCGCAATATAATCTCTCATTAACGTTAATGGATGATTAATTTGCGGTATAAAAACGGCCCTTAGAGATGTTGGACACATGCATCCGTACTTCTTTGAGATAAGTTGAAACTAAGTGTCTGATTATTTCGCACAATGACTGGACTTGCAATACCTAGTAATGTTTCATAAAATGCTGTTCTGCCTCTAGTCTAGGGATGCATGGTAATACAGGTATCAAAAAAATGCCATGGTATTAAAAGTATTATAAATAAAATATAAATTTATAAATTTAAAAGTATTATATACCATGGGCTTGCTAAATACCATCCGCAGCATTCGACGTAAATCACTGCATGTAGATGAGATCAGCAGCAAGTCACCAGCATACATAAAAACTTTACATATAATATCATTAACACACAGTTATCTGAAAGAGAATCAGCGAGAGCACTGCAGACGAATTGCATGGTTAGATTTTTGCAGAAGTTGTCTACAATTGATGACGTCACGAAATACCGCGGTATTCCGGTATCACGGTATTTTTGAGACGGTATATTAATTATCATCAAGCATTTCTTAACACCGCACATCCTTACTCTAGTCATGGTCCATTAAATTGCTGTAGCTAACCGTAAATAATATGCTGCGTGAAAATTCATGCAACGCAATACCCTTGTTTATGCTACGCACCGTGAAACTATTTTTAGTCGTATTTAACTATTCTTCGTTGACTAAAAATGGTCAAACATGCAACTCTATTGTTTCTTTCTTTCTGTTATGCACTCGAAAGACCTAGCCCCTTTTTCTTATATATCCCCACAAAAAACCCTCTTTCACCGATAAAGTATAAACTTACTATCGAAGTCTTGTCAGCAAACGGGTAAAAAGTCAGAAAACGGAAAAAAGCGGACCCATCCACAAACCCCGCTACCGTGCCTCCGCAAAAATTTCTTTTATTATTGTGATACAACCATTTTATGGGTGTCAACGAAATGCACGTAAATATATTACTGTTACTGTGTCGGTTAGGGTTAGTGTTACGGTTAGGGTCAGTTTAGTTTGATTTGTTAGCACTAACAGTTTCGGTGCGTCAAGTGTCGCCATCTGCTGTGTACAGCCAAATTCTCACGCTTCATATCGTGGGACATGACGTTTAGCGGTACGCACTGGAAATGCATTGCACGATAATTTGCTATGCTTTTCCAATTCGTACCGCTAATATTCACGCTAATCCATTTATTTAATGTTTTCTTTACTGGGGAGGGGCAAGCCCCCTCCCCAGACCCAACCCCAATATGTGAGTATACAATTAACGGTACGAGTTGAAATCATTGCACGGAAATTTTCAATGCATTTCCAATGCGTACCGCTAATCTTCACTCTAGCCCGTATCGTAAACAGTGAATTGCGTTCAGTTAATTTTCACGGTTGCGTTGAGGGAAAATTTTCACGCTGCGTAGCGTAAACACTGGATTGCGTTCCGTGAATTTTCACGCTTCGTAACACTAAGCGTAGATGAAAAGTCCGAAAAAATACTTCTGCGCAAACTAAATGCGCATCACACAAACCGGTATCTTTCGTCCGAGACGAAAATTTCTTTCGCGGTGGAAAGCCATTTTTGGCATAGTATCCTGAACCATCATCATATTTTACACAAGTCGCCGCCATTTTTACGCATTTGAGTTACCATGAGAACGTCCTTCTTATGGCTGTAAATAAAGAAGTAATTACATGTGCGCACCATCACGTCCACTGCCAACCATCATAAACCATGTCCATAGGCTAATGAATTCTGTAGGTCATTAGGTCATTGCAGTTTTTTGCAGGTTATTTCTATTTACAATTTTTTATACCCCAGGTTAGCCTCGCGACAGGAGGCGCGATACGCCACTCGGTCGGACTCCGCATGCGGCTTTCGCCATCGCTGCTCGAGACGCCTGCGTCTACGCTTCGCGTCAGCTGCACGAGGTGATAGCCATTTCGCAGATCGCTTGCCGATTCGCAACGTTCGTGAGCGAAGAGGCTCCAGTGCGTCTAGGACGCGCGTGACAGAAGCGTCGAGCTCATCTGCGAATGCATCGGTGTCGACCGGTGGACACGTGCAGGTCTTCTCCGAACAAATCAGCTTTTTAATTGGCGAACTCTGCGGGGTCGACTGCTTTGATACTCCGGTAAGTGACGTGGCGGGTGCTGGGCCTCGAATGACGGAGATTTAAGTCGACAACAACCAGTGAGTGTCTGAGTGATCGACACCAGTGCTCGAATTACGGGGGGGCTCGAGAGGGGGGAGGCGCCACCCTTAGTTCAGGCTCTGCCCCAGACCCCCATTATAGGCTTGCGCTCCGCGATCGCCATAAGGCCCCCTGAAAACTTTCTGATAATTCGACCACTGATCGACACTAACGACAAATGACCCTTAAAAGGGGCGTGGGACCCACTCATGTGACCCACTTTAAATTTTGGGACCCCCAACTATATCCCCGGAACGGCTTAAGCTAGAATTGTCAAATTTTGCACAAAGGTAGAACGTATCAAATCCTACCATACGGATGACAAACCACCCCTAAAAGGGGTGCGGTCAGTGCCACGTATAACCCATTTTATAATTTCGACGCCCGCAATCATATCTCCGGAACGGTTGAAGCGACAGTCGCCAAATTTTGTAGCAGATGGAATAGGCCTATATCAAGTGCTTGGTTTTCGACAACAGTCTACTGCCCAACGGGCGTGGTCAGGGTCGCGTGACCCGTTTATGAGCTCTGAGAAATTTGATGGCATACAATGCCTGTGCGTTAGAGGCGATTAACTGCTGAATATGCAAAGTAACAGAAAGACCTCAAAAATGTGACGCCTAAGATTTTAATATGCTGGTTACGCTTTAGGCCATTTAACGTTTTAGGAGTTTGGAAATGGGATACGATATTCGATCTCGTCAACGGTGCAAGATAGAGATATTTGCAATGGAACACTAATAGGATATCGTATGTGGCCTGTTGAATTAAAGGCACCATTGTCAATGCCCTAAAATGACGCTGAAGGTCACTTTAAGTAAGTAAGTAAGTAAGTAAGTAAGTAAGTAAGTAAGTAAATTTAGTTGTTTGAAACCTTTCTAACTCCCATACCTCGTGTAACGTAGCACGCATTTACTAACACACAGCGTGTCGCGCGGTCCCTCTGCAGTAGCAGAGCTTCTTGTATTATAATTAATCAGATTTTTCAAAAATACGATAGTCGATAGGATTTTGGATTGGCGGTTTTACCGACCGTACAAGAACGGGCGACCTCACATTGGGACGCGTCCCAAGTTCCCAACATCTCAGTAATTCATAATATATTTTGATTTTTTTGCTGTTTTAAAGTATTGACATATACACAACTATACACTGCCTGCTTTTTTACCTTTTAATTATTATTATACAAACAAACTAGAAATGCTTTGCAAAGTTGAAAGCCCAGCGTGTAGCCCGCCCGGCTCAAACGCCCTAAACACGTTATACAAAACTCAGGATTAAGGGGCCTATAGGGTAAATGCGTAGGCCTATCATCATATTAAATTTCGCCTCGATAGGTCGAAGCATTTGGTGAGATATAGCACTTAACGGTTTTGAACATAGCAGCCATCCACCATCTTGATTTTTAGAAATTCAAAATTTTAACTGCCGATGCGGTTTGGAGGGTCAATATGCGGCGTATTTTGGCCAAATTTCGAGCCGATCGGTCAAGCCATTGCCGATATATGGCCATTTCGATTTCTCAAGATGCCGGCCGTACGCCATCTTGGTTTTATAAGTTCGAAATGTTAACTGCCGATACGATTGGTAGGGTTAATGTGCATCATCGTGCAACGTTTCATGCCGATCGGTCAAGTCGTTGCTTTTCTATTTTGTTTCAAAATGGTGGCCGTACGCCATCTTGGATTTGTTATACGCGTGTTTGAACCACCCACGAAGAGTTTTGTTGGCGTTTGTCAATGTGCAAAATTTGGCATGCTTCGGTGCAGTTCAGTAGTTTCGACAATAGGCTATTATATAGGCATTAGGCATAGGCATATGCAAGTTTTAATATTGTGCGCATTAAGCTTGAAATGCGTATTCACGCCCCCAGTTGGGCGGCTTCCTAGTTTCTCCCCATGTAAAATTGGGAAGGGTGCTCCAAAAACTATAGACCTGCTTGTACAACTATAGCAACGATGCCACATAATATCGACAAATCGACAACAATTCCGCGGATCACCGTTACCGAGCTTCCGAGATTACAGTTCTATACGCAAAACAACATACGCCAGGTAAAGAAAGTTTATAGTCCTTTGCCATAGACCGGGCGGGCAAGATTATAGGCCACAGTACGTCGCTCAGACAGATCCGATTGCGTTTAGGAATACGTACAGTCGTTAATGAGTCAGGTCGAACACGGTGTGCTATCAACTGAAAAACACGTGGCTATACAGCAGAATGGACACTATTGTTTACACCGGGTAGGTGTGATGTCACTTGCACTTGCAACTGTGCTGTCCACGTGGTTGACTGATAGGACTATAAAAGTCGTAGGCTACGTTAATTTTAAGTGGATTGTGTGGCGAAGTCTCCTGTGTCTGTCGTTCTCGGGTGAAATTAACGCGTGCAGTATGGCGGCAATTACAATCAACTGTTCTACAGTTATTATTACAAGCGTTATTTGCGTGCTTTTCTTCACTGGTAAGCAGCGAAGTTCTTATTAAGATCTGTGGTGCTCTTTCCAGAATAGTTATAGTGCGGTAAACGATTAGGCCGACTTATTTAGGCGTATTTGTTGCTTCTTGACCGTTAGGCTAAGATCAAAGTAGATTTGTTCGTGTTTTAACTAAGTAAGTAAGTAATCTTTATTAAGATGCGACAAACGCACATCAATATGCATAATTATCAAAACAATAGTAGCCTAGAACATAGAGAACACATAAAAACAATAAAAACACAAAAAAGCAATACAACTAAATACTAGGATAACTTTTGTGATGCATTGATAACATTGGTGACATTTGTTTGCTTTGCAAGTTTACTATGCGTGAGTCACTGAAACTTTTAACAACGTCGAGTTTAAACTGGTTTTGGTTAAGCATAACTAACCAATATCGACTAGTATGCCGCCGTTGATAACTTGATACTCGATAAGCTCGCTAACGTGCCACTTAATGTTTGTTCTGCAGGTCAGAGCTTGGCTTCAAATTGTTCTCGGTCGGCGATAGAAAACTGCACATCTGAAGAGCCGATTAAGATGCCTGATATCGATTTCGACTTGATGTACATGTCTTTGGTCACTACATATTGCTTGTAAGTTCATTTGTGAGTAGCATACGTACGCAACGGTGTTAAACATAGCAGTCTTCGATCCGGTGCCGCCATCTGGCGAACTTGACCAAATATAACGTCTTTCATTCTGCTCCCGGTGCCCCTTTGCTTCTGTTATAGGCCTATGCGAAAACATGCCATCCACAAAAACGGAAGTACGTAAAACATTGCATTATCGTCAGTAAAGGACTGAACTACGGCCACGTGTAACATTATACAGAAAATTTCGTGAAGTTTGGACATGTGTTTGGTTCTTAAGGTACGACAACGGACGCATGCTGATCGCAACACTTCACATTCCTGCTTGACGAAGTAATAATGATGGGGTTGTTGGGTATAGGCGGAGGCCTAATAATAATTCTAGTGATGGCTACGTGTTTCAGCTGTGACCACGATTCAGTTTTAATTGTCCGTTTTTGAGTGTTAAAAGTAGTGCGCTGACAGTCTGATATAGATCTTCGCGGTGGTGATTGTGGTCATAGCCATCGATCAGAAACCATAATCAGTCGCAGTCAGAATGTCGTTCGTTCGTTCGTTATTGCGGGCAGAGGTCTAGCCTACTTTAGATCTCAACACCAACACATCATAGTGATCAAATGCGCGTGCCCAGGGAGAAGAGAGCGGGTCGGTTAATGGCGTGGCAGTGATAGAACGTCGGTCTTTGGCCGGCGAACTTTCGCTGTCCTGCGCTCGACCTGCAGCTGATGGGATGGGTGACCACTTATGTGAGTCAACCGTCCGCTACAGGTCAGCCAACTAGGCCAACTGAGCCTTTCATCCTTTTGAGGTTGATAAACTGAGTTGTAACCTGTAATGGGATGTTTGCTTCCTCGCACGGGCGGCGCCATCTGGTGAATGCTTACGGGGTGAAGGCCTGGTATATGGTTGATTGGAGCGGTTGTGTGTGTTGTAGCTGCAGCATTGCGCTCCAGCACCATTAGCTCTTGCAAAGCAACTGCCACTTCCTTCGATTGTAGGCTAAAGCGCGGCTGGTCGCGGCATCGCCGCGTAAGTAGCGCTATAGAACAATCCGACTAATACCTTTACCTTTAGATAAGTAGGTGTGTGCTATGTGTGCGCGAGTGTATGGTGGAGGAGGGTAAGTAGGCAGTGAGCAGCTTGTCGGTTATAGCGCGCTCCCTCTAGACGTGGCCTACCGTCCGGCTAGCCCTGACTGGTGCCATGTATCTAGTTCATGGCAACAACGCCTTTTATCTTTGACCCACGTCGGCGCGGCTGACAACTTAGACGTTTTTAATCGAGATGCCAGTAACGGTCGTAGATTATAGAGGACACCATTGAACCCTTTTTGTCCTCTCCGGAATTATCTGCCTGTTCATCGTGTGCATCGGAGTTATTAGAAATATGTCTCTAATGAAAAGCGGCCGAACGCTTACCGTAACTTTGAACCCGGCACCTGAGGTACGTCACGCTCCACTGCAAATAGCGCTCGAGTGCGCTACTCACTGAGCTACATGGGCAGGTCGAGTAAGAAAGTCATCGACGAAAATGAGGAGATATTGACAACGTAAGTTGTTCGGCCTAAATGACGTTTTCTTAACTTCTAATGGCCAGACGACCAAAGAAGTTCTAAAATACACAAGAACTGATATCAATAATGGTTGACTAAGAGTCGATCATAATAAACAGTAATGCTTATACTGCTGTTATAGGGCGACCAGCCTAATAATCAATCCTACGGCAAAATAGTGGGTATCATAGCTCCGAAACCCCTGAACCGATTGTCACAAAATTTGGTACGGGTGATTTCGTCGGCGATGTCACACCGCATGCCAAAATTCAAAGCGATCGCTCCGGCGGTGGCGTCCCAGCAAATGAGTGACATATTACTCTCGCGTTGTTTAATTTCCTTTTTGTGACCCAATGTTTGCTCGCGTCCCGAGACTGTACCGCATATTTACGCTGTTTGATAAAATATAAATCCCAGGTTATATTGCCTTCTAAAGGGATAAAAACTGCAAAGTTTCCGTTTCCCCATTTTACTCCAAAACACCCCAAGGGAGGGGGCGTAAATAGGGATTTTCAAGCTAAACTCGAATGTTTTATACATCGCGGATTCCAATCAAATTTTGAACAGCGATAAAGACCATGTAGGCCTACACTTTGACTAGACTGATACTCATCTAAATCGTTCACAGCAGGTGCCTCCCCGTGGCGCAAGCCGAGAGATGAACTACAAAAATGCAAATGTTTACGAAGAAACTAAAAATGTGAAAAGTTAGGCTACGTGTTCGCCAGATCATACCCGCTGTCGCAGCGCCACATGGACTTGCATGCGCGGTCATGCCCGCGACTTGGTTATAATCATATTCCGACTATCGAAATCGGTTCAGGGTTTTAGGGCCATTGGGTCGAAATTTAACTATTTACAACTGCTTGTACTATCGTACAAAATACAAAAGGGTGTGATTTTGTCTTCTGCTTGTCATTGCACTGGTTTGTTCTTAATGTAACCTGACAGTGCAACTTTGTAGACAGAAAGCTTCAACCAAGCAGTGTGTGGCTAAAATCGTATGTCAGGACAACGAGCTTTGGCAAAATATCAAGAACAAGGTCGAAGACAACGCATTTTGCTCATATACAGGTAATGATTTTGATTCATGCCAGTGTTATCATAGGCACACTAGCCTTGTAGGTATTTTTCTGCGCTGGTAAATTTCGAAATGGGGCACAGAATTTGTCACATCCAATCAACGTGATTCGACGGACGCAGGTAACTCCTTTCTGTGCGCACCTCAAACATATTACGTAAAATATGGCAGTAGACAATAGTCGATTTTTGTATTATAGTCAGCTGACTAAGACCAGATTTTCAGCGGCTTAGCCTCATTTTTTCCGGCGATAACAGCTAAACAACGAGCTGCTCCGCTATATCGCCGAGAGACCCGAGCGACGCTCTATATCAGTTGAAATGTTGTCCTGCTGTGTTGTACGAATAACGCAAACAGATCGCGTGTGTGTCAGCCTCAGCAGCATGATACAACTTTCACGTTTTATTCGCCTACATACATTGTTTTGTACACGCATCGTTGCAGTAGGCTTAAATATCGCACAGCAGATGATTAACTTTCTTTACTGTTAATTTGTAACATCGTTAGATTTCCTTTATCTCATCGTATGCTCATAAATTTAGGCCTATGGAACTTTTGCGTAGGGCCTAAGTCTACAGTGACCTTTGTAAGCCATTCTTTGCACGTTTATAACTATCTTCAGTCGCAAGACGGTTTGCGGAGATACATGGACGTAGGAAAGGAAAGTTGATTTAGCATTAACTGGACTTAGGTTAAGAAGGTATGTATAGTTAAGCGTAAAGTACTATTCCACACCGAGCGGGCGAAGCGAAGTCTGCTGTCTACGATTGCCTTGTTCTGTTCGACGATAAAAGCATATGCTACAATTATTATTAGACCACATCGCAATACTACGTACGTAGTCGTAGATGCCACCTATTGTTACCTACCGAGTAGCGTGGTCTGGGTCCTGCAAAAACGTCTGAAGCGATCGAGATACCGTTTGCGTTGAGGACTCAAGGTGGGCCCAATTGGAACCACCTATTAGATATAGCCAAGCTCTTCCAGCCGAATACTGTATTGTGGGCATTCCATTAAATACAGCCATCTAGTAAATATTATGTATATATGGCTGTCGAGGCTAGAGCTAAAGGTGTGCGACTATGCTTACCGTCTGATGGCAGAAACGCACGTCTATGGTGCGCGTACGTTTTTTGAACGTATGCATGGTACGTGTATTTTATATAGCACGAGCGCTCCACCCTCGCTCCTACGGCGCTTGGTCACACCTCGCGTTTACGGCGGTCGCTTCTCGCGTCTGCGGCGCTCGATTCGTTACGGTTGCTGGCCGCTAGTTTCTAATGGCCCGACGGAGAGCGCGGGTTTCAGCGGCGCTCGCTAACTTCAATGACCATCTGCAGGGTATATAACGATGCCACACGCCGAATTTCGTGCTAAGCCGCTCCAAACTGGCCGTGCATAAGGAACAATGAACAGACACAGACAGACAGATTCGGTTTAATATACGCTGTATTGCAAAAAAGTATACCACCCAACCTTCAACGAAAACAGTATGTGTTTGATTCCAGTAATTTTTGATACAGTTATTACTGAATGAATATGACATCGAAAGATTGTTTTGATTTCACACCTTATCTGTCTAGTGTACGTGTTTTACCTTGTGAAACTTTAAGATCCGGAAAATCACAAACTTCGCGATAAACGAACATCTTTTTGAAAATTTACAAAGCTAATTGCACTTTTTTGTCCATATAACTTCTTCAGGCTCATGACAAGCTCACATAAGACCTTATAATCCACTGCATTAAGGTTTTAAGGTTTGGGTTATTTGGTTGCCAGAGATTAGGACCAATGAAATCTGGCTTTTCTTGCCGTTGCAGTTTAATTGTGTCCTTGGCGCGATAAGATGGGGAGTGTCACTGTTCTGCCGAAAGACAACGTACTGTATTCCCTGCGACATGCGTGATCACTGGCAGCATCTGCTGAGAAAGTACAAAATTTTGCTGTTTTTTTTGCAGTTTACATTTAACTACCTAGTGTGATATCTGCAATTTGAGGACAAATTCAGTATTTTTATGGTACAGAAGTTTTCCAAGGTAAGGCACGTACGCTAAACAGGCGAGGTAGGAAATTAAAACAGTCTTTCGATGGCATATCCACTCAGTACCAAAAATTACTGGAATCGGACAACCAGTGGCGGATCCAGGATTTGCAAACGGGGGGGGGCAAGGTCGAGCGTCGCAGAGCGCCGAAGGCGCGATGATCGAGGCGCCGAGGTGGGTGAGGTTTGGGGAATGGGTATCCCCTTCCCAATGGGGAGGGGTCTGGAGAGAGGGCATTGCCCCCTCCACAGAAAATTTTTCGATTTGGAGTCTGAAAATGGCGACTTTTAGTGCATTCTGGGCGCTATTCTTACAGTTCATTGTTCATTCTTCCATAGACTGTTTAAAGCGTTTTCAGCAAGAAACCGTTGCTTGTTGGAAAAAGTTGCTGTTGTGTGTATGCAGATAGCTCTAGGCGACAAAACAAGCGTATACGTTGTGATTAAATTTATGCAAAGGAAAACTAGCAGGGGTCTGGAAAGGGGGCATTGCCCCCTCTCCAGAAACCCCGCGTGGGCCCGGGGTACACCCTTTCCGCCTTTGCTCCTCCCTTGTTTATTCACTTCCTCATCTTTTGCTCTTTGTTACCTTATCCCTTTTTCCTTTTCTTATCCACTTTACTTATTTTCTTCTATTGTCC
>Ga0209780_1002371_pt1 | contig 13353 bp, 6 predicted proteins | sample WorMetexBAHAMAS2_FD_187384 | JGI IMG/M metagenome (GOLD analysis project Ga0209780, IMG submission 187384) | Marine gutless worms symbiont microbial communities from Max Planck institute for Marine Microbiology, Germany - Inanidrilus exumae... | ecosystem: Host-associated > Annelida > Digestive... | reverse complement strand
ACCAAAGGAGATGCATAACTGCCAAATTAATTGCGATCACAGAATACATTTTACGAACAGATAAATGCCATACCCGTTCACAGTAAACAATGACAGTTGGGCCAACGTCGACAGCCTTGGGGTTATGATGGCTCAACTATCGCGCTTGTGGATCAACGTAGGGTCAACTATAATCAGCCAACGCAGTCAACACGAGTCTTCTGCGTTGGCTGATTAGAGTTGGCCATACGTTGGCTCAGAACAGCGCAGCCAACGCCAGCACATCTGGTTCATAATCTCATTCTGCCATATTTTGGTTCACGTTATTATGCCGTTTTCGGACTTTCTTTTATACAAATGTAATTTGTGAACGTAAATCGATTGCGTTAAGAGAATGGAGTGTTTTAGAAAGCTTATTATTGGAGAATTACGAACATTGTGGTATTGAAAAAAAACAAAATGTGCAGTTAGCATGAATCTTAACGATAGCGATCGATGTGATGTTTGTGTCACATCACAAACCCGACCCTTCCAAGTCCTAACAAGTTGTAAATCGAAATACAGTTAGGACTTAGGACTCAGAAAAATGAAGTTTATATGCTAATGTAAAATACAATACATGGCCTAAAAGTTATGAAACTCAAACATTTTGGGGCCAGCCTCCCTAGACTTCTCCGGGCACCAGTAGCACGACGCCACTGACAGTGGCCTTCGTGTTATCTAGCCGACAGTGTCAAAGTAGACGACTGAAAATATCGGAAGTTTCTGAACACAACTTAAGGAGCTTTAACTACTCGAATTATTTTTTAACATTAATTTTATACCTACGGTTTCAACTAAATACAAGTCTCCAACACATCTATACTTATACGAAACTAGATGTATGGTCAACTACTCTCGACGGTACAAGCAATTTCGGCGGTTTGAGTGTGATCAAGAACCTTGAACCGCCGTGTGGGGGGGGGGTTCGTCCGAACCCCCTGGATCCGCCTGCACATCTGTCACTAAACACTTTTGAACAGAAACAGAAAACGCATGTCTTCTTGCAGTGACGAACGTCATTCTGGCGTGCCGCGGTGGAGTTCTGTGATCTTGGTGCCGCTACGCAACTGTTAAGACTTAAGCACGGTCCACGATAGCAACAATGTCGAAGCAACATTCGACATTGTGGCATTCAACAATGTTGCTTCGACATTGTTGCTGGTGTGGACCGGGCTTTACTCACTTACTTACGTAAAAGGGTTAACTGACGGACCCTATAGGTTCGTGTTATTACGTCGGTCAACTGGAGCAGACAGCGGCGACAACGGCGGTCGAAAGTCAATAGTCTGTAACTGCCCGCCGCCCCTCGCAGATTATGTGACGTTCTGGTTGATGCAGTTGATCATTGGCGAGTAACATTATGGTCGATGGCGGAACACGTTGTGACGCATTGAAAGTTCTTTGAAGATTTCGGAAATTTAGACAGTAAATGTACATATTAGATGTTTAATTAAATTGGAATTGATTGAAGATTATTTTTGACATTTTGTTTTGATATAGCATGCGATTTTCCATATACAATAACTCATGATCACTTACACATTTTCATTGACGTTTTTCGTGTAAATGCTAATTTTATTAACTTACCAGTACAACACGTGGCAAAAATTGGCTCAGTAGCACAACGGCATGCAATGTACCGTATTCAACCAATCACACGAGGTCTGCGCTCGTTGGACACGCCCTGTATAATGATAACCTGGTTCTCAGTCAGTCGCCGGACCAGCAGCAGATCAAGAAACTGGGTTTGAAGGGCCACCCCTAGTGTCCGTTTCTCGGTGCCGAAGACACCGAGCCTCGACGCTGAAGATGTCGACAGGAATGGTGAAGGGGCATCCCACGCCCAGTCGACTAGGAGGTCTGGGGGAGCATCGTACGCTCCTCCAGCGGGGTCCGGGGGCGGAGCCCCGATGGCCGAAATTAAATTGTGTAAAATATGAATGCCAAAGAAGCCATCTGGTGACGCGTATTTCACTGAGTTTTCTGCAACAATTCCATAATGGTTGCACAATTTTTCACGAGTTTGCGCGGCATGCTCCTCTCCCCTTGGATCCGCCACTGCGTCGAACTGATAATAGGTTTTTCGTGTCGTAATTCGCCGAGAAGGCGTGAATCGACCATAACCTCCTCGGAGACGGCGATAGCGACGTCACAGAGCGGGCGAAGATGACCGGACCGGTGATCGTAAATAAATTGCATCGGCTGCGTATGACAACGGCGGCCGGAGCAGCCTCTGCAGCTCTGTCGATGACGTCTCATCACTGTACACACGACCGCGCAGTGTGCTGCAGGTCACCCCTCGCATTCATTCTATTACCGAGTCACTTTGAACCCGGTGCCAACTGCGGTTTCTTGTAATCTCTTACAACAAATCTATTAAAACTCGTGATGGTGAATTTTTAACGTGCGCATTATAACACAAATATTTAAGCATTTAAGCCGAAAATATAACAAAACTAGAAAAACTCAATCGAGGTTGCACCGACCACTTTCTTACTTATCTACAGTTTCCAATAAGGTCTTCTTTTTAACCGCCGATAAGAAACTGCTTTTTCCAATTTCACTCTCATTTTTGCTCAAAAACGAACATTTTCCTACCGTGACACTTGATACTTGGCCTATGAATTTGACCTGTAGTTACAGTGGCGTAAATCTGGCTGAATTTATGGGGGACGCAGGGTAAATTGAGAAGGTTTGTAATGCAAGCAACCTGATACTTAAAATGTTGAAACACGGTAAAATCTGGAGGAGGACAATTTGCATTAGCGTCTCCACTCCAAATTCTGGATAGTTATGTATTGTTAATAATTAAATATAGTTGCTGGCACCGGTAATTTTAATAATTAACTAGGTTTTCCGACGGGGTAGATCACTTTGACACACGATGACGGCAATTACCGCGCTAGCATAGCATCGCGCGGGTAAAAATTCGTAAAATTTCGAATATTTGAGACATTTGAGCAGACAGACATACAGACAGACACACAGACACGCTGATCGCAATACATAGCACCCATACCCGGGAGGTGCGGGGGGGACGAAGTAATCAGCCTGTCATCATCATGTTTCTTGTTCGCTTCTAGCACTGCAGTGTTTCGGCTGACAGCTCGCTATAGATCTCGACGACAACTAATAATAATAATAATAATAATAATAATAATAATAATAATAATTCACCGCGTTCGACGTCCGCATGTCGTACATTACGATCGGCCGAGCGTGAACCGGGTCCCGACGCAAATGTGTCCGCGCGCATCCCGGCAATTAGTGAGACCGAGAGCATCGGCGCGTAACGACCGATACTGCAGCGATTTGATCAGAACCGATCCAGCGGACCGAACGTTCCCGACTGCAGCGACTCTCCAATCGCTTCCTTATCGTTTTCCACTACTCTGCCAAGACGGCGAGATCTAAGCGCTTAATTATCGTAGGCAGAGACACCAATCCCCTATAAGCAGTGGATGCAATCCCCAGCTAACCCAACACCCTCCTTGTTTTTACCACGCTACGCATATGCATAGCGCGCTATATTATGCCAACGTCGGTCGTATGATAGTTTAATTGGGTCTGACAACCCTCGCTGGTTCATAGCACCGCAACAGGGGATGAGCACCGTCGCAACGGACCTTGCAGACTATGTGAAATCTTCTTCTTCTTCTTCTTCTAAATGCTATAGCCCGGTGTCTGTCTGTCTATCCGTCACACGCCGGTATGCTCTTACTTACTTGTACAAGACTTGTCTTTCGATAAAATTTTCATTTGGTGCGGTTACAGTTCAATAAAACCACTTTTTAATCATGCAAATCGTTTGCTGACCGTTCACCCATTAACTTTCAACGTAAGCTCTCAGGCATCGACCAAAGGACAAAAGATTCCGTGTTTGTTATCCTTTTCCAAGAACGGTGACCTAAAACTCGTGTCCTTTCTTTCTTTCTCGACTTTCACTCGCTGAGCTCTGAAATTTCATCTCGGTTCCTGGACGGACGGCATCGCCTCTGCGCTCAGCAACAAAGCGACGATGGAGTCGACGGATAAATGCGATTAGATGACGGCAGGCACAATAGAGCGAGCAGGAAGGCACCGTTCGCCGGAGCCGCCGGCGTCCTTCCCCGGAGATTTCCACACGGTCTTCCCGTCCGACGTCTATCCGTCTTGCTTCAACATGTCAATCGCTTTACACCGCCGGCGTCGCCGTTCTCTTATCGATCACCGAATTACAGCCCCGCTACGCGGTCTCTTTCAACCGGTGTGGTAGCCTACAATCCGTACAACATCATAACGAGGTTAATTTGACATCTTTTCATTGCACCTCTCTCACGCCTGCCTATACGCCGGTATAGGTATTGTATAGTTCACGATCCCGAGGCCGAGAACATTGCTTGAAATTACGCGCATGATGGCAATGGTGCACGCAAGCACACCATCAGTTAAAGCCGAGTTTGAATTTCTTCACGACTATACACAAATCGTTAGGCCTACACATGCGCTTGGCGTGTTGGCGCTGCGCTAGAGCGTTGGACTTGCGATTGACAGGTTGCGGGTTCAATTCCCGGCCCGTCCGCTTACACGTAACATAGGTCAACTCAGCCTTGCATCCCTCTGGGGTCGCTAAATCGAGTACCTGCTTCGGCTGGGGGTAAAGGCGGGATTCTCACATCTGTCGGGTGGCAGGCATCACTGTGTGACCCCATATGGCATGCGAGTTTACCGTAGCGGTAAGGCTAAGTTGCTGCTAATTGCTATACATTGTTTACTCTACTTTACTATAAAAAAGAATAGCCTTCGCCGCCCAACAGTGTCGGTGAAAGCATTATGTATTCAGGCTGTCAGTCCGTCCTTCCACCACGTTCATTTGTTCGTACGTCCGTTCGTTGGTCCTGATAGATCTCCTGATCTTACAACGATCTCCTAAACGGCTTCAGCGATCTCAAAACAAAACTTACGGGGAAAATTAATTAGCCTCTATTGATAACCTGATTAGATTCTGGAGGTCAAAGGTTAAAGGTCAAGGTCACAGCACGCTGTCGAGATGGCGAAGGCATCCACGTCGTTGCTGGAACGATCAGTTATTTTTTAGAGAGGATGACGGTGGCCGAGCAAGGGTAACGACGGACGAAGAGCGAGTACTGCGAGGACGTTGAACAGAGATGAGGTTATGAAGGTACGGAGGTTGGGTAGTTGTGAGAACTTGGTAGGTAAGAGAGAGAGAGGAGCTTGTATTCGATGCGTTCATTGATTCTGAGCCAGTTGAGACAGCGTAGGATAGGAGTGATATGGCAGGACTTAGGAGCTTTAACGACAGTACGAGCAAGATAGTTCTGGATCTACTCGAGACGGGATAATTGAGACTTAGGGAATTTATAGTACAGAAAATTACAATAGTCGAGTTTGGAGTGAATAATAGAGGTAGCAATGGTACAAGCAGTTGACGAATCGAGGTAAGGCCGGATATAGCGAAGTTGACGAAAGTGATAGTAACAGGCTTTGGAAAGAGACATAATTTGGTCAGAGAAAGTAAGATGTTTATCTAAGATGAAGCCAAGATTTCCAGCAGAGTGGGAGGTGTCAAGTGAAGAGTTGTGCATTTTGGCAAGTTGGTTTTTGAGTCCGATGAGCAAGAATTCAGTATTAAAAGGGTTAAGAGTGAGAAGATTAGCAGTCATCCAGGAAGATATCTTTTCAAGAGCGTTTTGAAGGTCAGAAATGCTTGAGTCAAAGTTGAGTGGGTGGAAAGGGAAGAAGAGCCGTTATTATAACAAACAAGTCAATAAGTATCTACGGAATGGCTGGATTACGCTCGAAGCGTATAATAATTCTCAAGTGAAACATCTTTTTTTAGAAATTAGAGGAATTTTGCAGTATCTCCACAGAAAAATGAACAACGTAAGTGCCAGGTGTCGGCAGAGAATATACTGAGTATCGAAAACTTTTAAGCGACAGGGATACAACCATCCTCAGACCAGTAGCTGGAAGTGAAGGGGGCTAGCTGCCCCTCTGTGAGAACCAGCTCATGGTCCTTGCAGTTTTGCATTTCTATCAGACGTCGACTCGACACAGGTGCCGACTTGTCGCGGTTCAAGTCACTCCCTTCCCTCTTCCTCCATTCTATTAATTCATTCCCCTTCATTTTCTATACCCCTTCACTGCCGCGAAGCGGCCCCTCAAATCCATTTAGGTGTTTGGGGACCGCTGTAAGCCGCCAGCGGAGTCTGGAGCACATCCCCACCCGAAAACGAATTTTGTGTTTTCAGCCTAGAAGGCCTATGTTACGTAGTGACAACAGCTTTAAATTCAACTTTAGAATATTGACTAAAATTACCGTTGAGCCATCTAATGGGCCCGATGCGTCCACTGAGCTCATTTTCCCTGAGTGTTGCACTAACTAACTGTGGTCATTAACTAATTTTGCATAAAAATCAGTAACTTTATATTTAACTACTTCTTTATAGTAATTATCCCGTCACTATCTGTTGACGAAACAGCCTACCGATGAGATACTTTCGCTGTCGGTGAACGACAGGGATTGCAGCTCGTTTCCACGGAAGTTCGCACGATCGATCCGCCGTTTGATCTATTGATTAACGATGAGTTCGGGATCGCCTGCGGTCGGCCGCGGAACTGACGTGGGCAGCGCCGAGTGAGCGCGTAGAACGGTCGACGGCGCGCCGACGTCGTTCCGGTTACGCCGTTATTGTCGATCGCAGCCTAGGTGGAGGCTAGGCCATCAGTCATGTGCCGAGACTTAGGTCACGTGATAAGACCCGACGTCTGTCGAACTGCCATAGTTGAGTGGGCGCCGACAATCGGCTGATTATCTATCGACGCTACGGAGTTCTGCCGACAAGTCCGGCGATGCCTGCATGCCGAAGAGGCCGTCAACGTCGGTAATTGAAGATGGCGCGATCAGCGGCCGAACGGCTTGTCGTCTGCTATCAGAACTGAACGGACAGTCGTGGCTATCGACAGCCATCGCAACTGACCGCCACTGACCACCACACCATGAACAGACTGATCGATTGATTGATTGATTGTGTAGTTCGAGTGAACAAACCACCGAAGTAAATCTAACAGCCTCTCTGTTATTTCTTTCGCTTTTTATACAAGAAGATCAGCTACCGCTGCGTCGACCATATCTTCATGGTCCAGGTAGTGAGATGCGCTATGCTAGTAAATTCTCAGCTGTTTCACGACGTATAGCAGTTAGAAAAATTTCAAACAGCAAAAGTGACCTTCAAGGTCATTCAAGGGCATTGGCAATGGTGCCATTCAATAGGCCACATACGATTTCCTATTAGTCTTACATAGCTACTATATCTCTATCTTGCACCGTTTCTGACATACTATCACTTATTTCCCAAAATTTAAAGAGATCACGTGACTCTGAACACATCCCTTGGAGTAATATATCACGCACGCACTCGCACTCCTCTGTATCAATCAGTACACGAAATTGTCTAACTTCATAAATTCCAAAGATATGATTGGGGTAAAATATAAAAAGCGTCACCGTCACGTGACTCTGACCACGCCCCTTTTAGGGGTGACTTGACATCCGTATGCTAGGACTTGACATAGTCTCTATGTGAACCCACTACGAAGATATGAACTATCTAATGTAGATTTTGAAACCGATGTAAGCCTAACAATTGTTTTACGACGACGTCGTACACGAATTCGGTGAAATAATGCAAAATAAGGGCCATTATCAAATTCAGTAAAATAACACAAAATAAGGGCCATTTCGCCGTTCAAGGTCACCAATTATGGTACCAATCGAAAGCTCATAGACGACTTCTTATCAAGACGATAGCCAGGCAAGTACTGCGCATTAAGTCCTGAATTTATGAATCTGCTAGGAATTTATATCGTGGGCGTCGAGCGGTCCCTCTGCAGACGTTTACTACTAGACATAGTAATCGCAAATTGTCCATAGTTATGGCTTTGTCAACCACTTTTACGCAATGCGCCCGGAAACTACCAAATTCGGTAAAATAACGCAAAATAAGAGCCATTTTTCATACGATAGCCCAGGGACTCTAGGTTTATGACGTCAAAGATCTCGGCGAAATTCCAACGGGGCGCCAATAGAGGTGGAGTAGGTTACAATAGGCGATTTTCGACCAATATCTCGCTATCGTTTCGTGCTCTGATTGATAACGATTTCGCCTCTGACGTTACGACCCTATGGCGCTATACAAATATATTTATTATTTATCATTATTATAAAGAGGACTATTAGTGCATGCATGATAGATTACCCACGAAAGGTATGTGTTCAGGTCACGTAACCTATTTAAATTTTTTAGAAATTAGTGATAATATCTCGGAAACGGTGCATGACAGAGACATAGTTGCAATGGAACACTAATAGGAAATCATATCGATTGGCCTATCGATTGGCACCATTACTGGTGACCTTCAGTGAACGTACTGTTTGAAACCTTTCTAACTCACATACCTCGTTAAATAAAGCGCGTGTTATCTACGATGTGTTTACAAATGAATCGGAAAGCGCATATGGCTGGTAATTTCAACTATCTTTATCTTCAAAATCGCTTCATGTACGATCAATCTAGCCTACTAAATTGCATACTGCTAGGAACTGCACGTTTGACTCTCACAAATTTAGTCAGGGGTGGAGAAACAGCAGGAGTCCAATCTCTGGGATGCTCTACACATAACAGTATAGTGTCAATGTTGCCGTATATGCAGACTGTCGTGCGTAATATTGTCTCCATCATTTCGGTACTGTCACTTTTTCTCTACACTGTGTACTCATTTGTGACTGCAGATGAGACGAAAGTCACTTGAGTTAGTCAAGTTGAGTCTGCAATGACGCCGGCCGGTGTGACGGCAGACAGACACCGCCCGACCGACCTTGCCGCCTTGAACGCCCATCCATCCATCCGTCTGCCTCGCTTGTGCCATCGTCGGCTCGACGGACGGATCGATATGACGCATTCGATCTCCGAATTAGCATACGATTGATCCGTCGAGGTTTCGGTTTACCGCCGCGGTCGGAATCAAGATGCGACGGACGGACGGACGGACGGACGGACAGCTGGCTGCCGCGGTGGACATTCCCGTATACATCGGGGAGGGACTGTGATATCATACAGCGTGGCTCAACGGCGTCATCTTGTTGACTGGGTTGTTGTTTTGTGCGGAACGTTCGCTGCCTCCTCGACTTGCTGTCCGTGGTTGCGCGCTGTAACTAATAATGACACTCTGCAATCGACAGGTAGCACCGTAGCAGGGCTTTGTGAGCTCGATGCACCACAATTTTTGGGGACCAGCTCAAAATCGTCGCAAAGTTTTGCTATCGACGGATTCGACCGGCTGCTACAATGCGTGCCGTTGAAATAACGAACAGACTTACTTACTAAGTGACGGCACGACGTAAAGGTTCGTTCACGCCGTTGCGTTGCGTTGCGTTGCGGCGTCTTGCGGCATGCAGCAAAAAGATTCAACATGCCGCAAAATGCCGCACCGCAGCGCAACGCAACGCGTCCGGTGTGAACACTCCCATTGCTATTTGATTAGTCGGGCACATGCCGCAACGCAACGCACGCAATCGTTGTGAAGTCACATTGCGCCTGACTGAAAGCTGGGCAACTTGTTGACGACGGACCCATTTGGCTCACTGGGACCCCGTAACCCTGTAGTAAGTAAGGAAACCGGGAACGCGCAAAATCCTGAGAATTTCGCAATAATCACGCAGAGTATATGCTCAATATGGTGACACTAGGTCAACAGTTACTATTTTTTACGGTTTTCTGGTGACGTGAACGCAGAACTGCACCGAACACGATGAAAGTGGCACGGCAGAACCCCTTGTAGCCACACGGCTACAAAGTGTTTCCTCGACAGACAAGTCTTTCAGCGATTTTTGCGGTTGAAAACGCAGTGACGCAGGCAGACGGCGACCGTGTGATCTGCTCATTACGCGTGATCAAGGCGATTTCGTTCCGTTCAACAAGATCACGCGTGGTTATCATACCAGACAGATAGGATGTAAAGGCCTAGTGTATACTTCTTCCAAGGCCAATGATTAAAGAGCTACCCGAATAATCGTTATTATGTGTAGCTACAGCGGCAGCGGCCGCAGGTAAAAATCTATCTAGCAGGTATTCACATCGGTCAGGTACGAGCGCAGCCGCAAACAATGGGCTAATAACTCCTGCGTCATACCTGTACAAACACGAGGCATTAAACAGCAATCGACAAGAACTGCTCCAGGCAGTACACTGTTATCGTCGACGCATGGAAATATTCGAGTACGGATACAACAAGAACTCATCAGGAGATGAGACAGCGAACGTGAACTTTTTTACGACGATCGTAACGTGCTTCAAAATACCAAAAAAACGAACCTATTTCTTTTAACAAAGTAGACGATAGTTAGGCAAGTACTGCGTATTAAGTCTTGAATGTATGAATCTGCTACAGAATTTGCACCTTGCAGTTATAGAATATTTATACCGTGGGCGTCACGCGGTCCCTCTGCAGACATTTTTACTAGACATAGTAATCGTAAATTGTCCCTATAGTTATGGCTTAGTCAATCACGTTTACGCAATGTGCTCCGTAAACTACCAAATTCGGCAAAATAACGCAAAATAAGGGCCATTTTGCCATTCAACATCACTCATGATCACCGATTTTGGCACCAATCGAAAGCATATATACGGCTTCCTATATCAAGACGATAGCTAGGCAAGTACTGCGCATTAAGTCTTGAATTTATGAATCGACTAGGAATTTATACCGTTGGCGTCGCGCGGTCCCTCTGCACTAGACATAGTAATCGTAAATTGTCCATAGTTATGGTTTTGTCAACCACTTTTACGCAATACGCGTCTGAAATTACAAAAATCCGGTAAAATAAGGTAAAATAAGGGCCACTTGGCCGTTCAAGGTCATTCAAGGTCACCAGTTTTGGAACCAATCGAAAGCCCATATACGATTTGCACCGTTTCGAAGTTATAGCATTCCACATGTCAAAATCGCTATATTTCACTACCCCTCTTGCGTTTAAATCCCCCGACGGAGGGGTTCCCATGGGACGATCTCCGTAAAATTTTCAGTGAATGTCAACGAATGGCCAAGGTACCAGATGGCGAAGAAAAATTGCCGAAAATTTCAACCGGCTGAGTAGGGCGCACCAACGTCACAGACAGACGACAGACAGACGACAGATAGACGACAAACAGACGGAACGGCGATAGCATATAGCGAACGTGAACGTGAGTTCACGTTCGCTAAAAACGGCGGCAACACGTTCTTGCGTTTTAAATGCTAGGATACGTAGATCCCCACTCCGGATTAATATCATATCATGCACTTATCCATTTACACCTAGCTACGAAGAGCATTGATGGAAACTTAGAAGTTTCGCCAGTACCGTCACGCAGCATGCAGAGCAGTGACAGACATTTCAATGTTTTAGAAAACAATTGGCTAATGACGCTCGAGATGTCAGTAGACATTACACGACTGAATACCAATTTTTACCGCACGACGCTATGCCAGCGTGGTATATGCTACCGTCGTGTGTTCGTCCGTCTGTCTGACTCTCGGTCTCTCTGTCTGTCTGTCCGTCTGTCTGTTACAAGCCGACACTGTACCAAAATGGCTAAACGCAGGATCACGCAAACAACGCCATATATGATAGCCCAGGGATAGCTTTCTGATTCCAAATATCTCGGCGAAATTCCGACGGGGTCACACCAAACGGAGCACCAGATAGTGAGATAAGCTCAAATCGGCGATTTCCGACCAATATATCGCTATATCTCAAAAACGGTGCAAGATAGTGACATCGTTATACTATGGAACGCTAATAAGAACTCGTATGCGCTTTATCGAATGGCGCTATATTCAGTGACCTTTGAGTAACCCCTAACTACCCCAAATCACCCAATTTTCGATATTTTCTATCGCCTTTCATATTTTTGTAGTAGCTGGGAATAAAAACTTCAAACTTGGAAGGTAGGGTGATTGTAGCAAATGCTAGCCAATAGATGAAAAATCATCCCTGTCAGGGGCGTGGTCCGACCATGTAAACCATTTAAATTTTGGTGGGAACCAACCATATCTCTGGAACGGCTGAAGCTATACTGATCAAATTTTGTACACAGGTAGACAATGTCAAGTCCCAGCATACTGATAGCAAACGACCCTTAAAAGCCTGGGGTGGTCACGGTCACGTGACCTAGTTTAAATTTTGGGGCCCCAAGGATATCTCTGAACGAATTAAGCTATAATCGTCAAATCTTGCACACAGGTAAATGTATCAAAACCTAGCCTATGGGCGACAAACCACCCCTAAAAGGAGCGTGGTCAGTAGATGAATAGCTATTCATCTATTGTGGTGAGGGTCACATAACCCATTTTCATTTTCGATGCCCACAATCATATCTCCGGAACGGCTGAAGCGAGAGTCGCCAAATTTTGTATGTAGGTAGAATATATCAAATGCTAGCCTTGGGATGACAGAATACACCCTAACTGGCGAGGTCTAAGTCACGTGACCCGTTTTCTTAAATTTTGCCCCAATCATATCTTTGGAATCGGTGAAACTAGGCACTTCAAATGTCGTGTGCTGATTGATACGGAGACGTAATAGTGCGTGAATGATGGATTACTGCCCAAAGGGATGTGTTTAGGGTCACGGGACCTCTTTAAGTCTTGGGAAATAAATGATAATATCTCGGAAACAATGCAAGATAGAGACATGGCTGCAATGGAAGTCTAATATAAAATCGCATGTGGCCTATCGAATGGCACTATTGCTAATGCCCTTAAATGACCTTGTAGGTCACTGTTGCTGTTTGAAACCATTCTAGCTCCCATACCTCGTGAAAAATAGCACGAATTTACTAACATAGCGCGTCGCGCGGTCTCACTGCGACAGCAGAGATTCTTGTCACTTACTGGAGCTGGCCCGACGACAAACTTCTGATGGTCGTCGGACAACTGTTGATCACACCCACCGCCGAGATCTGTATTTAGCAGCTAAGCCGAGTAAAAGAAATGGTTTGATTACCATATGATGCGATACGGAATATTTAGCAGGCGCTGAGCCTCTGCGTCGCACGGATCTGTCAGCGGCAGCAGAGACTCTTGTTATACGCAGCATACACGGCTATTTTCAAGGTTTCTATTTTAAATTCTACAAGCCGTCACGCCGCTCTGCGGCGGGATGGGTTGTACCCCGTCCGTCCGCTCCCGTAAGCCACGCCAATGGCGTGACATCGCGATTTTGGCTTGCCCGCCGCCGCCAGCGCCCTCTATCCCCGCCCGCAGCTGGTCTGCGCCCGTGGTCCCTCC
>Ga0209780_1002370_pt1 | contig 13354 bp, 11 predicted proteins | sample WorMetexBAHAMAS2_FD_187384 | JGI IMG/M metagenome (GOLD analysis project Ga0209780, IMG submission 187384) | Marine gutless worms symbiont microbial communities from Max Planck institute for Marine Microbiology, Germany - Inanidrilus exumae... | ecosystem: Host-associated > Annelida > Digestive... | reverse complement strand
GGAAAGTACGGCGGCCGACTTCCAGCCGCCGTACTTTCCGCCGCCGTACAACGTGCCGCAGCCGCCCGGGCCCGGTGCCGCGGCGCTCGGCGTCGACTTCGCGCCGCATCCGCATCATCACCACGCGCTGGCGCCCGGCAACGATCCGTACTCGCGTCTGGCTGCAGCGGCAGGGTCGCACTACGCTGCGCCGTACCACCACCACGCCCAGTCGCAACAGTACGTCGCCGAGCGGCATCAACTGTTCGCCGGCATCGACCCGCAGTCCAGTCTGCAACGTGGCTTTGTCGCTACCGGTACAACTACCACACGATACATTTTTATGCTCCCGCCACCAAGGTGGAGGACATTATGTGAATCTGGTGTCCGTCCGCCTCTAGGCCACAAACGGCGCGTTTTGCAGCTACGGTTATATAATATAATAACACTAATAACAACAAGTGGTCAGAGAATTTTGACAAAAGGCCGCATCGCTGTCTTGTCAACCCTTGCGGCGGCGAATGGATTTATCCTACCTTGACCCTATCTAATACGTGTTCCTTGGACCAACATGAGTCAGCACCCCAAACGGCATCTCGATCAGTTCGGCTGTTTTCGCAGAGCTCACGAATGTGACCAACAGGCCGACCGCGCTACTCCGTGTGTAGCAAAAAGCCGCTACCGCTAGCTATCGCTACGATGCGGCCTAAATTAAATAACAAGGAGTCTGCAAAGTAATATTTGTCAATAAGCCGCCCAGCCGACTTGTCACTCCTCGCTGCTGCGAACGGATTTGTCCGATCTTGACCTCCACTTAATACATGGTTTTTTGGGCCCACAAGAGTCATCCCGCAAAACAGTATCTCGATCGGTTGAGCGTTGTTGCACATAGTGCATCCGTGTGACTAACACACAGACAGACACGCATTCCACGCTACGTGCGACATCTGTAGCAAAATAGGTTGCACGACGGTTAAAAGGCAAACATTACAAAAGCGTACAAACAACAACAAGAAGCTCAGCCAGCGCAGAGGGACCGCGTGACGCACCACGTCAGTTGAAATCTTGTCAACTGCTGCGCAGCTGTATGAAAAATCCCATTTGAAGAGGCTTGCAGCAGTGCTATATTACCGCAGGTATGGGAGTTCGAAACGTTTCAAACAGCAAAAGTGAATTTTAAGGTCACTCAAGGTCGCTTGTACTGCTGTTATTTGATAGACCACATACGATTTCATGTTAGTCTTTTGTTTCAACTATATCTTTATCTTGCACCGTTTGCGAGATATTTTCAGTTTTTTCACCAAAATGTAAAAAGGCCACGTGACACATCCCGTTCGGGGGTAGGCCTAATCTATCATGCATGCAAAGTACTCGTAGTCCTCGATATCGTTAAGTCCGTTGAATTTAAATAATTATCTTCACCCATTCCAAAGATATGATTGGGGCCCCAAAATTAACAAGAAGCTCAGCTACCGCAGAGGGACCGCGCGACGCGCTATGTTAATAAATTCGTGTTATATTTCACGAGCTATAGGAGTTATAAAAGTTTCGAACAGCAAAAGTAACCTTCAAGGTCATTCAATGACAATGGTGTCATTCAACAGGCCACATGCGGTTCCTATTAGTCCTCTATGGCAACTATGTCTCTAAGTGCCTAGCTTCACCAATTACAAAAATAAATTTAGAGGAAAATTTATAAAACAGGTCGCGTGACTCTGACCACGTTCCTTTTATGGGTGTTTTGTCATTGTAGGCTAGGATTTGATACAGTCTACCAGCATGCAAAATTTTACGATTCCAGCTTCTGCCGTTCCAGAGATATCATTCGGAGCGTGAAAATTTAAAGTGGGTCACGTGACCCTGACCACGCCTTTTTTCAGGGTGATTTGTCAATTGCCATCCTTATTCTGGGACTTGACATAGCCTACATGCATCCAAAATTTGACGACTCTAGCTTCATCCATTCTCGAGATATGGTTGGTGACCACAAAAATTTTAATGACGTGGCTGAGAACTGACCATCCAGTAGCACGCATTGCGTGCGACCACCGAGGACAACTGAGATCCATGTAAGAGTGGAGTCCCTGATGTCATGTTGCTTTAACTTGAGTAACAGACGGGAGTGTATGAGACACTTTATCAAACGCCTTCGAGAAATCAAGGAGAGTTTGCTTCTGTATTTGCTACACTTGGCCAATTCTTCATTTTGCTTGAAACACGATGGCTCGGTAGTCTAGTGGTTAGGGTGTCAGACTTACAACTCAATGGTCGTGAGTTCGATTCCCGGCCGCCTAATTGGGTGGTTAGTACTGGGATGGGTGACCGTCTTCAGACGGGCATACCACCTCCGTATGTAACCAGCCACCCAGGCCAACTCAGCTTCCTACCCTCTGTGGGACGGGAAATAAGTACTGGTCAAAGCGCAGTGATTCGCTGTGGCTGGGCTGTAAAGGCAGTAAGAGTGGGTCGCAGGTAAAACCATGAACACATGTGGTCAACACATGTCATTCATCAGCGGAGCGCTTTTTACTCATTACAAGGCGCTATACAAATGTCCTTTCTTAATCTTAATCCTAAATGTAGATTGCAACAGAAACAGGCCTGCAAAGGAAGCGGCTAGCTGTGCAATTGCTGCTACAACGTTGCGTGGTGGCGCTGCGGTAGCCTGTAGGGCGTTGCACGTGCGAGTTACGACTGACAGGTCGTGGGTTCAATTCCCAGCCGGTTCGCTTTCTCGTAACATAAGTAACTCAGCTCTGGATCCCTCCGGGGTCGCTAAATCGAGTATCTGCCTCGGCTTAGGTAAAGGCGAGATTCTCACCTATGTGTGATCCCATATGGCATGTGAGTTTCCCGTAGCGGTGAGGCTAGGTTGTTGCTAACTGCTATGCACTGTTTACACTACTTTTACAGGTGGTTGCGGGTACGACGCCGGACGTCGAGCGGACTACGTAGCGCGATCACAGGACATGCTGGCGGCAGGTCGCGTGGCCGCCAGCAGCGCACTTGCTGCTCATGGCGTCGACCTCAGCGACACCGCCTCTCTCCAGCTGGCTCTCCACGGAGCTGGAATACACGGTCTACACGCGCTCGATGACGTCGCACAGGTGACGTCACTGTCACGTGCTCCGTGCTTTAGAATCATCAGTAATTAACTGCTCGAATAACGAAGTCTACCTAACTTATAGATAGGTAGGCCTACGTTGGCACATTTAAGAACATTAATGGTACAGCTCCTTCCTTCAGAAGTCATCGTACAGGTTTTTATTTCGTCTTTAGCCGACATTATTGTTGTCTTATCGAAAGTCAATGAAGTCACACTTGTTGGTATAAAGCAAACACGTTATGACAAAACTTTTGTCAGAAATTTTTTTGGTATGTTTGCCGTGATCCACTGGTCTTGATTGGCACCATTTTTAATGATACAGAGCAGTCAGAATCATTTTGGCTATTAGTAAGTCTAATATCTCGGAAATCGTTGTACAAATAATTAGTTACAATGCTATTATCAGCAAATGTACATCTAATTGAGTGCCAACTGGCAGCTGGTGTTGCCAGTCATGAGCATTCACTTTGATTTGTAGGCCCCTATAAATGCTCTTACGTGGAGATGTTATAGTCAAAACTGCATAAAATCGAGGTTGGGAATTGACACGCTAATTGCCAATATTCTAGTTTCAGTATTTTATTAAGCAGACGAAGCATAGATAAAATTGCGAATTTGCTCCTACACGCAGTACATTAAGTATACTTTACCATCACACAAGCCACAGCCGAATATGTTTGAAATATTATTATTCTTTTATGTTTGTTGTGTAACTTAACTGTTATTTTTTAGTTCGTACAGTACAGTAAAAACAAGTTTGTTTTATACTTGCAGGTTGCGTTGGAGGACATGAGCGCGTACATTTCTGGCGAACACAATTCTGTTATTAGGAAAGGTACTTATGATTATTTTTGTCTGATATCACTGAAATGCAGTCATTTCTATTGACTTGGCTGGTCACCTTTACGACAGTAAAAGCAGGACCGTGTGATGGTTATTTTAGCTTTTAGAAGAAATTCCAGCAGCCGTCTGGCCTGGGGAGGGTTGTGATCAAAGGCGCCAGTTGTGGTAACAAGTTATTACATGTAGCAGTAAAGAGTGATAAACATCTGTTTTCCGACATAAACGGTAAAGTGAACGAGTACGTCAGTGCATGGGGACTGACCTATATCCACACGTGCCGACCTACGACCACATGCCGCGCGATATTCAACGAACGGCGCATCTCTAGCGTGACGTTTACGGCAGGCCTTCATACCGTAAACTTTACTTCCCGGTGGCTGGCCGATTTGTCCGATTTTGAGCTTCAGGGGGAGCAAAGTTCCCCAGAATTGGAGATCCCCTGCCCAGGACGCCGATGAACCACCGTGCAATATTTGACGCCGCTAGCTCTATCGTCAGTGGACAAATCCTCAACCACGCAAACACACACACAAAACAAACAGTAACCGATATATCCACACCCATCGGCATATGTGGTTAACAAGTACCGTCTGTGAAGGGAATTAACGGTTATCCACACATGCCGATCCTATGCCTATTCACGGCCCCAAAAAGTTTTTTTCGGGGTATTAACCCGCTAAGTGGGAGCAAAGTTCGCCAAAATGGGAGATTCCCTGCACAGGACGCCGATAAAACAGCGTGCAAAATTTGACGTCGCTAGCTTTATCCTCGCCGGAGAAATCCGTAACCGTACAAACAAAAAACACAAAAACTAACAGTTAAAGATATATGCACACCTTGCCTATCGGCATGTGTGGATAACAAACTTTTAAACACAAATTATCGACGGAAAATTATTATTTTGATGTGTCTAAAATTTTTTGGGGCAAGAAGCCGACGTAAAAATTACAGGGGGCTCGTCGACCCCTTGAATCTCTTGACGGACTGTCTAACTGGATGCAGTGAGCGTAAAGAAGTCGGAAAAAGACTGGTCGGTTGCCGGCGGACCGATAACTCAGACGGACCTGTTCTGTTCCGTGCCTGGCCGGCTGTCGCTGCTCAGCTCGACGTCCAAGTACAAAGTGACCGTCGCCGAGGTCCAGCGACGTCTCGCGCCGCCCGAATGTCTCAACGCCTCGCTGCTCGGCGGAGTACTCCGCCGGTTCGTATCAACGCAGTCTCGGTTAATCATCTTCATTATCATCATCAACCAGGTTATGCTTTTGCCTCAGTATGTTTGCTTGTCTGCGAGATTACTACTTCGCCCCGGTATGTGTGCAAAGTATTGCGATCGGCGTGTCGGTATGTTTGTTTATCTGTCTGTCCGCTCGCACGTGTCAAAACCAACATTTCACCAAATTTTCTGTACGTGTTACCTGTGGCCGTGTCTCGGTCCTCTTCTGGCGAAAATACAACACGTTATGTATTTCCGGTTTCGTGGACGACGAGCGAATGGGCCAGAATCAAAGACGACGCGTATGTTTCGTCTAGTTTGCCAGCCGACGGCCCAGTCGGACGTCAGACAACGTTGTTTAGTCAAGTTCGTCATCTGCCGTCATCTGGTGTCTATTCGAGTCAACGAGGTATAACGAGATCAAAAGCGTGGCCCAGTGTTACAACACTTACCTAACCAAAAACAGTTATTTCCTAAAAAACACGAAAAAGTGTTTCACTCCCAACTCAACTTCCCTTTATGGAATATTTAAAAAATATCCTGGCAAGATTAGGGACCTATGTCCCCTGGGTCCCCTAACTACGTCAGTGCTTTTGGCAAAAATAACTGAGTAGATTTTGGGTGATCTGGGTCTGAATCCAAATCTATAGATCAAGGACATTTTTGATTTTGCCTCGATGGAGGTTAGCACTAACCGAGGCGCAACGGAAGAATATTGAAAGTGTGCTGGAAAGGCAGAGTTGTGGCAAAATGAACATAGCAGATAAGCTAGAAGGACACCATTATACCACAGGCGAGTTGATAATGAAAGTTGAAATTGTTCGGGTACACCTGAAGGATGAAAGGTCGACGACTATTGAAAACGGCGATGCTGGGAATTGTACAAGGTGACTAGCCTTGTTTGGAAGACTGGCAAGAAGATGATGAATTTTAAAGGAATTTGCAACATAACTGGCAGATCCATTAGCACAGATATTTAAATCATCTATAGATTCGGGCCAGCTACCAAGTTACTGGAAGATTGCTAAAGTTACACCAATTTTTAAGAAGGGTGATAAAAAAGATCCGTCTAACTATAGACCGGTGAGTTTAACCAGTATTGTCAGCAAGGTCTTGGAAAAAATTGTGCGTGATAGTATGATTGATCATTTACGGAACAGTTTGGATTTCTGAAACATCGCTCAGTAAATCTACAGATGATTACGGTTTTAGATGAATGGACTAAATGCTTAGACCAAGGAGCACCTGTCGACGTTGTATACTTGGATTTTATGAAAGCTTTTGACAAGGTTTCTCATTATTATCTTGTCCAGAAACTGCAGTCTCTTGGTATTCATCAAAAGTTATTGTATTGGATCCGAGATTTTTTAAAAGACCGCATACAGTTTGTGTCCTCTGAAGTTACGACCATATGGCGCTATACAAATGTGTATATTATTATTATTATTAATGGCTACATATCATAATCAGTGAAGGTTGAAAGCGGAGTTCTTCAAGGATCAGTGATCTGACCAGCCTCATTTGTGACATTTATTAATGATCTTCCAGATGCTGTTTCATCAAATATTTTCATGTTTGCTGATGACACCAAAATGTTTAAAGGAATTACAAATCATGCTGACAGAAAGTTGTTGCAATCAGACATTGAAAACCTCGTCAATTGGTCAACAAAATGGAAACTTCCGTTCAATTCCACGAAGTGTAAAATAATGACTCTGGGTCATAATCAGGTTACATCCAACTATACGATGGCTTATACTGAAAGTACTCTTACTGACATTGCAAAGTCTGTTTTGGAGAAGGATTTGGGAATTTTGATTGATAATGAATTAACTTTCACTGAACACATTAATATGGTCACGAAGAAAGCTAATGGAATTATGGCAGTAATCAGAAGATCGTTTATTTGCATTGATTACAAATGTTTCAATTTGTTGTATAAGTCTCTGGTGAGACCACAGTTGGAATATGGTGTCACATCCTGGTTTCCGTATAAAATGAAGGATATTGAAGCAGTTGAAAAAGTCCAGAAAAGAGCCACTAAACAAGTCAAACAGTTAAAACATTTGCACTACTCTGAACGACTTACAATGTTGAATTTGCCAACACTTCGTTATCGACGACATTGTGGTGATATGATTGAAGTTTATAAAATTTTACATGAGATTTATAATCCAGAAATCAGTACTGGCATATTGAAGCTATCACCTGTAACGAATACCAGGGGACACTCTCTGAAGCTCTGTCCACAACTGTCAAGGCTTGAGATTCGAAAAAATTGCTTCGCTGTGAGAGTTGCTAAAAGTGTGGAATTCTTTACCTCAGGAGGTTGTAATGTCATCAAGCGTCAAGACTTTTGAAGCAAAACTGGACAAGTACTGGATTGATCAACCTGTGAAGTTTGATTACAAAGAGGAACTTCGACTTTAAAGATCTGGTCATAGAGGAAAACTGCTTCCTGCGACCAATACTTCTATGATGATGATGATGATGATGATGATGATGGTCCGATGATATCATTGACTGGCGTGGATGCACACTATCAGAGGCTTTCCGTCTGGCGACCAACAAAAATGAATGGAGGATAATCACTATAGCCTCAACGGCACAGACGGCTCGTGAGTTCAAAACAAGAAGACTGCACTGTAGTTATCATACATAGATAAAAGTGGATACCCATGTGCCTGCGTGCTCGATACAAATATTAAGGGAATTGCAGTTTTTTGGTACCGTCAGGGGCCGCGGAGCCACGGGGTCCAGCGGATCAGTTGACCCCCACTTTTTCGAGTACGCAGTCCACATGCGGCGTTTGACCCCCACCTTTTGTCAGCTATTCCGACTTCGACCCCCACTTTTCGTTACCCTCCGCGGCCTCTGGTACCGTGCGCTAAATTAAGCTGGTTCTTTGGTCAGATTTTGAGCGAACGTAATTATACCATCTCGTATCGTATCGTATCGAGTCGTCCAAGTAACACGTACAGAAAATTTGGTGAACAGCCGTCTGGATGAAATCGCTCAGGTACGCTGGCGTCGAGGACGACGACACATTGAACATCAGCGACGCCATCTTGTAAGAAATGTGACTCGTTGTCTGACTGGCAATCATGACTGTAGCGATCGGAGGAGCGGACTGGCATTTGTTCGACCGATGAGATACAGAGTAGGCGTAGACTTGTCTTTTCCTCAAAAGGTGCAAATTAAAAATGGCCCTTTTAAACCGTCCAAATGCCCCTGCTTAAAAATCTATATGGCGGAGGCCACCTTTTGAGGAAGAGACAAGTCTACGCCTACTCTGTATGTCATTGATTGAACAAATAAAAACATTCAATAACAAAAAAACATTAAAAACATGATGTTTTTATTGAAAAATAACAAACCAAAACTTTTTACGATTGTGGTACTGATTACCTGTGTTTGTCTATTAGCAAAAAAATTAAAAAAGTTATGGGTCGATTTTCGTGAAGTTTTATGCATCAGAGAACAGTTAATTAAATTTTAGAAATGATCCGGAACATATTCGGGATATTTTGTCGTATTTATAGTCGACTGATTGAAAAGCGGAAGTGACGTTGGGAAAACCAGTTACGACGCAATGCGTAAAGATTTAGGTCGGTGTACGCCTACGTGCTACTGGGCGGTAACGACACTGTGCCGATTTGTACGTGGCGTGGCGGACGAATGCGCTCTACTGAGCGCCGTCTTATTGAATGTGTGTACATCAGAGCAAAGTCAAAGAATGGAGGACGAGCGCTTCGGGAGAAGCTGGAAAAGATTGGTCTAAGTTTGCCTGCGGGTCGTCGCAAAGCGGCCACAGTCACCCTACTTACTTCACTGGTTGAGGGTATGCCGCTAAGTCTCGTTGCTGTTGATATTTTACCGATCACAGGTAGGGCACTCGGTTCAATGCGTGTGTGTGTGTCGGACGAGTAACGTTTGAACTAATCGACCTTTGACTTACACGTTTTGCGTGCTGATACGCTGATACATATTTAGACCGATGTCACGCCTGCAATTTTATCGCTCGATTTCGTCGCGCAACTTTATCGCGCGACAAAATCGCAAGTGAGACATTGCGTGTAGCGCAACTCTTTAACAGTCGCGCAACTCGTCCGAGTAGAGCAGTGCTCTATTCTGTACAACTTTGTCGCGAGAATGCGGTGAACGCTGATTGGTCAATTTTTGTTTATGCGACAAAGTTGCAGTGTGCGACACGCAGCGTCATACTTGCGATTATGTCGCGCGATAAAGTTGCGCGACAAAATCGCGCGATAAAATTGCATGTGTGACATCGGTCTTAGGTTCAGTTCGAAGGTCGAGGTCATGGTTCAATGCTCGAGTTATTCATAGGATGAAAAACGTTCCCTCTTTGGCTATGGATACGCGTTACTAGATGACGTATTAGCAACACACTGAATCACCATAATACTATATATCACTGATAATAGGTCGATTATGGATCGGAGAAGTGTTGACTAAATTCAGGAAGGTTAGGGTTCCGGTTAGGGTTAGGAGTTTAGGACTACTATAAATTGTCTAGTGTAGTCGATTAATGTAAAAAGTGAAAGTGGTGTTGAGAATGACTCTCTTGGTTGTCTAGCGTGCTTAGCCACACATATGCCATTAATCTCTGTTTATGCTATTTTATTGATTTCTACCATGCATTTATTGTGCTGCGTCAATACTTTTATTGTCTAGAGTACGTTCCTTCTGTTTTTCCATTTTGATTTTGCACTTTTTGGGTATTTTGTACACAGCTATATAATTTGTTTATTATTGAGTGACATAGTTTGTTTCTGTCTATCTGTCTGTCTGTTTATTTTACTGTTCTTGCTACCATTACTGGTGAATAAAGATGAATATATAAAACCAGTTACGGCGCGGCGCGGGAAAATTCAGGTCGATGTATACCTGCTACTCGGCGGCAACGACACTGCAGATTTCAGTGACGCGGCGGAGGTTTGCACTCCACAGAGTGTTGTCTAGTTGATTGGCATATATCTTACATATGAGAAGTGCATGTCGTAGCTGCTGTGAGTCTTTTACGTGAATGAACTGGCGAATACGCACACCTATGTGGTACCTGCTGTTGATTGCTCTGCGGCAGGTGAGGCGGTGCGTTTGGCACGCGACTTCGGCTACCTCTGTGAGACGGAGTTCCCGGCCAGACAGGCGGCGGAGTACTGCTCGCGACAGCATTGTTCAACCGACCCGACTGACTACGCCCACCGCAAGCAGATCCTCCTCGCCGCCAAGTAGGATATCCTCTTTCTGTTTACTCAGAACAGTTACACAGTGGTAATATATCGATTGAGTTAATGTTTTTTTACGTCCAACCCGACACAAAATAGCCTGATCATCTCGGAGACGTTCTTCCCAGCCAATCTCTTGGCTAAATACTGAACAGCGATAATATAAACAAGTGGTCAACGGATTTAACGAAAGGCCGCATCGCATGTTGTGCTGTTATTGAGGATTGACTGATTCGTTTTGTTGCGTACACCACAGCAGAGACTTGCAATGCTTTTCAATGGGCCAGACAATCCTCCGAAATAGCCCATTCCCGTGGGATGATCTCGGCCCCCATGTCTACCACGTGGTTCCAAAAACAAATCATGTAAACACAAAATTTGTCCCAAATGAGTCAATCGACACGCCGACTCACGATCAACGACTGACTGAACGTCGATTAGTAATCTTTATTCACCGAATATCACACGGTAGAAATATAGAGCGAAAAAACACACAGCAAAGAGATATGTACACAAGAAAAATATGTGGAAAACATACAAGGACCACAACATGAGAGTGGCCAGGTACCTACTTATTAAATTATTCTTACAACTGCACAAAATGAATACAATTTCGCTGAACATAGATCGTAAATCGGAAAGTTGCTTTACGATTGCCTAAGTAGTTTTGCCGACGTCATTCCAACGCCGACGGTAGTCGCGGGAGTAGGGTTTTCAGTGGCGCTTGTCTGTCTGTGCGTCTGTCTGTCTGTCTGTTTTCCGCACGATACCGGTATCTCAAAACCCACTTAGTTGAAATCATCAAACTTGACAAACAAATGTTTCACAGAACCACCATGCGTCTTGAAAACTCGTTTATTTTGGGGTGAAAAGGTCAAAGGTCAAGGTCTAGGCACAAAAACAGTGCCGGCTTGGGTTTTTGCATTCTTGTTACATAGAAAGCATTCTGCATCGTAATACGGTAGCTTCAGTATACTTGCAGCTCTACGGAAATGCACGCGTATGCCTGGGAGTCTTCGTAGAGAACGTCAATACGCCGCAGTGTTCAGACCACTTTTCTACTCAATCGACAAAACACCAAACGCAGATTGCAGACCAGGACTTGTCAAGCAAAATAAGATAATTTTCATACTGTGAAGACACCATTCGAACGTCCAGAAGGAAAAGAGATAAATCTATCAGATTTCATCTATGATGACGAGAGACGCTATAGCGCGCGAAATCTGATTAATGTCGATCGCGGCGTCGCGGCGGAGCCTAATGATCGTAATTAACAGTGGCTGCTCGCTGGCTGGCGTGACGTCACCGATCGACGGCTACGTCATACTGTCACGTGGTGCATAGATCAGATCACCGAGCGACCTTTGGTGGTCGCCGTCAGTGTCCGATCGACGTTACATCACCTGCCTTCGATGCTGCTGCCGCTGCTTGGATGATGACGCTGATCGTGATGAACGCTGACGGTCCTTAATTAGATAACCACGTCCAGATTGAAAAGTTGTCGCCACATCGGCATTATGGAATTCTTCCGTAGCCAAATCGAGACTCAACCATAAAAGTAAAGTAAAGTAAAGTATACGTCGATTTGAATAGCGCATCGTCGTAACTACCTCTAATGCGCTCAGACATGGATCACACATATTTACCTGCAAATTACACCATGCCTGCCTTTACTCCCCAGCCGTAGAGCATCACCGCCCTTTGGCTGGTACTTATTTTACCGCCCCACGGAGGGTAGAAGGCTAAGTCGACCTGGGTGGTTGGTTACATAGTACATACCGAAATCAAGTGCCGCCTCCGGGAGTCGAACCCGGAAACAACATGGCCGGACACGGTCACCTATCCCAGTACTAACCGGGCTCAGCGTAGGTTAACCTCGTTGATCGAGACCAACGACGTTACCATTACGTCATGCCTCCTCGAGGTCGCACCGACCACTTCAGCACGAAAAACTCGACATATAACTAAAAAACGACTTCGCCGTAGTAACGTGCATCCATATCCAAAAAGACGTCAGCGGTCGCAGACAAAAGGCGTGTACAATTATTAGTTATATGCAGCACTGGTACAGTTCGTTTCACAATCTATAACACAGACAGTAAGTCATCATAATTCAACCGTGGAGTCAACATTCAAGTATTCTGTGACAACAGGGACACAGCCTACATTATGAGTCAGTCAATAGGTTTTTGGAAGCAAGAAGATCAGATTCAGTTATTGCCGAGAGACCATGCAATGCGCAACGTCAACCATAACCTTAACCCAAACCATAACCCTAACTAGTCACAAAACTCCCAAACTCTAGACTTAATAAATATTTTACAACTGCATGTCGACCGTTAACTTTTAGGTGTAAACTCAGTATGATAAACTGGCGTCGGTCGTCGGTCGCTAGTTTATCACACTGAGCGTCCACCTTTGTGTATAAGCAGAATGAGAGTGAAGGCTTGTTCACACCGGATGCGGTGCGTTGCGGTGCGACATCGTGCGGCAACGCAACGCACCACATCGCATGCGGTGTGAACGAACCATGAAGCAGCGCGTCGCGCGGGTCTGTGCTCGTCAGCTGAGACTTGTATCTATATATAGGTGCGCATAGGCCTATATTTGTATATATTTATATCTGTACGTTTATATTTGTTTATATATATTTATGTGCTTGTGCACGTGTGTATGTGTGTGTGTGTGTGTGTGTGTCTGTGTGTTTTCGCTACCATGTATTGGTGAATTAAAATAAATATATATAATAATCGGATTGTGAATCTTGCCAGAGGCGTGGCTTACGTGAGCGGTCGGACTGGCGAGGGCCGAGCGCAGGCGGCGGGCGCGGACGGACGACGGGCGCAGACCGACGGGCGCAGACCGGCTGCAGTCGGGGGTAGGAGGCGCGGGCGGCGGCGGGTAAGCCAAAATCGAGATATCGAGATGTCACGCCAGTGGCGTGGCTTACAGGGGCGGAAAGAC
>Ga0209780_1002369_pt1 | contig 13356 bp, 6 predicted proteins | sample WorMetexBAHAMAS2_FD_187384 | JGI IMG/M metagenome (GOLD analysis project Ga0209780, IMG submission 187384) | Marine gutless worms symbiont microbial communities from Max Planck institute for Marine Microbiology, Germany - Inanidrilus exumae... | ecosystem: Host-associated > Annelida > Digestive... | reverse complement strand
GCGCAGGCTAGGCCATGACGTCATGCAGCTTCCAGTCTAATTATAGCTTCACGGTAACACTGCACGGAGGGCCAGTAGTGTTACGTCCCGTTAGGGGCGACACCTTATTAAGTAGGCCTCCCTATTGTTATTACTGGTTCGCCTACACATAGTGTAGAGGAGCAAGACTAGTAACGGTCACTGGCGTCTGTTGTCGTCTGTCGAGACTGTCGTTTGTTGTCGTCGTCTGTCGTCGTCTGTAACACTCCACGGCAAACTACGTGCTTTCGCAATCATTGGTGCCTTTTAGGGTGTCGATTTAACATTTAGGCGGTCAAAATCCCCCAAAACATTTTCGGGGCGTGAATAGTCGTTTTCAAGCTAAACACGCAAAATATCAAAACGCCCGCATTGTCGAAACTACTGCATCGATTCCAACAAAATTTTGCATAGTTATAGAAGCCACCAAGTAGTCGTCGTGGGTGGTCCCAATATGTCTATAATGAATCCAACATGACGGACGGGTGCCATCTTGAAAAATAAAAAATGGCCATATATCGGCAATGAAGTGACCGTTCGGCACAAATTTGTCATGATGACACATATTCACCCACCGAACCGTACCGGCAGTTGAAATTTCCAACTTTTGAAAACTCAAGATGTCGGATGACCGCCGTCTTGAAAAATCAAAAAATGATTATATCTTTGCAATAGTTTGACCGATCGGTACGAAATTTGGCACGATGAAGCATGTTGGCCATCTGAACCGTCCCGGCAGTTAAAATTATGATTTTTTAGAAATCCATGATTGCGTGCGGCAGCCATTTTGAGAACCGATAAATCGCCACAACTTAACGAAACGTTTATTTATTATTCGGTCACTATATAAAGAAAAGACGACGGTGTTATTTTAGATATGCTACTGTAGTTGCTTGTTAGTTTATTTTTCGATAGTTGTTTATTACTGGCCCGCCAACACAATGGGCCAGACTAATAACGGTCGTTGGCGTCTGTAGTGTTATTGTATGTATTGTGTTACCATGTGATAACTGCGTCCGACAGTGATATTACAATTATTCTTATCTTATCTTATGAAAAAATGCTCCGTTGAGGATTCCTATACGCTCTGAGCGTCATCACCTTTTTCTCAGTCGCTTCGGTATTACTACTTGAGAAATCTTAGGCCTACGTCTTTCATAATTCTTGCAATATCTGTACAAAATTCCATCCTTCATCCTAAAATAAACATCTGAATGCTCAAATTTCTGATTCCGTTCTGCCTCTTTTATATACCCAGCCAAACTTGCGTCCTGTTCCTGCAATGTAATTAACTTCTCCCTTGTCACATCATCTCCTAAATTAGAAAGTAGTCCATAGCATGGGCCGCGGTGCTCGTGATAGTGACATGTGCTGTGCTGCTATAGAGTTCGTAAGTTCTGTCATCGAGTCGTCTCGCATAAGTGGTTCGATTATCTGATTCTTCTGTGCATCGCGTTCAACTGCATCACGCTCGCCATGGAACGACCTGACATTCCGTCCCACTGCGTGGTCTGTCTACTGTCTGCTACTAATACTCAAAATTTCGTCGAGATTTCGCTAGCATAAGAACTTTTTATGGAAATTTTTATTGAAACATTCATTGAAGATTTCGTGGCGCAATCTGACAGTCGATAGTTTGCGACAAATACGGCCACATATTAAACTACGAAAAATACTTTCAAATGATGAGAACCTAAGCAGAAAAAAAGCTTAAAGTAAAGATCTATAATACTGCTAATTTTTGTTATGTTCTTTGAGTATTATTACGTGTAATTAATTCCTAAAAAATTCAATGAAAATTTCAAAAACCGGGCCTTGAAAATTTCCCGGACTCGAAGATGACGCGTACGTTTCGTCCATTCACCAGGTGGCAGCACCGGAGCGAAGTCTGTCGTCCCCGACTGTCTTGTTACCACTTGCGTATGTGCTTGTGTGTGAAAATGGTTTTGTCGAACAGGTTGTAATTTGTGAACACTCGTGACAATGATGTTGCTGTTAACTGGTGCAAATGTAGTCAAAGGCTGCAAAAATCTCAATATATGATCAGCAACAGGAAAGTAGTTAATCAAGCTGGCTCCAATGAACCGTAGTTACGCTACTGATTGGGCTACTGTATAACGCTGGCCGCGTCTAGCGGAAAGCGTAATGTAACGGTCTGGCGTCCGTCCGTTCGTCCGTCTGTCCCGTCTTCTTCTAAACTTAATACAGCGCAAGACTCACATTCAACGTGATTAACCAGGGGGCAGCATGCGACGCGGCCAGCGTATATTTCGGTCCGACAATGAGCAGGACCGACATACTTGTTAATATTACGTTCTTAAACTTAAAAACTATACTCGTTTGTTCTGCAAACAGGAACGTTACTTCTTGACGATATCCAACTACATCTTCACCGTCGTCTTCGCACTAGAGATGTTTGTTAAGGTAAGTTTCAAAACACAATACAAACGGGACAGTATTAACGTTTACAACTACTTTATTCGTTATATACCGGTATCAACATCACATCAGGAACTATAAAAATACACTTTATGTACTATACATACATCTGTACAGATTCAAGTTGTCATCAAAATGCTTTAATGCAATAGAACTCCAACACAAAGGCATCGATCTCTCTCTCTCTCTACGACTTGGGACATGGATTAGGACAGAGGTTTTGGGAAGGCAGACGCCCAGCCAAATGCGCAACAATCGTAAGGACCGGCGGAGACTGGTCCCCCAACTTTTAGATTTGGATCAACAATGAATTGGTCCCACAACTTCTTCGCCATAGTTTTCAGAAAGCAAGAAATTTCACAGCAAGTACTGTTTCGTAATTTCCAGTTGATTGTTTGTTTTGGTTCTAACAACCAGGGGCGCAACCACGGCAAAACGTTGGCATTTTGGAACTGATTTAGCCCTTGACATGCTTGTTGTTTGCTCGGATATACACGTTCTAGACTCCTAGGGAAGCTAGCCCACCAATGAGCGTAGTAGTCATCAGAATGCAGGATTTAGCATCTGAGTTTTCAATAATTTTTCCGGGGTTATACCCCCGAACCCCTCAAGCGGGAGGGGTGACTGCCTCCCGTATCCACCCCAGCCCGGCTGGGCGCAGGGCCCCGCCCCGGTGTTGGGACTCAAAGCTTGGTCCCCCTCAACTTTTTAGCCGTGGTTGCACCCCTGCCCCCAGCTGGGCTCAGGGGCCAAGCCCTGGACGTGTGAGAAGGCGTTTCCAGAAACTGATTCCTCTAAGTCAAGATGCAAATGCAATTTGCATCTATTTAGTAGTGAAAGCAGTACATCAGTTCAAAGACAATACAGTTTGTCAACGAAGACGCCTACAGCCAGATACGAAGAACTGCTTTATATAGTGCACGTGAATATCAGAATTGGAACATATTGTGGAAATGTTTAATGACATCGGAAGTGTCCATTCAGGATCGATGCCCATGGATTAGCAAGTAACAGTTCAGTGTTCACAGTCGCAGGTGCAACCATAAGCAACAATCAATCAATCAATCTTCGTTTATTAGCGGCATGACAGAACGCAGGCCAAGAATGCACAATAAACATGATATGCATAGCAACAGGTCAAGAGTTATGTGCCTAATATTTGTCTTTATAGAGCATTCGTGTAATATATGTGATAATTTTTAACGTTTTTCAAAAACACTCACACGTACGTCGGTAAAGTAGACTGACGTATATCCACACATGCCGCTCTTACGTCTACACGCCGTATGTTATATTGGAATCATGTTCTAAATTTCACGAACGGCGCATCTCTAGCATGAAGTTTACGTCGGCGCATCCCTACGGTAATGTTTACATGCGGGAGAGCGTGGCCCGCGCGCTGGACGACTCGTCGATTTTGGGCTTCTGGGGAGCAACGTTTACAAAAATTTGTGATTCCCTGCCTTGGACGTCGATGAACCGCCGAGCAAAATGTGACGCCGCTAGCTTTATCCTCGGCATCCGTAATCGTACAAATAAACAAACAAACAGTAAACGATATATCCACACCTTGCCTATCGGCATGTGTGGATAATAAAAGAGGTTAATGAACACGTTTGTTCGTTAAAATACGGACAGAAAATATACAAACAAGTATACCGTCTTCGGGGACGGCCGTATATCCACACATGCCGATCCTACATCCACACACTGCGCGCTGTCATGTGTTCGGGAGCCAAAGGGTAATCGTTGTGAACGTCATGGAGGTGGTCGCGCGCTGGCCGATTCGTCCGATTTTGGGCTTCTGGGGAGCAAGGTTTCCCAAAATGTGTGATTCCCTGCCTTGGACGCCGATGAACCGCCGTGCAAAATTTGACGCCGCTAGCTTTATCCTCTTTGAAGAAATCCGTAACCGTACAAACACACAAACACAAACAAACAAACAGTAATCGATATATCCACATTTTGCCTATCGGCATGTGTGGATAACAAATGCAGATACATACAAACAATCACTGACATTTACTGTTAAATCATCAGGGCGAGGACAAGGCGGGCATGGGGGCTAAGCCCCCAAACGCCACAGATAGCCCCTTCCCCAAGTATGAATGATCCAGCCCCAAAACATGACTCCAATAAATTTGTTTCACCGCCCAACATATGTGTTTTTGCATTAGCGGCATAGGTATATAACAAGTAAGCAGTAATGGACGAAATATCTGAAAGCACCAAAAGGTGACATATAGCCAAATACAGAACGCAATATTACTGACTTAGTTTTGTTTTAAAATTGTTTTTAGTTTCAGGGGGCTGCGACCCCCTGACCCCTGACCAGGGGCTTTGCCCCTGGACCCCACTGGGGGCATAACCCCCAAACCCCCCACTATTGGCTCGCGCTACTGCGCTCGCCATGACTAGGGCAGTAGACCCCAAACAATATATTCTAACATCGCCCCGGTGTTATACTGTTGATGCAAAACACTATTTGTTACATGTTTAAAGTTAAATGTACTATGTGCAAGCAGTCGTCTTTAATATAATAGTCACTAAAATACAACCAAAATAAATCAAGAACTTTGAAGCAATGGGTTCACGTGATTTATCAAACGAAAGTAAAATTTAACTTTATTTTAGTGATATTTAGTGATGCCATAAGTACACTCCAAAAGTACTTAAGTATTAAGTATCGTGCTAAAATGTACTTCACGTACAAGTACAAGTACATCAAATGTATTTGTAAACAAGACGTGCCTACTGTCGCAGTAGATGCCAATGTGATGACCGCATGCAGTATTTTGCAGCAACTTGATATAGAGACGATACATAAAACGTCATAAATGCCTAAACTCCACGCATAAATTATAAGTAAGTAAACAATAACTGGACTGTGTGCGTGAAACATTCAGCAATGTACTCACTGTATTGAGTCACTTTATCTTTCGCTAAAACCAAAGTCTAAAACCGCAGTCTAAGACCAAAAGTCCAAGTTTAAGACCTAATTAATGCAAAACGTGAAGTGACGCTAAACTTTGGTTTGAGACCAAAGTCTAAAACCAAACTTACCGCTTAAACCAAAGTTTAAGACCAGAGTTTGGTCTAAAACCGAACTTAATCTGAGCAATCCGGTCTCAAACCAAACAGTCTTAATGTATTTAGATAGGCAATTATCACGAATCTCTTAGAGTTAAGACTTTGGTCTAAAACCAAATCACTTTATCTTTCGTTTAATCTGAACTCGGTTTAAAACCAGTTTTTAGCCGTTTAGATTAAGCTTTGGTTTTAGACCAAGGTTTTAGACTTTGGTTTTAGCGAAAGATAAAGTGACCCATTGACATTAATAAGTTAGTAAGCAGTATGCAATAGCTATAAGTATCTAAACTGTACTTTTACTCAAGTACAAGTTTCAAAGTACTTAAGTACAAGTACCTAAGTAAGTACTGCAAATATACTTAGGTACGTACTTAGTACTTTGGTACTAAAGTACTTGGTTTCACTGATGATGTTAATATTCAATCCATTGTAAATATGATGATGAAATGCAATTTTTCTGAGCTTGCTGTTTATGTAATATTGGCAGTATGTCTAAGTGAAATATTGTCGATAAACGGACGGTTTTGTACAAATGCACGAACAATGCACAATGTCAAATACGTATTTAAAACATGAAGAGCTTATAAAATCCTTACTGCTATGTTAACAACGACATACATTGCAAAACCAATGCAAGCGACAGGACGATACGATACGATACGGTGTATTTACTTGCGCTCAAAAGCTGACGGGAGGGCCAGCTTAATCTAGCGCACGACATTAAAAACGAAAAAATAAAGAAAAAATAACGAAAAACGTGTTTGCTAATGTAAAGCCAAGGACAAGATCAAGGGCAAGATCAAGGACAAACACCAAGGCCAAAGGCCAAGGCCACAGGGGTATAGGCTAAGGACATGGATTTTCGCCTTTATGACTGAAGCCAAGGATTAACATCACTAACTACTAGTGATGTTCATCAACTTCTCCAAGCCATGAGAGCAGATCGTCAAAAACTGTGATTCTGTTGTTGTCTTAACGTTTTCACATTGTTTGTAGAACCAAAACTTACTCAAAAGTTTTGCAACAACACTTCTGTTATCATTACATGCATTCGTCACCGTTGTATAATCGAGATATCTGAGGACGTTCATATGATTTGGTATTTGACAGTTTCTGTACTTGATGGGCAGCAAGCTGTTGAACGGAGCCTCTTTGTTCAGAATTCTTGTGTATGTAAGAAGAAATTCATACTGTGCACACCAGCGACTTGACAGATAATCCGGTGATAAAACCGCTATAACTTTACGACTCTCGTACACCGATTCAGCAATAGTCTCCACCAGATTGCAACCAAGTAGGAAGTCTCGCTCATCGAAGCACACTTTAAAGCCTTTGCTTTCTATGAACTTCAGTAACAATGTCTGGACCCAAAACCTGTCTTTTGACGAGTAGGACAAAAACACGTCGTATTTCATGTTCCTGTTTTCACTATTTTCTGTTGACTGCAACACGGATTGCAAAGAAGTCAAAGCCTGTAAATAATTTCGTTGTCGTATATTCTGTATTATCACCACAAAGATTATGATCAGTGCTACAATGAGTGTTATCTGCAAGGAAAATACTTCCCATTTTGCATTTAAATACTCTCTAGCAATGTCATTAGCTGTTTCGTTCCAAAATTTAGTTACGCCTGTAATACGTTTTTCACAGAATTTGTGCTTACGTCTGTAAATCAGAATTTCTGTTCTCCAATTATGAAGAACGATGGAGAATTCCTTCATTTGAAAGCAGCCATCTATTGTTTCAACACTGTTCTTTCTTTGAAGCTTGCAGTAGGTTATACAAACATATTCTCCGAAACTGTGATCAGATACAACTGGCAATGATACATTTACACGAAGCTGCAATTTGTTATTTATTAGTCGAGTTCTTGTTGTCACAAATAGCTCCTCTGTCATATTAACATATACGACCTCATTAGTTTCATTACTCCATCCATACTGGTCACGTTTAACACATGCCACTTGCAAGTCTGACAAGGTCAGAAGTTCAACGTCCGAGTCATTTATCAGGCCTAGTCGTGATTCATTAAGGGTCAAAACGTTGAAATCTAGAGTTACACTGGCACTGGCTGTTTGCACAGACCTGATAATAACATCCATTAAATTTCCGACAACTGAGAAAAACCTCTGTCGTAATTTTGATGTATTATTCCATTCTATTTGGATGGAATTACAGACAAATGTCTGCATATGACGTTGGGTAGCATTTAATAAACGGACGAATATCCGTGAAGTAACATTAACGACAGCACTGTTGTTGCGCTTTATAGTACTTGCTTCTGCCGCTATCACTCCATTATTTTCTGGATTGTTGACGTAAAAGCTAAGTACAATCACCCGGGAAGTGATTTCGGTTTCCAGTATTATTCTCTTATTTAACGTATCCGTGACGACAATCTGTCCTCTCTCTGTTGCACGCAGTACACTGCTTTTCACAGATCTGTTATTGCACACATTAAAGGATTTGTCAAGCACGGAGGTGATATTGCAGAACTGTAACATTCTTATTATGTTCTTCCCTATTCTTTTCATGTCTTGGTATATACAATGGCGCATGGCGTGAGTTTCCCGATCAGAAGCCCAAACAAATATTACAACTTTTGTAGAGTCGCCGATGTAAACAGGACGGTGGTGGCATAAAAGGCTCATGTATTCGTGATCATAAAGTTGATTTATATCACTTTGTATCTCATAAGCTCTTGTCTTCAGGACATCTTTGTACGCTACAGGCTTGTAGTGTAGGGGAACCGTCAGCGGTGAGACACTCACCGCTAGAGCACAAACAGTTATCAGTAACTCCATTAAGGAAATGGATCTTACGAACAAACCTCTGAGCATTGTACTTCAGCGATTGAATACCTGAATGACACACAGGAATATTTGTAATAAAAAGTACATACATTTTGTGCGTGAATTAAACAACAAACATTGTTATTTGTTACGAAACATTGCCATTGTCATCAGTGATATTTTAGTTATGAAAATCTTTTTAGTTATAGTTTTAGTTTAGTTCGGAGCCATTATTTTGTAGTTTTAGTTTAATTCTAGTTATGGAAAATAATTTTAGTTCGATTTCCAGTTTAGTTTTTCCAAAACTATTTTAGTTTTAGTTCAGTTCTAGTTATGAAAAACATAATTTTAGTTCGTTGACATTTGATTTCCAAATTCATTTCAATTTAATTTATTTCAATTGCTTCTTATAGCAGTTGTGGTTGTTACTATTAATGATGAAAACAACACTCCGTCCGAAAACTTTTCGTATTCAAGCATAAACTATTTGCACTTTTCAGAAGTTTTTTTTTACAATTTTCGTTCTTCATGGATTTTTCGTTCGACTTCTAGTTTAGTTCGGAAACGATCAATTTAGTTCTAGTTCAGTTCTCGTTATGGAAATAATTTTAGTTTTAGTTCAAGTTCTAGTGAACTAATAGCTTTAATTTTAGTTCGACTTCTAGTTCTAGTTAACGAAAATATCACAGATTGTCATTTGTATTCCCTTAGTATTACAGGCCTGTTCTGTGTTGTCCCTGTATCTGCATAGAGGGATGAAAGGTTCGAGTTAGTCTATGATCTTTCAACTGAACAAGAACATGACACTGAATTTTATTACCGGAATTTCCTGAGCCATAGCAACAAAAATTGTCATCTACACACTGCACACAGTCGTATAAATGCGGCTTTCTTACAGCGACTACTTCAAAGACAGGCGTAGCTAGGTCTGAAAACGTGCGATGGAGACGGAATGTGATGAGGCGTGAAGATACGTCTTCCCCTAGCTCCTCCCATAAACAAAACTGAATTTTCCTTTGGTGAGGCGTGTTTTGATACCTTCTAGCTGTGTTATTGTCGACTATCTAGTCATTGGACCAAGCTTCAAACTATCAAGCGCCATCTTATGTTACAGGCAAATCTAAGCAAATAAACAAACGGCAACTTTGGAATCGATGTGCGAAAACGGCAAGATTCATGCCTGTCTCTCTTACATTCCGTAAACTCATCGGATCTGCATCAATCTCAGGAACGCCCTCTGACAAAAGTAAAGTAAGCAAAGTAAAGCAAACAGTAAACAGAGTATAGCAGTTTAGCATCAACTTAGCTCTTCACCGCTACGGGAAACTCACATGCCATATGGGATCACACAGTGTTACCTGCCACCCGACAGAGGTGAACATCCCGTCTTTACCCCCAGCCGAAAGAGGTACTCGATTTAGCGACCCCGGAGGGGTGCAAGGCTGAGTTGACCTATGTTACGTGAAAGCCGCCGGCCGGGAATTGAACCCGCGACCTGTAAATCGCAAGTCCAACGCCCTACCGCTGAGCCACCACACACCACGGCAGTCGGCCCGGTGACAACGCCGTGTCAAAGCAGTGAGTACCAGACCCCGGCACGGGCCGAAATTCCATTACCGCTTATTAGGGTCTGTGCAATATGCATCAAAGGAAAATAGGAAATATTGAAAAGTAGTAGGCTATAGGGATGATCGAGGGAATGTCGCTGCGCGCAACGTTTATAGTACAATTTCATATATTTATTTTATTTATTTGAAAACTTCGGAGAACATATAATACAATATAAAAACTAATATAAAAATAGTATATGAACTCCACGGTGTTCACAGGGCATAAATACGCCGCTAACATGACAACTAAACAAAACACACAGAAAAAGTTTTTTTAAAAACATAAAACGAATTAAAGTTAGAATCTGTACTGCAAGTAAGTTGTTACGTCTACTCGTGCCAGTGCATTTCTAAATTGTAAATTACAGAATATAATGCAGAACAAATGATTTGAATGAAGGTTTATTATTTTTATTTATTTTTTTAAACTAATAGCGCAAATTAGCACGTCAACTGTTTTGAGCGGGCCTGGGCCGAAGCTTATAGCCGTTGCGTTAGTAGTAGCCTACCGTCTTTCTTTCTTGCTTTGCCCATTACGTCCTAATTAAAGTAATTAAGTAAGTAAATGTAGTGTATAGCAGTTAGCAACAACTTAGCCTCACAGCTATACGGGAAACTCACATGCCATATGGGATCGCGCAGTCTTACGTGCCACCCGGCAGTGGTGAGAATCCCGCCTTTAACCCCAGCCGAAGCAGTTACTCGATTTAGCGACCCCGGATAGATGCAAGGCTGAGTTGGCATATGTTACTTGAAAGCGGACTGGCTGGGAATTGAACCCGCGACCTGTCAATCGCAAGTCCAACGCCCTACCGCAGCGCCAACACGTTCACACTAACCCTATCACTGATTACTAACAGTACAAACCCTACCCGTAATAGGTGGTAGAAGGCAACGTCGTCCCCAAGATTATCAACTTTCAACTCATATAAATCACTTCATAGCGTTGAACGTACCTCACTACACAGTGTTGCTTTAGCTGCACGTTCTCTTAGACACAAATTATGCTTCTTAAAAAATACTCTGTTTAGGTTGCGAAAAAATTAACTTGCGATAATCATACAACAATCGATACGCTGGAATTTCCAACCTTTTCTGTCACACAGTGCTGCTGCATGGGCTTTGCGCCGTGACGGTGGTGAGTAACTAAGTTGAGTGTGTAGTTAATACATATATACATACATATTTATTTGAATCGGGCACAGCCAAAGGCTGTAGGCGACGGCGTATTCAGTGTAACGTAGAGTCGTAGACAGCGCTGGGCGTATATTGGCGTTGCTACTCAAAATACGCACAAGACCCGCACAACGGTGAAAATCTTACCCCGTCGGTAGTTCACACTGCGGCACGAAATCAGTTGTTTCTATCAAAATACCGGCTACGAAGAACGCTGTCAGCAAAGACGATGCATACGTATGCCTATTAAAACAATTTTCTCTGCAACCTACTCCGTTGCAGGCCGCATTGCCTATATTGCTACAGATGTCGCACGTAGCGTGGTCTGTGTGTCTGTCTGTCTGTTGGTCACACCAGTTGAGCTGTGCAAAAACGGCTGAGCCGATCGAGATGCTGTTTTAATGGCCGAGTCATGTATGAGTCCAAGAAACCATGACATTGTATTAGATTCCCCACGGGAAGGAGGCACTTTCAGGGGGCAATGCGGCCATTTGCAAAATTACGTTTGACACTTGTTCCTCTTCTGGCATGAGTTGATGGTTTACTGACGGCCACGGTAAACTAGAACAACAAATATTTTTGCAACAACAGCCTGTCACCATTACTTGCATGACGAATTAACGAATTATCGATTGCTTCGTACAGTGACGACACGATCTGCCGGCTGACGAATGTCTGTGCTTCTCTGTTGAATGGAACTTTACTTTTCCTTACGAAATATTTACTTCTATTTTGTAAAGCGCATAAAACTTAACAACAAATGAAAACCCTATACCACGTTTTTACTTCGACCCCCTCCCATTGTAGGTGGACGAATACTGCGATCAGCGTGTTTGTATGTCCGTCTGTTTTTTTGCTTGCCTGTCTGTCCGCTCGCATAATTCGAGAACCACACGTCCAAACTTTACCGCATTTTTTGTACGTGTCACTTGTGGCCGTGGCCCGGTCCTCCGCTGACGACAGTGAAGTGGGGGCTATTTCGGGGCCAACATAAATGTAGGGAGGGCAGAGATTTAAGGTGTGTGAACGAAGCAGTTTTACTGCAGTTAATTTACACCGATTTGTGGAGCAACTAGTATATGGCTGAGTGCTTGAAAGTGGGGGTAATCTGAAGACAAGCCCAAATTCTGGGGTATGACCCCCATGCCCCTCGTAGAAGCGGCACTGACGCGAGATGTATGTAAGGAGCAGTTTTACTGTTGTTAATTTACACGACTTGTGGAGCGAGCAACTATACCCACGTAGTATATGATAAATTTCGCGCCGGGGGCGAAGTCTGCTGTCTACGATTGCCCGGTTGATCAGGTGATCGCCAAGGGCATGGCGTTGTCGGAGCACGCGTACCTGCGGAGTGGTTGGAATATCATCGACGGAACGCTGGTCGTCATATCACTCGTCGACCTCGTCATCTCGCTCACCGCCTCGACGAGTCCTCGCATCTTCGGCATCCTCCGAGTCTTCCGGCTGCTGCGTGCTCTCAAGCCGCTCAGGTATGACGACATCAGTCCATCTGGCGGATCCAGTGTATTGAAAGCGAAAGCGGGGCGGTAAGAGAGCCCAAAAGTTAAAGAGGACACGTGACCTGAACACATCCCTGTCGAAGGTAGGTTATCATGCATGCAACTACCAAGCCCCTAGTAGGATAGGGTCGGAGGGGGTTAGCGGTTGGATGTCCGCAAAATAGAGGTGGAGGCCCCACAAACTGAACAATTCTGCTTATCTGACAGCCAACTTTGCTTCAGATTGTCGCATATTTTTTAACTTTAAGTATTTTGGCGCTGATGGTCGCCAGGTCCCCAGACGATAACGTCTCTAGTTAGTCAAGGTAACATAACAGGAGATTGTGAGATTTTGTGTATGTTGATGACACAGCAATTATAATCTAGCAGATCGATACAAATGTTATTTAAAAAATTTTGACTACCGACATCCGGTCACGTGACCTTTAGGCTACACGACCCTTGTGGTACCCCTGGGTGTCATGGCAACCCGCTTGGGAAGCAGTGTATCAATGCTCGTCTGCAGGGTGATCAGTCGAGCTCCGGGTTTAAAACTGGTCGTTCAGACGCTGCTCTCGTCTCTGCGACCGATCGGCAACATCGTCCTCATCTGCTGTACGTTCTTCATCATCTTCGGCATCCTCGGCGTTCAGGTTCGTGATCAATTAGTTTCCTTACCGACCTCTTTGTGGTCCTGGCAATGCAGAAGGTCCGCTGTGTGTGTCTGTGTGC
>Ga0209780_1002368_pt1 | contig 13357 bp, 6 predicted proteins | sample WorMetexBAHAMAS2_FD_187384 | JGI IMG/M metagenome (GOLD analysis project Ga0209780, IMG submission 187384) | Marine gutless worms symbiont microbial communities from Max Planck institute for Marine Microbiology, Germany - Inanidrilus exumae... | ecosystem: Host-associated > Annelida > Digestive... | reverse complement strand
GGTCTGTTCCTTTCTATTCTGGCTAAAGTGGCCAGATTTGCTATTTGCCTCAAATGGTGCCAGTCCCTTGATAGTTTCACTTGCAATCATCTGAAACTCTGACTCTTGAATGATCCACACCTGCAGTGATTCAACATTCTCTGTTTTCTGATTGTTATTTATCCATCTTTGAAAATTAGTGATCATCTGCTCAGGTAATTTCTTTAACAGCTTGAAATATAATGAACCATACCCGAGTTCAGCTGTTCGGTTTGCTTCCTTCAAGTTGATTACCAGCACGTCCAATAGGTCAGCCAACTTGTCGAGGTCACGGGCATTTCCGGGTCTCACTGGCTTGAAATCATCAACTTCTTCCATCTGAGCTGCGATATGTCTTCTGCTACCACCATACTTCCTGTCTAGACGCTGTTTTGCTGCTTCATAGCTTGCTGCCGAGTGTCCTAAATTCTCGATTGATTTCAGTGCTTCACCAGACAGGTACTGCCGTAGCTGTAACAGTTTGTATTCAGCTGACGATGGTGCTTGATCTACGCATGCCACGAACGAAGCCTTCCAGTTCTCATACAGTTTCTTGTCTCCCGAGAACACTGGTATTGACACTCTTTTTAGCTGTCGCCACAGGTCGTGACCAACATCACCGGCAGGAACATTTGGACTCGAATGGTCATCTTTATCAGTTGGATTACATTGATCACCGATGTCTTCTGGATCAGAAACGTTCGATCGTGATGAGACGGTACTTACTTTATCAGAATGCGAGCACTCCTGTGCTGCATCCATAGTGCTCGAATAGTCTGCCAACAGTTTCTCCAATTCTTCACCAGTTTCAGCTCGAATGTCAACTTCATTCAACTCACCGTACAGTGATATCAACTGTACCATGGACTCTTCAGCAGCCTTCATGGCTGCTGTCAGCTCGCGTCGTCCAGCTTTAACTGCACGATTGTCCAGGACCTCTGGATCCTCGATTAACAACAGCAATTCATGCCGAGCACGTGTAAAACAAGCCACTGATCGTATTTTTGACAATTTTGCCGCACGCAAACGTTCCTGAACCAAACTGTGGCTGGATTCTGCCATTCTGGGACAATTCGCGATAATAATCCTGTTTGCAGGCGATCAGATGCACGATGACGAAGGAGCTATAATCCGTTTAACGATGCAGACTTCCGTAAGAACGATCAAATCAGTTAACGCGTCGACAGTTACGACTAAAACTCTTACCAAATCGATCAACCACGCTCTGCTACCAGAAAATGTTACTTAGCATACTTTAATCGATAAAATTACACGATAAAAACCACATCGCGACTTTTCCGGAAGTCACCTTTTTACCACACTCAATTAATAATCAAAAATTACTTCTAAACAACAGTATGAACCGAATTCACTGCATAACAACTTACAAACTTATTTACTTACTTACTTGCTTATCTAAACTGTGTTTATGTAAATCGTATTAAGAGTTATTTCTGCTTTTCATTTTGACCTCCAGTGATCTCGAATAAACATTTAAACTTGCAAAGAGCGGCGTAGCTAAAATTCTAGGTTTGAAAAAAGCTGATGCCAAAGAAGAGCTATATAAGACTTTGAAGAAGTGCGGTCACTGTGCGCGAAGAATGTGTGTAAAACGTTTTGCTCTCAAATACTAGTTTAATACATTTTACGCACTTTTGAAAATTCAAAACTTCTGCAACAAAGCGTATGAAAGTCGTTAGCCGACCAGTAGAATCCATGAGGGCTTCACTTCGTGTGGTGAAAGGGGCTAATTTTTTTATTCACCCCCATGTTGGGGCCTCGGTCGCTACGAATATGGCCCGTGACGTATTTCTTCGGTGGCACGTCCACGAATATTCAAAGCGACAATAATAGACGTTCGTGTCATCCGCGTGGACGACTTACGTAGGGCTTTTGATTGCTTACATTTGCATAACTATCAGCCACAGAACGGAGCGACAAAACGACATTGTCGTAGGCCGAATGGCACGTCGCTTGGTTTTAAGTGCATCATCCGACAGAAGGAAAATGTTCCCACCTTGGAGAAGTCAATTCACCGTGTTATTTGCTGATCTATGTGTCACCATATTAATACCATTTGACTAGAGACGCACGGAATCAAGAAAATACCCAACGATACAGTAAACGTCGCTTCCGACTCATTCTCGGATTAGTGCGGCATTTAGTGATGTTAAAAGTTAAATAAATTTGTAGTTAACGAGACAATATTCATAGCACCACAACACTTCAGAGGGTCTCAGGTATTAGCTCCGTAACGGAGACGAAAGGCAGGATTTGCGAGTTTTAATTTATATATACGCGCTGTAAAAGTTTCGTCGCATGCACTATGTAATCCTATATGCATGCTATGCTACTCTTCTAAAATTAGACAGACGACTACGATAATATCTAGCACTTTAACCCATTTTATAGCTCAATGTTCCCAAAATAGCTACACTATTCAGGGATTCGATGCCAGAATGGCTAACCGACCATTTTTAGTTTTTGGTCTGTTAGCCACCCTGGCATCGAATACCTTAGGTTAATGTACACATTTCGGAACTCTGGACAAAAAGGGTAAATTGCCAAAATAAGCAATTCTACGCAATGAATAAATTTCAGTGCATTGGGGTAGAGGAAACAGTGGTAGTAAACTAGTAACAACCCACGATGCCTTTCGATCCTATAGGCCTATGGGTCTTTGTTCTCTCACGGATAACGGAAGCGCTCGTATACGAAACAGTGTCGCATGCCGAGAGCGATGGAGATGAATTTTACGACAGTCCCAAGGTGGAATTCGCATTTGTAGGCCTACTGCTCTAATCAGAAGATATATAGGCAGAGATTAAGGGACCAAGTCCATTCGGCCGAGCCTGCAAATGTGCGAAATTGGTACCGAGCGGTCGGTAGCGCAGCATCCCATGCGGTTTTTGTAGACCTATATAGTGCAATGTATGATGAATGGACGATAACGAACGACTGGCTGGAGACTGGCTCTGTTAGCTGACACGATAAAAGCATACGGTCGGCCAGCGGCAACAAATTCCGTTAAAATATGAGTGTATGTAATACAAATGTATCGTCATTTTATAAGCGTTCAATAATCTTTGCTATAGTAAGCTGTAACCAAAGCTCGATATGTAGGCGTTCCTTATATAACATTCGCGTACCATCGTAGGTACCTTTTAAAAACAAGGTACTCTCCCATATCTCGCCGCCCCCAAATATGAAACAGAAGTCGGCGCCGACACAAATATCGCAGTCTCATGAGACACGGTCCGTGTCCTAGGGGCCGCGAATTCAGTCACTGGGAGGAAGACAGCCTAAAGCTAAGGTGGGAAGTATTCATCAAACAGTTGGGTTTCACACCAGGGGTTTGCACGATTTGGCCATCAGCGTTGATTACATCAACGAAATTACTCTACGTCAAGCCCGGGTGACTATTCGCAAGTCTACCGTCGCGGTATGTAACCAGCCACTTAGGCCTACTCAGCCTCCTACCCTCAGCTGGATGCGAAATAAGCACCAGCCAAGGGTCAGTGGCATTGCTATGGCTGGGAAGGTAACCGCTGGTAAATATATAACTTCACATATGTCGTAGACGTTTATTTTTTAAAAACGTTTTTGCAGTTTGCGTTAAGTGTCGGTTCAGATGCGTTAACAGGTTGTGTGGACCTTTTAGCTTCAATCTGTCCCCAAAAGGCCTACTACCAAACTGGTTGGAATTTTCAAAGATCAAAATGACCTTAAAATAGTCAAATATACCATTCTGCACCCAAATTTAAAAAAAAACTGTCCGCAATACGACCCCAAACCCATCTGCGATTTGATCAAATTTTACTCAGCCTCGGCGACAGAGCTAGAGTATTGGATTTGGAGGGCTACGTACGTACCGCAGATCTCAAAGGTTTAGGGTTATAGGAAAAGAGACGCAAGAAAATTCTGGAATTTAGTCACTTCAGTCATTTTAACGTTTTTCACGCTGGCCGCATCTAGCGGAAAGCGTAATGTAACAGTATGGCGTCCGTCCGTCCGTCCGTCCGTATCGTCGGCACACTCACCGTAACTCACCACGAAGCATGCGACGCGGCCAGCATACATTTCAGCCTGACAATAAGGAAGAAACGACATACTCGTTAAATATCGTAACGCCTGCAGCAATTGTGCGTGAAAGTGGGTTTTTAATAAGCCGAAGATCTGTGACTAACTCCTTTTTGGGACAAAGACAAACTTTTTAAAAATAAGATCCGTACTGCATTGGAGTAATCCAGATTCATTATTTGATTGACAGACGTAAAGTTTTAGACACAAAACAGGCCAGTTTATGACTTTTCGGCAAGTTCTTCCGGCGAATAATAGCATCTTACTGAAGAAACTAAACCTAACACAGCAAAAGTATGATATGCACCAGTATATAACCCAAGCACATTGTAACACAAAATAAACTTCAACTAGACGGGTTGCAGTGTATCTGGAGACACACTGCAATTGAGGCTCGAATAGAGCGTTTCCGACCGGTGTACTCGACAGGTGACACAACTGTTTACTTATTTACTGACGCACAAGCTGTTTAGTTCCTGCATTCGACGATACCTAGTGTCACATCACTGCGACTGAGTGATGCCAGCGTTATCTGCAGTGCTACTTATTTGCAGTTTCCAATTCAGTCTGCGTTTCTTCAATATATCGCTCGCTAGGCCGCACCAGCACTGCGGCGTACTATTGTTTTTAATACGCAATATCGGACATTGGACATTGCCGAAAATGTGGGTAGGTACCTTTCTTGTACAGAACTTACAGCCCAGGGGAAAGACTAAATTGATTCTAACGGTAAAAATGGAAACTATACATCCCGTAGAGGAACCATTTGGAAGTGAATTTCCGGCGACCTGTAATCATTGTGGAGTTATGACGGCGGACGGCCTCAAGTCGAAAGACCTGGAATTTTTGTGTGCAATTTCTCGTTTTTTTTGGAAAAACGATCCATCCCAAACTTTTGCTACTCCGCGGATCGCGCCCAAAATCTGCCAGGGCCAGCCCCTACCTTTGGCTCACACTGTTCCAGATTTCATTCAGATCTGTTCACTTTCGGCGGAGTTATTGCCGAACGCGTGAAGACCGTTTTTGCCCCGTAGAGTATTTACAACATAGGCTCTTCGAGCCTATAATGAACTAAAGCCAGGTCTGGTCGCCTTGCCTGGAATAAAGCTGACGTATACGATATGCGAAATGGAAACGAATTGAGCCTATTATGTTACAGCCTCCAGTTAGCACGCATAGAGCGCAATAACAAGCATTAACTTGGTTTGGCCTAGTCGTGGTGGCGTCAAGCTCAAGCACGGTTAATTGCGAGCAAGATGCGCTCTGCCCCCGAGCCCCGTATAGACAGGGTGAAGTGACGTCACAATAATCCATCGTCACGATATGATCTCCATGTTGTAGGGCATGATGTCGTACCTTCATTAAGTTAACTGGTAAATATTTAAAATTTAAAATTGAATCGGTAAGCTCAAGAAAAGCTTACTGCTAGCGCCAGATGAACGATCAGGCTGTAAATGCTGCAAAATGTTTAAATTTCATTGTTCTACATCATGGCGGCCAGAACAGCTGGCATAGACAGATAGGAATAAAAATATGTAACTGTCAACCAATTGATGATTTTCCTCTACCACTTTCGATTTTAAGCCCGCTTATCGCTTCATCTCCAGACTCATAATCTGGCCCCTTCTCAAAACCGCAGAGCAGCCACTACACCTGAGCACCATAGAGATAAGTCATATACGTAAAGCGTATATACAAATGCTGTCGGCCGACCGCGGTTATCCCGTCCAGCTTAGCAAGGGTTTTGTGTGCTATTCTGTGTGTCTATAAGTATGCGTGTCTGTAATGTAGGTGAGACGTTATCGATAGTGTGGCAGTCGGTGTGGACCAGTTATTGGTCGCCACGGTCGGCAATTCTCGGCTCGTATCATCTCTAATCACTGTCATCATTGTCGCCGTTGCTGGTGGCAACGATGTCGAGTACGATGCACTTCATGACGCTGGCGGCAGCCAGTGCCGAGTACGGTCTCCAGTCCGCCTCATCTCGACGACCTTGATCCGCCCACGAACCATCGCCGTAGTCACAGACGCCCCTAACCAGCAGGATACTCTCCTTCCTGTTCCCGTCCATCGACTCCAGCACCGCCTGGAACCCGGCATCGAACGCCCTCACGTTCTGCTCGTCCAGGTAGTTCGTCCGTCGCTGATGGTCGACCACGTGACCCGTTGCCATGACGCCCAGGTGGACGACTGGTTGCCCCGGTCGCTGTTCTCGCCTGGAGTCGGGCGTCACTGGCGGGTGATCGATCCGGGTTTCGGTCTCACCGGGTCGCGTGTACAACCGGTCACTGTCGGACGGTGGACGACGGAAGCTTGTGGGACGCGCAGCCGTCGAACCGCCACGTTTCTGCTCGTCGTCATCAAGCTCCGACAGACCTGACGACGTCAAACATCACTCGGTATAATTAATCGATGAAAATCGGCAGCCGTCGGGACCAGATTTGTGAGCGTTCGACCTTCGACCCAACACGGCCCCACGAATTTAGCGGCCCACAAATTCGGAAAAGCATTTTCTGGTTATTCGGGACGATTGTCTGCATCATTCGTCATCGACGGTGTCGTGAAACAGCGGAAACTGAAAGAGAAAGGAAGTAATGACCAGCCAGGGCATGGTCACTCTCACGTATGCAGGTGCATATCATCAAACGAGGCCCACGCATTCGTATATGTATATCGGGTGCCATGGCAGCCGTGCTTCTTTCAACGGTCAAGGTAAAGAGTATCACGTTCCACACAAAAGCGTGGCGGACTGCTTGTCTCCTATTTCTAGGCCTTGAGTTCGTACGCGTGGTTATGACACTGGGGCCCAATTTTCAAAAGTTCGTAAGATAATTCTATGATTATCCTACGTTTCTCATAACTTCTCTTCGTAAGTTTATCCTCCGAAGATATTCCTAAGATCTTCGTAATTTTATTTTCGAAACGTATCTTAGCATAACCTAACTTTCTCGTAAGTTTTCCTAAGACCGATGTCACACCTGCAATTTTATCGCGCGATTTTGTCGCGCAACTTTATCGCGCGATAAAATCGCAAGTGTGACATGGCGTATCGCACAACTTCTCAACAGTCGCGCAACTCCTTTTCCGATTAGAGCAGCGCTCTATTCTGTTCAACTTTGTCGCGAAAATGCGGTGAAAGCTGATTGGTCAATCTTGTTTATGCGACAAAGTTGCAGTGTGCGACACGGCATGTCACACTTGCGATTTTGTCGCGCGATAAAATTGCGCGACAAACGATAAAATTGCCGGTGTGACATCGGTCTAAGATGATCATAATTAAAAATAGCAATCAACCATAAAAACCTACATTATAAAAACCTACATTAAGTCCGATAAGTCGTTTTTCTTTCAAAAAAACATGCCATCTCAAAGGCGTCAAAACAGTTTATTACTTCTGTGTGTCCAGCAGTTTACGGTTAAGACAAAAACTGAAGCAAACCGTCCGTGATGTGCTTGTCAAGCTGCTTGTAGAACGTCTTCGGTTTCCGCAGCAGTTTTCCTGCAATATCGCTCAATGTCGGGTCTCGTGCAGACCACAACAAACATGATTGGCTGTCGTCGTCGTCACGTGACGCAATTTGCATATAGATGACGCCACCGGGCTGCGCGGGCTGCGAGACAATGACGTCACCGCGGCGCACATGGCGTGTGTCGTCATCAAAACAGGCCACGCCTCCGGCGACACCAACTAGAAACACGTGCTCGATCAGGGCGAAAGTGCCTGCAAACACCAAAGCAACATTATTGCAGATTCTGGGCTAAGTAATAATAATAATAAATGGCGACGGTGGGTGTGTGGATGGCATTAGCCAACAGGTGTAACTTAGTTTTGAATAAAGAAGGAGGCAATAATAATAATAAATGATGATGATACTAACCGCGACAATGTATATGTTGCTGTCATCATGGCAAGACATTTTGACAGATTATTGGTTCTTCCTGTGAATTATTGTTATTATTATTACTATTATTATTCTTATCGACGTTGAGCAATATTATTAATGAATTCGTAAACGATATTCACAAAGAAACAATCACAAACACAAGCTACAAACAAGACAAAGTGGCCGTTCGTCAACCCTCAGACCCCCAGCCGGCCTGTACTGGCAGTCCGCCTGTAGGCTGCTGTCGTCAGCATCCTCCGTCGCCATTTATTGTTATTACTCATTCAGAGAGCTGACATTCATTTCACTGTCCAACGGAAGATGAAAGACCGAGATGTCCTAGGCAATGCAGCTTCAGACTGTAACAGTGTCTGCAGTGAGATTCGATCCAGGGATCTGTCACACCGCAGTCAACCACGATACCGCCACGGAAACCTGACGCTTGTATAAAAAGCTCAGCTGTTGCGCAGAAAGCGCGTCATGCTTCTGTGCAATCAGACGGCACGTCATTGCATACCGCGCCTAGCGTATGATGCTACAACCGTTCAGCGTTGTTTCTGACCTAGCAGGCGAGTGACAATGCTGCGTGTGGCAGTATAGGTCGCCGATTCTTGTCCAATTCGAGGCAGTTTTGTCGACACGACGCGGTGTTTACCGATCTTGCCAACGGTGAACACCTGTCCTTCACCTGCGCACACAAACGTAAAGTAAAATAAAAGTAAAGTAAAGTGACGAGTTGTATAGCGCATTGCGTCACCGACTCTAATGCGCCCAGGATTGGGACGTGTTAACGAAAGATCACACAGTTTTACCTGTCACCCACACGTTTATCCACGAATGGAATAAGCGATCCTGCATTTATTCCGTAAGCATTCACCAGAAGGCGCCTTCCGAGCGAGGTAGCACACATCGGATTACAGCTTACTATTCATTTATCGACCTCTGAAGGATAAAAGGCTGAGTTGGCCTAGTTGGCTGATGTAGTAACGGACGGTTTACCCATATAAGTGGTCACCCATCAGCTGCAGGTCAAGCGCAGGACAGGGAAAAGTTTGCCGGCCAAGGACTGACGTTCTACCGCTGTGCCACGCCACCAACCGTCATTCCATCACTAGTCATTATCATACACATCCAATAATAATGCTGCTGTCATCATGGCTAATATACAGAAGCGTATAGTTATCACACAGAAATCCCGCCAGTCACACAACTAGACAGCATTCAACAGAGTGCAAACCTCGATCACGACACATTGAATCCGGTGGAGTATCGTTACTGCAAAAGTGTTACTTACTCGCAATTAGAAAATAAAAGCGAAAGCGGCGGCATCATTAGAAATTTTGTCGCCTTTCCACCAGCTATTTATTGTCGACCAACTGGTTAACTTTAGGATTTACAGAATATCGACAGTTAAGTTTCAGATCACGTCCAAAATTTAATGAACTCATCTCTGGTCTGTAGTTGCCCTATTTTCCTAATTTCACGAAAACTGACCCGTAACTTTTTTATTTTCCATCCGTTATCTTACTAACAGACAAAAAGACAGACATACGGGGGTAAATATCCTCTGTTATAAGTGTGATGGTAGAGGGATAATTAAATGTTTTTCGATGCCGCTAAAATTGTTCTTATACATAAGGTCACAATGACGTAATTTTTCATTCCTATCTATGTCAGCTGTTCTGACCGCCATGATGTAGGGAAAGGAAATGTAAACATTTTGCAGCACTTACAGTCAGATCGCTGATCTGGCGCTAGCATTAAGCTTTTATTAAACCGACCGATTCAATTTTACTTAAATAATATAACAAATCTTCATGACATAACATGGAGATCATATCATGACCATAGATACTCTGACGTCACTTCATCCTATGTATAGGCAATGTGCTGTCGGCATTTAACTAAGTCAATATAACCGCGGCAAGACAGTAAGTAGAAGATGACCTCCTTTCTTGCGGCGAATGTAGGTCGTTTTGTAGTCAATCAGGGCATCGACGGCCAGTTTCTCGCAGTACAGTAGCGTCACAATGGCTATTGTCGGTTGAGCGTAGCGTGGCAGAGTCGGCATTTGTGTTACCATACAGAATTCTACATACGCATTTAAAGCAATAAATAGAATTACGCAGCCCAATGATATCTAATTTAAATTTCTTAATTAATTTTAATCGAACAACTTAAACTAAAGCGAGTTAAGGTGAATAGCAGTCGCCATCAGTAATGCTGAAGAAGGGACGTATCGGCCGCCGATGTAAGCTTGCACGGAGTCGCCGAAGTTGCTCCATTATTGGACGGATATGAGTAAAATATGACAAAAAAATGTTAGGGAGTGACCGGGTGTGCCCCCTTTTCAGAAATTATAAAGATGCACCTGCGGAAACGAATAATGATTGACAGCTGGTATAGTAAGTAATTACTTTGCGTACAAGTACGATAACACTGAATAAATGAATTTCATCGTGCGCCCTCGGTCAAACTGTGGGAAGCGCAATTAAATGCATATGCATGTATGTTCTTATTTGGTTTTCCCTAAAAATACAGGTAGGTCATACATTTTGTTAAAGTTCGGGGTTTTTCGCGTTCTCGGGACGACTACGGTACACCAAGCAATTCAAGTTGTTACCATGCTGCTTTGCATCCGTTTCAGAGGCACTTGCACGTTTGCTCCTGCTGCTGCTGCTGCTGTGTTTATCTCGTTGCCGTGGCAACGCATCACGCTGTAACTGTGCCCGCATCCAGAGACCTCCTTCGAGTTCCGTGGCCGTGCCGAACTGACACAGCTCTGTCAGCAGTGTTTCCGTGTCCTCTCGGCTGACTCGCGCTATTCTGTACACCGATCGTAGCACACAGCGGCGTTATAACCGTCATGACTTTGCCACGGAGAGGGGAGCGAAGTATCGCGGTCAGCGTGTCTGTCTGTCCGTGTGCATGTAATTGTCCGTTGGTATATCTCAAAAGCGACATGGCCAAACATGTCCCGAACTTTTCTGTACATGTTATCAATGACCGTGACTTGGTCCTCTTCTGACGAGAATGCAGCATGCTATGTACTTCCGTTTTGTGGGATGACGTCACGTTTTTACATAAAGGAGCCAACGAGGCAAAATGAATCAGACTGTGTTATGTTTAGTCGACTTCGCCAGGTGGCGGCACCAGTCGGCGGCCGCGCAGCACGCACCGGGGAGAAGTCTGCTATCTTCAACTGCCTTGTTTTTGATAAGCAGAGCCGCCAAAAATATGGACAAGACGCGCCGGAGAAAGAATGTGTGATTAGGGATTATCCTTTTCCCTATCATACCAAAAACTAAATCAGTTTTGGAAAAGTTTGACGTTTCGGGGTTAAAATTACGGCCAATCTGGCTGGTTATCGAATCGACTCTGATATCTTTGTCCACAAACATTCTCATAAAATTCTGCAAAAAATCAAATAAAACTAATTAACATACAGAGCGGGTACGCATACTAAAGTCTAATTTGGGGCCAATTTTGAGCTCTTGGAGGTAAATGTGTGTCAAATCTGGCTGTTATGGAAATGACCTAGAAATAATGCCTAAAACTCTAATCAAGTTTGATAAAAATTATTCAAGTTAAAGTCGGATACGTGAACGTTACCTGCCCGCCACCGCAGGTGTTCTCATAACACGTCGATAATTGAGACTGGTACATAAAAAGAGGCCAACAATAGCTTCTGCACAGCTTTCAAAACAAGAAATGACAAGAAATTAAAACAACAGCAACAGCGAGAACAGCAACAACATCAAATACAACGAAATACTTGGCTCTGTTCGTCAACTACCTGGACAGTTCGTCAGTACTCAGTGCCGTCGGAAACGCGTCCTCCAACACCGCCACCAGTCTCTGCCGTTTCGACGCCATCTTGTCGCTCGACGACGACGACGACTTCCGGTTACTCATTCTACTTCCGGTTCCTGTCGCGCTGCCACTGCGTCGCTTCTGTCGCCGAACTGCTGCATTCAACGCGCAGGCAGATTTCTTTTCTTTCACTTTGTCGTAACAGTTTTGTTAGTTTACACAGCGATTTTCGGTACGAATAATTACTTACAGAGACGGCTTTTCCTATTGCTGTTCTTCAGAATTGTTTTTTACCGACCAGGCAGAGCTATCGATCCAATGTGTGTGTCTGTGTGTGTGTCTGTCTGTGCGTGAGTCCGGACAATAACTTCTGAACTAAATAACCTTTGACCTAGATACACTATTTGGCACGCTGTTTCGTCTTAAATCACAAATATATATAAAGTTCTATAAAAACCGAGTTAGACCAAACGTCCATGGGAATAACGATAGCCCTAGAGACTATCAGTGGCCAATTCGGGATTTTAAATGGGGAGGATTAGTCAGTCTGGGGCCAAGCCCCCAGCGGAGTGAAGGGCAGAGCAAAGCGCGGGCCCCTCCCGGAAAACGGGGGACGGAATCTCGTAAGCTGAGAAGTTTTGCTTATTTGATAGCAAACGCTGCCTCCAATTTAGCACATATTTTAAATCTTCATACATGTTGTACAACAGACAAAAATCCCCAAGTCCCAGTCGGCCGCTATTCCTGAATTTGCCACTGCTGACCGCGCCCATCTTACCCACACGTGACGGTGATGAAATGAAAAGGATGAATAGTACGTTTTACCGTCTGCAGAAGGCGCGTTTTCATCGGCAGTGAGTCCGAGTGCAGCGGCGTACGACGGGCTGCCGTACGAGCCCGTCAGTGGTACGAACTGCTGCTTAACTATGACCTCTTCCACTTGAAATACTTCGTCTGTTTCCAGATCTGTTTCACGAATAAAACAAATGGCTCATTCTAGTCGTTACTACAACGTTAAAATGGTAAAAACTGGCCAGTTTACAATCGACTGTCATAGCTCTAAAACGGCAAATTATTAAGTAAGTAAGTAAGTAAACATAAATTTTCAGAGTGGCCTAAATAACAACGTTACTACAAGGACCACTGTAATATCACTTTCATAGCACTAAAGCTATAATGTTAAGCATGCCCTTACCAGCGAAGTCATGTGGCAATTGATGGATCTGCGCTCTACTAGTATTGCTAAAACGGCCATTTACTCTGTTATACAGTCACATTCGCAGTGAGTTACGATTTTTGACATGACTTCGCTGGTAAGGGCGCGTGCTTAACGTTGTAGCTGGAGTCCCACCAAACTGATATTTGCCATTTTTAGCAAACGTCAACGTATTACGTTACGTTTGCTATATGCTATGAGCCGTCCGTCTGTCTGTCTGTCTGTCTGTCGTCTGTCTGTCTGTCGTCTGTCTGTCTGTGACGTTGGTGCACCCTACTCAGGCGGTTGAACTTTTCGGCAATTTTTTTTCACCATACGATAGCCCAAGGACTCTACTTTTCTGGTG
>Ga0209780_1002367_pt1 | contig 13360 bp, 7 predicted proteins | sample WorMetexBAHAMAS2_FD_187384 | JGI IMG/M metagenome (GOLD analysis project Ga0209780, IMG submission 187384) | Marine gutless worms symbiont microbial communities from Max Planck institute for Marine Microbiology, Germany - Inanidrilus exumae... | ecosystem: Host-associated > Annelida > Digestive... | reverse complement strand
ACCTTGACCTTGGATCCGGGCATGGTCATTACTTTTTTTCATCTCTCATCGAGTACTACCTGTATACCAAATTTCATCGAAATCGAAGAAACTTCTTGTGGACGGACGGACACACGGACGGACGGAAATTTGCCACCCACAGTATTATGTCGACTTCCAAAGTTTGGAAGTCGTCCTAAAAAGTGAAAAGAAGCAAAAGATAAGGAAGTGAATGGACAAGGGAGAAAAAGGAGGAAGAGGGGTACCCTGGCCCCACGCGGGGCCTAACAACTCCGAATGCACTCACCAGTAAAAAAGCCAGAAAATGACAAAGTTCGGATTTTGAGATGAGACAACAGCGAGATTGTACCTTATTCTTAGATTTAGCCAAGATGTCCAGTTTGAGCAATCCCAGAAAGCCGCGGCTATCATGTGATGAAAAATCTAACAATGTATTGAACTGTTTTGATTGAGCATGTGAGTATGACAGGTGGACAGATGACAAGTGGATGCAAAAAAAAATTGCAATACCACATGTTGTGCTTGAATACACTGTGTCACACGATGAAAAATTACTAATAAACAGGCCAAAATTATGCTCAGCGCAATTTTCGCCTGCCGCTGCCTGCCCATACTGAGAGTGCGACATGACCCACGTAAACCACGCCCATGACCAAATAGATTCACTAATCAAACCGATGGATTATTAACTATATATACTGAGTGATTGTAAATTTGGATTTTCACATGGATGGCAATGCTGTCTCATACTGTTTATTATAAATATCAGTCAAACATTTTCAAAATATCTTACTGCAATTAATGAGCTTTGTATTAAACACAAACAACTAAACACTACCAGCCAAAACAAAATATATATAACAGTTAAAACTCAGCACTTCCAATATGCAACACTCTTCAAAAACTTCAATACAAAACTTCCTAACCGACATGCAATAACGTTACAAAGTGAATGTACCGCAACGAAAATACTGTAAGTGACAAATAAAACTAAGATGTTTGTCTTGTAAATTTTCCATAGACATTAAAAATGGCACCAAGAGGCCAAGCTAGCTCGACCTTGTTTACCTGCTTCCGTACCTGAAACACGTTACAACACAAGCACAAACAATCAATCACATGACTTCAGTACATTATAAGCTATTTTGTGATAAAGGACCACAGAAATCTGTGACTGATTCTGATTGATTGACTAAGGTTTTACGTCCCACCCGATACAAAATAGGTCATTTCAGAGACGTTCTTCACAGCCAGTCTCTTGGCTTAGTACTGAAAAACTAAATCAAAAGCAAAAAAAACAAACATGCATCCACAACAAAATATACTACAACATAAAATGACACCAAAAAACAAAAGCCATGTTTTGTCGCCTCCTATGATCTCCAAGCCTGGAAACAGAACAGGCCTATTCTGGAAGAAGTAGACAGATAAGTCAAGAAGTAAATGAGTAAGGAAGTACATAAATCAGAAAGAAAGTATAAGGAAAGAAGAAAATAAGAAAGGAAGGAAGGTAAACAAACAAACAAAGAAACACAATTTATATAGCATCAAAATCAACCAATGAATCAGGGTGCTTTACCACCCCATGGCCCATATGGGGCTGTGACTGATACCGACATTAACAGCAACATTTAGAAGAAATTTTCTGAAGATAAGTGCAGTTTACCAGCAATGCAGAGGTGTGGTTAAAACCTAAACCTTCATGTAGCAATGCACTGATGTAGCAAAGATCTAGGCAGAGGAACGGATCATCCATGGTAATGTGCGAGCAATCTAGCAACAGAATTATCACAAACGGAATATTTTTTTATCACAGAAGCAAACAAGAAGCGCAGAGACCATGCAGCACTGTATCATCTGAAAATGTTACACTTGACAGCAACTGTGTCAAATTCTTGTGCACGTTTGCAATGCAAATGAAATCAGATGTTCAATGTTCTCAATAATCTGAGATGGCTAAACCATCTACGACAACATCTTTAATGTCACAAAGCCCAAAACTGACAAAGCTCAGAGTTAGTAATGGAGATGCCACACAAGTATACATATATTAGTGAGACAGCGGCAGAATAGCTAAAGTACCCATAAACGTCACTGACAATTATAGGCAATGGCAATCTTTGAAAGACCATGCACCAAATCCTATGAGTAGTCTGTATCTGTAGTAACCACGTATATATCTTTACAATAATAATCAAATGTCCACGTAATATGGCAGAAGGCCACACTGCCAACTTATTACCCCTGGCAGACATGAATGGATCATGACCCTCTAGTACACGGTTCCTTGGACCCATAAGAGTCAGCCCATAAACCAAATCTCAGTCGGTTCAGCCATGGATTTTTGTACAGCTCACACGAGTGCCCAACACACAGAGAAACAGACACACAAACCATACTACATGATGTACCCAATAATACATGTGTTATTTTCATGCCATGACGTCTTAACTACCAAGAAACACCATTTCCAACATATTGTTTGTACAGTATGCACAACTGGTGTGATCTTGAACAGTTCTTAAGTTTGGCTATAACATTTAAAATTGTGACCTTCATACTATCTACTATTCATTACTAAGCATATCGAAGTGAGTACGATACATGTTACATTTTCTAACACAATGGACCTCCACTGATAATGATGCCATTTAATAGGTCAAACTGACTTCCTATTAGTACTGTTTAGCAACTATGACTGCTATCTCGCATCACTTCCAAGACACTGAAGGACATTGATTCAGAATCACAAACTTTACATTCACTGTATATATTTGACATCCCAGTGATGAATGAAAAAATAAGACCTAATCCAAAGTGGTCAAAAGTTCTACAACATTTTTATGTTTTAACATAAGAGTGAAGAGCATGACGGAAAGCCAGAATTACGAAAGAATGCAATATGGTAAAAATGGTTAAAGAAAAGTAATAACAGAAAAAAATCAAGTACAAATAATAATATTTTGTGTGACTTACGATGTTTCGCTGCACGGTAGTAATCTGCAACTGTGACTTTACCACCTTCAGGCCCAGCTACGGCATGCAAACAATATGCATGAAAAAATGAGAGTTATGCACAAAACAACCATATGCATAAACAACTTCAAAATTATTTTAACAGTTTCTGATAATGCCTCCCATTATTCAATATTCAGTGGAGCTACATTTCTCGATGTATTACAGAATTAAGGAAAATGAAGAAAACGTCCCAGCAACCTATCATATTTGTATCAAGAGCACGGTCAACATAGAATGATAATGCACAAAATGTGGTGCGGGAATGCTTCACAACTGGTTCAATGTTGTACGAACGAACAACACGTCGAACTGCAGCATAGCATAAATGAAACCGTAATCTTCGTTCTTTCTTCACAGAATTTCTACAAAAACAAACAAACTATTACTTTAAACTACGATATATGTATCATCTATGATATTAGATTGCTAAATTCAACATTAAATAAACAACAAGATGAAACTCTAACTGCGAACTCAAAAAACCTTATCATGCAATCATATCTACTCTAAGCAAACTGCAGCATATGCAGAAACAATAAAAATATCTTAATAACAACAGACATGACATGTGGCTTATTCTGTATAGTTATGTACACTCATTGATAAACATATAAGTGGTCATGTTTACTGATAAATCTATGTAGCAACATGCTAATAATTTTCCACATTCGATGGATTTTGCCACAACATAACTGACACCACATGGAATAGACCATTATAGAGGCAGTGCTCTTTCATGCTGATTAGTCGACTGAAAATAACCAAAAAGGGGAAAATAATCAAGCAGCTAAACCTGACTCACTTTGTAATACATACAACATAATCATCATTAAATAATTTGCATCTTCAACGTCTGTACCCAGTACTGCAAATTCATTTTATAATTCTCATAACTTGCAACCACTAAACAAACATCAGTCATATTCCCACAACAATTATTATCCACACATGCCGGTAGGCAAGGTGTGGATATATCGTTTACTGTTTTTCATTTTGTGTATGTGTAATTTTGTTTGTTTGTTTTTACGGTTACAGATTTCTCCGTCGAAAGTGGCATCAAATTTTGCACGGTGGTTCATCGGCATCCGAGGCAGGGAATCTCACATTTTGGTGAACTTTGCTCCCCAGAAGCCCAAAATCGGCCGGCAAATCGGCCAGCACTGGGAGCTTAGACTAGCCTGCAGGCCTAGGTTAAATGAAGTCCCCACTGACGTACGTGTAAGAAATAATGAGAGCCTAAAACGTGCCACTTTCTTCATGAGCCTGCCAAACATCAGGATGCCGCCGGCGGGCTTCTGCTTTACCGATGTTACTTTCTTCTTTTTAAATGTCGCCCATCATTCGACAATGGGTGAAAGGATCACAACATGGATTGCTGCATTAACACTGTCGATGAAAAGATTACTACGGCTACAAATTTGGCGAACTTTGGTCCAGTAACTCTCGAGATCTTGTGGCTCATTTGCATGGGTAATGAGCGCAGATATGTTAAAATATGCTGTGCGCTGGTTTTTAAAGATCAATCGCTAGCCAGTTTGTAAGTAAGTAAAAAATGCACAGTCGCATTTGTGCATGCTGGGAGGGCTACACGTTGGGCTTTGCCCTGCTTTCTATATCTGGACTATTTCTCCCATGTTTCAAGGTGGATTTTGACACTCTTTGTAACAGTGGCAACAGGAAACAATATGCCAAAATATATTCACTTAACTGCTTGATGACATCATAACCGCATCATGAGGCTATGTTAACTTCATTGAATTAATTGTGCATGACAATAATGACAATAATACAATAAAATGAAATAGGCTGAAACTGAAGATAAAAATTTGATTAAAAAATCCGTAGAAATCTAAAAGATTTTCTGCTAGTCTGCCAGAAGACTGGCAAAAGAATTCTCTAATATGAATGCAAAAACATGAACGACTTTCTGTGAAAGTTGCTCACAACTGGTTCCATCAAATGCACTCAGGAAGCAGTTTGCTATGATCGTCTTTGTTTTAAGTTATACCAGGTAGTGAGGAGACGGAGTTGAGGTGAAGTGGTAAGTTTTCTAATTCCTTTTGGTAAATTTTGGCGATTCTTTTACAGAGTATTTCCACTGGTACAAAAAGTGCAAAAATCCACCAAGAAACACGAGAGTTGTAGTCCGAAATAAAATGACACATTTTTCTGGCTTACCATGCATAATGACGACGATATGTCAGTTAAACCTCCTAATGAACAACACCAAGTGTAAGAAATATTACAAACGTGTGTGGCTACATTATGCAATATCTCTACGTAATACGTCAAAATCAAAATAAGCAGCAGCAAGTCGCACAAAATTACTGACTTAAGTGTATGTTTGTGCCCACCGTGTTTCCACGTCCCGTTATAACCGTCTGGTAAGCAGGCACTGTGAAACGTTCCCTGCCGTACACCTACCAACAACCACACTACATACGATACTGAGAATGCTTCATACATATGCATGCACATATCATTTTCACCACCGTTTTCCAAATATACCTTGATCAGGTGCTGGTCCTCAAAGGTCTTACAAAAATATTCAGAAGCTGCTGTATGTGTGTTTTTTATCAGTCATACGCCCTGCCAACAGTATCAAGATTCAAAAGAAAAAAATGCTAATTACTAACAAAGAGCATAATCTGCAGAACAGGGTTAATGTTAAACGTTGATTGCAAAAACGAGAATTGTCTCACAAAACGGGTAGTGCAAACGCCATCATTCATTTGGAAGCATATTCACTTAACACCATCTGACGAGAACTGAAGACTTTTCTATTTCTATATGGAATATATTTCCATAGAGACTAAACTTTGCCGATCACCAAGCCGACTCAGTTCACTGCAAAAAGTATCTCTGCAACAACCTCGTAGACTACGTACAGTGCTCCAGCAGCATTTTCTTTGTGACAATATCACTCACATCCATACATTTTTTAATAATACCAGCATGCAAAATCTTCACTGCTGCTGCACCTCCACGTGAGACTGCTGTATGGCAGATAAAGACTTAGATACATTGCAGTTATTGGGAAACATCCAAATTAAATTAGAGAAATTACCAAAAAGGCTTTCATGCATAATAATTACATTGCGCTCAGCGGGGTGCAAAGTATTGTGATCAGTGCGTATGTGTGTCTATCTGAATGTGCTCAATCATATCTCAAAAACTACATGTACAAATTTCATGAAATTTTCTGTACATGTTACCCGTGGTCAACCAGTTTTGTGGATCACGTCACCTTTTCACATAAGGGCAGCCATCGGGCTGTAATCAAAGACAATGTTATGTCTGTCAAGTTCGCCAGGTGGCAGCACTGGGGGAAAGTTGCTGTCTGCGACTACAGGCTTGTTGGTGTTATTGTTAACTACTTACCACCAGTTACTTCCCGGCCGCCAACTGCTTGAAACCGAACAGAATTCATTCCGAGGCCGAGATAACTGCAACAGTGTTGAACACCACAATCATTATCACATTACTAGCTCCATTTTCACCTCGTGACCCTGGATTAACCAATTCCACGTTCGTTTTCTTCCTCCAATTGTTCTGGATGAGAAGCTTTGAAGACACATGGCACAGGTATTTATCCAGTCACCCAATCAACAGTGATAAACCACTGAAGGATACACAAAGCACTGATCCCATCCAGTGGCCAGGTCTCACCCATTATTCATCCACATCTAACATTGCAACACTACAATCACTCTAACGCTGTGGTTACAAAAAGACTACAATAAAAAGACGACACTTATTACCACATGCTCGGATATGACCACCTACATACTGCACCACTGGAGTAATATGGCCGCTGGCTGGATACCCTTCCCGATGCCAAAATACATGTCTCAGTTGGAACTGGATCATCATCATGTGTGGCTTGCGCTTGTCTAACGGATGAAGACACCATCACATTGTACTACAAGCTTGTCTGTTTTGATGTTTTGCTAATCTCTAAGAGGTCCAAGATGGGACTCCAGCATCCGGAGCCATGTGTGATGATGGCATCCAGAAGGATGGTTCCAGTCAGTTGGTAATGGATTCAGGCAGGCTTGGATGCCTCCATTATTATCATCATCAACGTCATCATCCAGTGAACTATAAAATCAAGAAAATGAAGACCAGATGATGTCTTTTAACCGATATAAAGGGAGACTAAAGACATCTTTAACTGTGGCACTATACATATCGCACACAGCATCAATACTGTCCAGACAGACTTTTGCTAAGGTTTGTAATAAAACATCAAAAAAGACATAAATTATCCACTGGACTGACTAGTACTATTGTGGCCAAAGAACTGCAGGTGCTTGGCATGGATAATGCTATAAGTGATGTTTGCTGAGTACATCAGCAGACCTCTTCACTGGCGATACAAGCCCACCAAGGAACTCAAAGTATAAAATGCAAGCACCGTGGACTAAATGCATCAAGGATTTTCAAGAGCTGTGTCCTGTAGGACCACATTTCAGCTCCATATACTTGTAAGATTCCACTGATTTAACCACTGAAATATAAACGCGCCTACAACAATTTTAATGGCTGTTCTGGGTTAGTCCATTTGATTTTCTCTGTTCACTTGTTTCAGAAGAGAATCTCTGATCATGAGCGACAAAGACTTTTTTTACATTCCAGATGCTCTTCCAATGACACAATCAACAGTGTCAAACCACAGAAGGAAGCTTAAAACACTGACCCCAGCCATACATACATACATACACACAAGTTTTTTGTATGGCGCATATAAATTCAATAGAGTCACTATGCGCTTCGGTCACCAAACAAGTAAGTTTTCAGAGATCATTTGAAAGTGTCAAATGACAGCCCAGGCCGTTGTAGTCTTGGTGGAAGGTCGTTCTACAGGCGGGGACCGGCGACTGAGAAGCTTCTGTCACCCAGTTTGCTGTGTGTGTGCTGCCCGACCTCATCCTTCCTCTATCCACTACTGGACACCAGACGGAAAGGATGTTGCTGCCTTTACGATGGATGTCTGGTGCCAGTCAACACTGCAGATGACAAATAATCACTTTAATGCAATACGCCAAATACAACTTACCTACGTGAGTATAAAGTGTACCTACGACCAAACAGCTTTACTATGATTGTGTGCTTCTTTTTCTCATGAACAGCTTCCACCTGTCATAGATCAACCACACAGCAGGATAATAATACACAGTCACTGGTAATATTCCCAACAGGCGTCCGTTAATATACTACTAAGTAACGAATTCTCTGTCACCTCTGCCCAAGAGAACAAGATATTAGCTCTGCCTCAAATGCCATTTAGAACACGATAGACTGAAGCATATGCTTCATAACAATTAACAATACAAGTAAACATTCCAAATATGCCACGTACATTAACGTGCAAAAGCAGAAGAGTAAAAACTACATAATAACGAATTTCCCAACCTATAAATCATAAGTATCTTAACGACCCTTTACATATATATATATATATAACACCTGCCTACAAAATGTTGACAGACTTAACTTTAAACCAATCACAGGCTGCAAAGCTTTACAATAATAATGTAATAATTCTATCATCCAAATAAATTTAATTTCATTATGTGCCTTTTCTGGGCACTTGACATTCGTACTTTCGACAAAACATCACTGTGCAGACTGGCTTGCTGGGTTGTTAAAAATCACAAAACAGAAATTGATTGACTGATAGTTGTTGGCCAATAACTATAAACCAATCTTGTGTTGGCCGATTTTTTATCAATTGTGTATCATCAGCTTAGATTAGACTGTGTATCAAACACTGGTTATAAATACTATTATCATCAGTAACAAACAGACCTTGTCAGAGGACAGGAATGTTATCTGAGTCGACCCACCGCCCAGATCTAGCATTCCCATTGTTTGCATTGCATTACCTAACAAACCTGCAAAAATATACCTCCGTAAAAAAACATTAATTCACATACAGTGTTATTCTAATAACATAATACATACACATCATGCAAACAAGAAGCTTTGCTATAGCAGAGGGACTGCACAGCATGCTCTGTCACATGAACTCTTGTCAACTGCTAATCTATCATGCATGCATCAGTACCCCTCAGCATCAATCAGCACATCAAATTTAAAATGCCTAGCTTAATCCATTATTGTTGCTATTATTATTAACAACACACACCATAATGGACATACATACCATGCAAGAAGTTGACAGCAAACCAACAAAACATTCCTTCATCAGATCCTTCCAACAGTGAAATGCTGTTCTCAGCCATTCTAAAATCATATGACTTGAACAAATGCGTCACCTGAAAAAAACAAGCATACAATGACATGACCTGCCTATGTAGCCCAGTGGTCAAAGCGATCGTGCGCCATTTGCAGTAGAGCGTGATGCACTCAGTGGCCAGGGTTCAAACCTCAGCCCGGGCGCATCAGCCTACCAAAAAATTATTTCAAATAATTTGTATGCACGTGATGAACAGGGAGATAATCCCAAGCAGGTAAAAGAGGGTTTGGCGGTGTCCTCTATAAACTGTGACCACTGCTGACACCTTGATTAACAGCGTCAAGGGGTTGGCCATGCTGGCATGGTGAAGCAACTAGACTTGGCTGGCCACTGGCTGGAGCAATACACAGCACCAGTCAGGGCTAAGCCAGACAGTACGCCACATCTAGAGGGGGCACGCTATAAACACCCGACAAGCTGTTCACATCCACTTAACGACGCCTTCCCCACACGTCATGCACACACATCGCACACACCCACTGATTCCCCTCCTCTCCCCGGGCAAGCGCATTGAACTGCTATATGGTCTCAGAGCTAAGGTCCAGCGCAGGCTGGACCTCTGCCCGCAATAACGAACAAACGAACGAACAATGATATAATAATCCAGCAATAAACAAGTGGCTATTAAAACTGATAAGTCAATTTAACATCAATTTAATACCACCAGTACGACCAGCATTAGTTCACAGTCAGATAGTGATGAACTGGTATAAAACAGATGCAAAGCAGCAGCTGCAACAAGTGTTCAAATAAATTCATGCCCATAAGGGACCAGCAGTGGCAAGCCCCCTTATATTAATTAATGTCATTATTCTAGCAAAAAATGTACCCATCTCCAGCAACTTGTAAACCACAGATTTTCCCAAGTGTCGTTAAAAAAACTACTATGTTATTCTCCAGTCATTTGGGAAAACACTACAAAGAATAACTGAGTGATCAAATCCGATCAAATCGGCGGTGTTTTTTGTCGAACTTGATACATAACAAATAATTTCATTGACGATTCTTTCCAGGCAGACGACTGCAGCGATACTAAGAATTAAATGCACGATAAACACAAAACACACAACATACATGAGGACATGCAAAGAAAAAATGACTATAACAAACACAGTGGCCCTAGTTAAGACCAAAAGATGGAATCTGACTACCGTTGACATAGATGCCTTCTCTACCTCGATAGCCTGCCGTGACCTTGATCTTTCACCGCCAGGATCTAATCAGGTCATCGGTAGAGGCTAGTAGGCTAGTGAATATTCACTGTACATTTCATACAGATTGCTCAAGCCGTTCATGAGATATCATGGTAACAAGATCTGTCCAGGTGAACAAATGAACAGACGAACTCGGCAGACACAAAGCCCGGAAACATAATGCTTTTGCCAACAGTGATGGGTGAAGGCAAAAACAATGCACAAAAAACTCTTAAAAACCTAAATCGGCAGTCACGTGTAAGAACATCACATGTGTATGTGTGTGTGTGTGTCACTATGCACAATCATAATACAATATAATAACATAAAACAGATCTTCCTGATTATTCTCCAAACAATCATTACAGACTCATTTAACAACCATCCGAAATCAATTAGCATATTCAATAGAAAAATTATAGATAGGTTTAAGCAACGTCACATTATTCTACGATCTCTATGTTGTAGGGCATGTCGAGGTACTTTGCAAAGTTAACTGGTAAAGATTTGTCATGCTATTTAAATATAACTGAACTGGTAGGTTTAAGAAAACTTAGTACTAGTGCCGTCTTGGCGATCTCACTGTAATTGTTGCAAAATGTTTACATTTCCTTGCCCTACAACATGGCAGCAATAACAGCTGGCATAGACAGGAATGACGAAATGACGTCACTGGCAACCTATGATTATTCACACCTGCTCAAGAATCTGTGCAGCAGTGTCATTTGACAGCAGCCGAAGCCCAGCTGTTGCTTTCAACGCAATTGGCGTTTCCCTCCATTTTGACCGAGGAATGTATTTTGCAGCTTCTTCCAACAACGGCCGCAAACTGTCAGCACCCTGGAAACAAATATACCAAGTTGAAATCGTCAAACCAATTCCACATACCTAAACTCTAATTTCCCTTACAAAACTGTATGCATTTTCTGATAACAACCACAACAACGACTGATAACTTGTGTACAACAAATATTTCTCTGCCTGAGATGAAGTAGAAACAGCTGATCAGTCAGACTTCTGATCACTGTAATTACCATCATATGTGAAGATGCAGTATTTTTAGATACTGGCTAAACAGGAGTTTTCAGTAGCTGAAACACATTTTAAAGGCCACTTAAGGGCATCTGCAATAACACAGTCTGAGAGATCATAGCTTTCTATCAGTATACTATACTAAACCACTATCTTGTTTCTTTTAGAGGATACAGCAAAGCACTGGTCAAAACTACTAATTTTTCATACAATACCTGTACTTAATGCCCCTAATGTGGCCTGTAAGAGTGTCAATTTTCAACAGTATGTTAATAGTTAGAAACAACAACAGTATGGCACGCAGTATGAATCATCTTTGAGGTCACTGTTAATACGCCTTATCAGTTAGCGATGGCATACGCGAGTACCTCATCTCTACATGCACGTGGGGAAGATTTAAACAAAATATTCTTTTGAAAGATCTTAAATAATCCCGACAACCTACAATTCAATCTATTACCACAACCTCATGATGCAGCTATTACAGGAAGACTCCGATCAGCCCACGTCCTACCTGTTCCAAGGACACGGACCACCAGATACTGATCACCTATACATTACAGTTTGACCTGCTACCAACCAAAATTAAAATAAATCATCTCCCTCCTTAATAATTCATATACTATCGGTAACTAAAACTGTTCATGTTATTTTGTGGAATTACTGTTTTTAATGCGTTCTTTTTAGTCACAGAATTCATTGATCATTTTAATTGGTTTGTTTTTCCACATTGCATAGTCATATTTGTTTCCTACGTGTGCTAATTAAGTGTATATTATGTTTTATGTCGTGAATTTAGGCCATATATTTTTGAAATCTAGCATTGTCATATGCTACAACATTAATAAACTTACTTACTTACTACCAGGTAGTGAAAAAGTCTGACGATGTCTTCCGGTGTTTTGGGGCTGACCACCAGTGCGAGAGATAAATGGAAAGATCAAATACTAACAAGTTCTTACGACATCATACATCATGCTCACAAACAACGTGCTGCTTGGTAATAAAAATTGGTGGAAATAAGTTTTCTTACATAATACCTTCTGAGGTTCATCAGCAAATGCTGACAATCCAGGCTTCGTTGCTCTGAATAATTCATCAACTAATTCAAACACGTTACCTGTGACAATACAGAAAATTTATTACAGCTTACAGAACACAATATTATCGGAGCATAAATAATCGCTATCCAGCAATATAAAAATACCTGGCTGTAAAAATTCCATTCTTAAGTTCAAACTGGTATGTGGCTTAACCAGTAACCCAGATAAGTTAAGCAAAAATATTAATTTAAACAGCAATTTATTGGTAGAATACAATACAAGAATATTTTGCATAGACTGCTAAGGTCCGTTGTGAGGGAGCACATCCCTCAAATCAATCATGATGCAAGTTAATTACTGTATGTGTCCAAGACAATGCCAATATCAATCTGTGACATTTTTCGCTTTTGCTCCTAATATCTGAATAATAGTGTTGTTAAGTTGGCAGGAATTTGCAACTCGGTCGGTGACAGTGTTTTTCTTGACATGCCACTGCGGTACCAGTGCCGGTGGCGAATAACGGTCGGTGTCAAGGCTAGGGTTGTTAATCCGAAACAGGTGAAACAGTTGGATGTTGCGGCTTCCAGATCCAGATCGTTCCGGCTGTCCAGGAATGCGCTAATTGCTCACTGCATGGGACCGTAGGGGGGGGGACTATGTGAGACCATCGCGACAGTGCCTAGACTGTCCCTGCTTTCCCGGCAGTGTTGTCGTTTGGGAGTGGGGAAGCGGACGCCGTGCTGGGAGGGCAGGCAGTGTCGCCGACTCCCACTCGACCTGCCGTGCATTCATGCGCCCCCGCTGCGTTCATG
>Ga0209780_1002366_pt1 | contig 13361 bp, 7 predicted proteins | sample WorMetexBAHAMAS2_FD_187384 | JGI IMG/M metagenome (GOLD analysis project Ga0209780, IMG submission 187384) | Marine gutless worms symbiont microbial communities from Max Planck institute for Marine Microbiology, Germany - Inanidrilus exumae... | ecosystem: Host-associated > Annelida > Digestive... | reverse complement strand
CGCAAATTCTAAGCACAGAAGATAGCTTTTACATTTATGAAAGGCCGCTGACTGAAATAAATGTGATCGCTAGCTTTTGTGCGTTGAATTTGCGGATAAAATTTTGATATTTGCTGTTCTAGAACGGCGGCTTTTACAATGAAGAGAAACTGAAGCCAGTTTTTGTTTTTATAATTGTATTGTAGGGGACATTAAACTCCCTAACTAGCTAACTAAACCATTTATATAAAAGCTGTCGTGTTTGGATAAATTGCACTCATTGACTTATATTTAAAGTACCAAACTGTTAGACAATACAAAGAGTTCTGTGATTGAGTGCTGTGTTTTTTAGTTCATTTTGTTCTTATTGTTGTCATATATCAGGTGTGCAGAATGTCATCAGTGATGTGTGGTAAAAAGGAGTGCATCTAAACCCTGCCCCACAAATCCAAATGATTCACTTTTGGACACCTCAGCTAAGCATGCAATAACTGTGGACAGTTAGATGAACAAAAGTCAAATTAGTAGTAGATTTGTTTGTAAGAAATTGCCGTTAGAATCTTCCATTGTTTATGTCTGCAGTGGTTTATCACATGTAATTATATTTATACATCAGTTAGACAATGTAGCTGCAGCATAGCGTCGAATAATGAGACGCTACCAGCGGTAGTCATAACTATGGTGATTAGGGCTGAATTTTGGTGAGCCCTTGAGAAACAAGGAAAGGCAGAATGGATCAAATATTAGTATCAGTGTGCTGTCTTCGACAGAATGAACACATAGACATCAAAAAAGTTGCAAATAGTCATTCAGAGTTATTTTAAAGACATGCTGAAAAAGTTAAAGAATTTGTCGTTCTTTTTCTTTGTCACACCGTTGGTCCAAGCAGTTTCTCGGGAACTACTACAGAAACAGGCATAGTTAATACATCACTGGAACCATTATGCCCTGTAGATGTGCCTTTGTGGAGGGGTTTTGTTCATACTGTATCCCATCTAGGAGGTCAAATCCCAAACAACACCCAAAGGGGCATGAATAGGCATTTCCAAGTGAAACATTCAAACTGCCTTATTATCGAAAGTACTGCACCAATTCCAGAACCAAATTTTCCACAGCAATAAAGACCACCAAGTACTTATGTGATCCCAATATGGGTACAACACATCTCGGCATGCAATGAGTGCCAAGTTGTTAAGTAACTGTTGTTGATTAAAGAAACATGTTCTCAGCTGCAGTCTTTCTGTCGATCCAAGCAAGATTGAAGCCAAAAACATATTTTTATCACTAATAGTTTTTTTAATGATTTTGCATTCATCGTCCAATTCAAACATTAAACAGTACCGGTATGTCATTTCTTGGCTCTATTTGATACGTTTCTCTTTTACGACTGGCCATTTTTAGGTCGACTCCTCTGAGTCGACCTAATTAAGTGGGTCTCAAATGTCCGTCCGCCCGTCCGTCCACGAAAAGTTGCTTTGATTTCAGTGACATTTTGTATGTAGGTAGAGGTCGACGAGTGAAGCATGACGGTATGCAGTATGACCCGTTCCATGGTCAAGGTCACGAGCCCTTGAAAGTCGGAAATTTGGCCATTTTCAAAGGCTATCTCCTCCCCCATTTATAATGGGGGCTGGCAAGTGACCACGGATTCTTACATTAGGGGGCAATAACTAAAGCGTGTTGGGGCCGGATATTTTATTTTTGTCCTACTTTTTGTGTCACGTGACTTTGAAGTTGGCAGTAAGTAGGAGTCGACCGCCAGTCCCGTACGGGGCTAAGTTATTGCATCTGTGTATTCTGGAAGGAAACTAATTCTTTTCCACTTGCATTCTTAGTTCAGTTTTCAGTGACAGGGCTGTAATCATCGTGTCAGCTGCTGTTTCAACCGTCAAGTACGTGACTGTCGCTGTGTGAGTAGGACGAAGTTCTTCGAGTTGGATCTGAAACCTGTCTGCAAGTTTTGCTACGACAAGTTTCCTGCTGAACTCAAGAAACGTCTGAAAAAGGCTTACGATCAGCAGACAAAGAAATGAAGGTGTCGTTAGATGCTTGCTGAGTTGTCATTGGTGCGAAATTCTGTCAAAAAGGTGGTTACTGGTGTCACGTCGTGACTGAAAGATGGCGCCTTGGACCCGCTGCCATGGTGACGACTTCACGGCGCCGTGTTACTGTTGTCTTGTCTGTTTGCTGTGTAGCATTGATGTTGTGTATTGCGGTGTGAAAGTGCCTTAACAGACAATGATATTGTGTGCATTGCAGCAGCGTTTGTTTTTTTGTTACGTGATGTGTGAATAAGTTGCCACCTACCACACTGCAGGTCTATCGACATTGCATTCATTGTGGAGTAACAAGAATCAATCCATGCAGTGAAAAGCTGGCCAGCACTGTGATTGTGCAGAGTGGATGATGAAGATGGTGGTGGTAGTGGGTTATTAACAGAATGTCATCTATGTGCATTGTGGTGCTTTGCAGTCGAGTATATTCAGTCAGTGAATTTTTCCTCCGACAAATACCCAATATGCGTTATGTGTCAGCAGGGTATACAGTTCTATTAGGCCTTCACGTAGACAGCTGACTGTGGTCATGATAATTTACTGAATTATCTTGATGGAAGACAGACATCTGTTGATGTTCGTCCTTCGTAATCGAAGATGACCACAACTCTTAGTCAGTTGGAAGTGCTGATTGGGCGATGAGTGCGGAGGTGGCTGAGGAGTCCGATCCGAGCATACGACAGTCTTTCCCACAGGTCGGACATGTGTGCTCGGAGCCGAGTGCAGAGGTGCTTCCGGCACGGGCTTTTCGGGCAGCACGTTTCTTCTCTGCTTCATCCAGTCGTCTGGCCTCTGCACTGTGAGCTCCACTGGTAATAGCAGAGTGGTTCTCATTCTATTACACTGCTTCTGATTGAGCAGTATATCCAAGCAGATTGTATGCAACTGTCGTTCATCACGGGTAGTGAATTTTCACACGTTGGGATCTGTGACAGTTTAGATGATGCGTGTTATAATTATGCTGTTATTTAATAATTATTCGTGTGTGTATCTGTTGAAATATTTGCTGATGTTAACCAGTCGTTGTCATGAATATGCAGTGATGCAGTGTGACCGGCTGTTGCGTGAAGCTGTTGTCAAAAGCACAGTTCTGTTTGTCAAGCAGTTCGTTTTAATGTGGGGGTAGAGGGGGTACCGGCGGGAGGTCCCTGGATGCTTCTTTTGGATTTTATGTAAGAGAAGCATTCCAAAGCGAGACCAACACAGAAAAGATATTATACAACAAGAGTCGTTAGGCACTGATATGTTATAGGAACTGAAGAACAGCAGTTACACAAGATATCACATTGAACTGATAAATAGGTCTTGTGGTGGTTAGTTAGGTTCCACCCTGTTGTAGGCGCTAGCGTAATAACTTAAATGAGCCCCTCCCCTATCCTTTCCCATTTTGGGTCATTGTTGAACAAAAAAGTAACGAGGTTGGGAGGTTACTGTATCGTTGGCCATCCTTAACATGGCTGAACTAAACCTCCACCCAAGACCTTGTCCCTGATATAGCCTATTTTTGTGCTGAAAGGGAATGTTAATCTCCCAAATCACCAGCCAGCCATCATCTACCCGTTGAGCATTATGTGATAAATGTTAATCAAATATAATTGCCTCATATGGGCTCCGGGTTGTAATACCTCCTAATTCATTTGCTGATTCTAGTGCCATAAAATTATTTGTTTGCTTACAAGGTCCTTCCTTGCTTTCTTCCTTACTTATTTACTTCCTTATGTACTTCTTTGACAATAGGCCATTCCTTTTCCAGGCCGGAGGCCATAAGAGGTGACTAAACCTGGCTTTAGTTTTTAGTGTTCATTTTTTGTCGTTGTGTATTTTGTTATGGATGCCTTTGTAGTGTTAGATTTCGTTTTTCACTACTTAGCCAAGAGCTTGGCTGGAAAATGACCTATTTTGTCTTGGGTGGGATATTAAACCCAAACATGATCAATCGTGATTTGTTAAATAATATTTGAAAATTTTATTACAGAATAATACAAATTTGGAAATTTTTACAACTCAGTGTTACATTTTCCAGCATTGCATTTATATGACTTTCAGTCTTATAGCAGAGATGCAAGAAAGTACGGACATCCTGATGTGGTTATAATCTTACTGGATCATTTTCAGATTCACTTGAAAGTTCACTATTGCAATGTGATATTCACGAGCTAATATGCAAAGTGTTAAAATCGACAGTGTGTGCCAGAGTAAGACTTTAGCAAGCCACCAATGGTCTGTGGATCTCAATAACTATGTCTCAAATGAAGCTAAGCGTAGCCAGTTCCAGGCAGTCAGTGCCTGCAAGTTAATAGCATTGCTGTTCGTGTATGGACTACTCATACTTCTTTTGTCGGCGACTGTACACGGAATTTTTAAAGTTGAATTAAATAACATATTGCATAAAATATAACCAATATGGCACAAGGTCTGTGTTGAATTGGCATGGCTTCATCATCGTGTGAGCATGCAATACATGTATTAGAAATTGTGACTTTAAGTCATGAAGTCTAACTACCATTATGCATACTATACTATTTGATTTACTTTATACTTTTTCAGTCAAATAGTTTACCTAATTACAACTTGTTCATTCTGAATCTACTACTATTGTTATATCTTTCTTTTGGTTATCTTACTCCAGGAATTAGTCCCTATCGAATTCTATCATTTACAATATAGTTATATCTTAAAGGCATGAAGTGACGTGAATTGTATTGAAAGCGCCATTAGACCACATCAAACTAACCTTATCGCCAAACATTTGCATCCATCTGCCATGATGGTCCACGTTGGCTATGCAGTGTAATCAACAACGTTTGATCGTCCAAGTTTCGTTTATAACAGTGACTGCTCACATTGAGCCACGTTCTTATCGTAGGGATTAAACTGAACGGAACTGGCAGCTCGTAATTATCAACGTGTTCACAACTAGTTCTGTTTGGATCATTTCATTCGCTGTGATGTAAATAAGACTAAGGTCAGCGTCAGTGTTATGTGCAAGTGATATGGAACATTGCATTCTCGTTGGGTGAATAAAAAGTGGCTGTTACAGAAACTGTCCTCGGCTGACAACGCGGTCTGCTGCATTATTTGTTGCGCACAATCTTGTTCGAGCCTCTTGATAGTGAAACGTTGATAATTGTGCACGTTCAGCTAAGATTTAGTGATCAGGTCACTCATTCCTCCGTTGTAGGATGGGCGATCTTATGTTTGTTTTAGCACTGTCTTTTCTTCTTGTTTTTTGTGTGTAGAACTCTAATAATTAATGTCACAGACGCGCCAACGGATATCTGTGTTTGTGAAATTGTTATGTATGTCGCACAGGTGCTAGTTTGATAAGCAGGTCTTAGTTTTGGGACTTTCGCCAATTTTTAGGAGGGGGGGGGGCAAAAGTCATAGTTTTCAAAAGAATTTTGATTCATTCGTATTTGCCAAGAACGGGTGACCTCATTTGGGATGTGTCCCATTATCTTAATTTTTATTGGCTAGTGTGTCAAGGGACACTTTATTTGCATATTCGTGTTACATCGTGCTTTGTGGCAATTCTAGCACACTATATGCTGTTGCTAAATGCTATTTCTGCTTCATGTCAACTGATTATTGGTGCTGTGCTGTCGTCTCTGTTTTGCATTGTATCATGTTGTGTTCAGAAATATGAAATGAAAGATTTATACACATGATAATTCGTCCAAAATACTAACATCACGTAGATAACTAATTACCTCCTTTGCCAAAGGTGATCGGATGTTATGTTTTTGCCCGCGTTGGTATGTAGGTAGGTGTTGTGTTTGTTTCAGTTTTTCAGTACTTAGCCAAGAGGCTGGTTGGGAAGAACGTCTCCGAAGTGACCTATTTTGTGTCGGATGGGACAGTCAGTCGATTTATAAACAGTGCACAGCTGTAGATTGCTTCTGTCACTCACGCATAATGCATGCTGCGTGCAGGTCAGTAGATACAGTAGTGTATGTGCTGCCGATGTTTCACATTTATATGCAGAGCAGTGCTGTTTGTCTGTAGATTTCATTTAGAGTAGTTGATGTTGTAAAGTCACGACGTTGATCAATAATAATGTTTAGCCTATATTAATATGTATGGTGCTGTCATCATGATCAGTGCAGACTCAGCGCCAAGTGGCTACCACCGTCAGACCGAGCCAACTGACTTGGCTGCGAGTCCACTTGTAGGCTATCGTCGTTCACATACATAATCCATTGCCCAGCCTTAAGCTGATTGCATCGTCACTTGCTACTCGCACTCCTGCATTTCCGCGTCGATTGCCGGTTATAAACACAGCATTGTTCTAATTTTCGACAATATTGTATAAAATAGTATGTTCGTTAAAAATACTTAACGCAAAACGGCAAAACTTACATTTGTGAGAATGTAATTTTCACGCTTTATTATTGCTCTAAAAGCGCGATGTCCTCGATTGCGTTGAAAGCTCCGTTAAACCCTCCATAATGAACCAAGCAGCCTTATTGTGAAGCTTGTTTATTCATATCTTTCTCTATGTACGTGGCTTAGTTGGATATTTCTGTCCGTTTATATTCACTTTGACAATCTGTTGATTACTTACTTATTACTTAATCTCGCTAAACACTCGTTGACAGTAATTCCGCTCGCCGACCGACCGTGGCAGTCAGTTCTTAATCAACTCTTCCTTCTTCATATAAACGAAAATACCACAATCAACCGATTACATACTCATTTAACATATTCTCGTACTTGGAGACTTCTTCAATCACACCTAGCCAGAATATACTAAATTTTATTTTTAATTCCGGCATCACAACCTTATCTGAAATAGCTAGTTTAGATGCATTTTCTAAGGGATGAACATCTGAGGAGCAGTGGTGTTCCTAGTCAGTAAGCCATTTGGGGAGAACACCAGCTCATTGTGTCCTCAACGTTCCCTGGACATCGACTAAAACTGGGCTGCTGCGCTGCACATTAGGAATATAAAAAAAACAAAGCCGAATACTGTATTGTGGGCATTCCACACATTACAGCCATCTAGTTGCATGTGTAGGCTACTAGCGTACAATATTCAGAACTTTTACGCTTGTTTCAGTTTTATTCTCCACTTTCAGTATCTATAGCCTAAGGCCGGCCGATTAGTTACTGTAGACACGTGATACGTCCCTAATGTTTAGTGTCGTTGTAGTTGTCATCTTTCTTACTGCGAGGCATGCGTCTTTCCTCTATCGAGTCTTCTCCGTCCAGTGCCCACTTGATTGATTGATTGATTGATTGATCTTTATTAAAGCACGTAACAAACGTACATGCAACAAACTGAACATGACAATAAATCAGAGATCCGAGAGAAAAAACACACATAGTAAAATAAAGACATGAAGACACATAAAGATAAACCCACATAAAAGCAAACAATTAAAAAGTTACTTACTTACTTAGCACTTACTTACTCGAATGAAATCCCTTCTACTAGTGGTATCCCAGTGCTAGTGTCTTTATCGGTATCAGCAACGTTTGAAATCTATCAAAATATCGGCGATATTTTTAACAATATCGTTAACAAGCCTGCATGGCTCTGACAACAAACTGTGATCCATAGAGATCATGATGTGTGGTCGGTCGAGTGACGCAACGGTCCCAGCTGACTATACGCGACACCGACGAGAACGGCATTGTTCGACGACAAAGAATATTGATTGATTGAGTTAAACTTTTACGTCCCACTCAACACAGAATTAGGTCATTTCGGAGACGCTCTACCCAGCCAATATCTCGGCTTAGTAGGCTACTGAAGAGACTAAACCCAACACAGTAAGCACAGCAAGCAACACAGGAATAAAATTATCCAATATCTAAACTGAAACAAACACACAAAAACGAAACCCAAACCAACAAGATGAACAGATGCTATCAAGGGCGATGTGAGGAAATCGAATGTGATGCGGGCAATTCAAGCAACAACGGATGAAGATGGCGGAACACACTCGAATGGTGAAGCTGTGTGTTTCACCCACAATAATGAAGAAAACAAAGAGAAAACGAATTTTTATTTTTGCATGCAGTGAACAAAACGGGAGTTACCAGCATCCGCAGCGTCGTATCTGCATGATGACGACATTGCAGCACTATTCATCATGGTCGTAATTGCTGGGCAGTTTATGATGTTCGTACAACATACGCCTACAGGCCAGTCGGGCTGCGATTTGACTTGGCACCGGGCAGTAAATGACGTCATCTAGTTCCGCGTTCTGTGTGTGGTCGGAGATGCAGACGATGAATGACGTCAGCGATCACTGTCAGCTAGCAGGTGCTACGCGCCAGTTTCCAGTGCGCACCCCGTGTGTGCGTGCGTGTGTGCGTGTGTGTTTGAAACACTACTTCCGATGTCGCTGCCGAAGACGAGCATTGCCTTAGTCATCGTATATCATTCTGTTGTCTTGTGTCACAGGCTTCTGTAAAAGTTTATACATTTTATACAAAGTTTTTATGCATAATTCGATTGCCCACATGTTCATGTTAATGGACTTCATGAAAATAATTTTACGTAGTCACCTTGCACGTGCTGGTAATCCTTACTGTAGGCCTACTACAGGGTGGTTCAAAACAAAATTGATGGATCGTGTCTTTATCAACTTTGACAAAATGTAACACCGTGTGACTGACGGACTTACAGAAAGCCCATCGCGCGCCCAGCATAGCTGCTGTGTTATACAGAGCGCGATAAAAACCTAATGCGACTGCATCATTTAACTCGTCCAAACTTTACATTTAATCTCTTAACCGTAGACCTATTTGTTTAGACAAAATTACAACATGATGATTGAAACTGCAAAATCTTAACCAAACAATAAGAGCTTATAAATAACCGTCGTAGGAGGATTGAGGATTGCGCGACGCACCATGTAGATCAGATCTTTTACTCTCTGACCGTTGATAGCGACAGTCTGTGAAACCTACATCAACGATGGTCAAACACTGCACATACAGTGTATACGAGAACATGCATGTTTAAAGGTTGGTGTAGGCTACGTCAAATAACTGTCTGACAAGAAGAAATCGTACATCGCTAATAAGTGAATTCAAATCGAATCAAATTTATTTGCCACAAGTTCAGTATTATTCATGAATTCGCATTGCGTTTGGCCGGACAGACAGGCGATAACTTCGCACTTATGTCTGCCCATGACAACTAAACCTAAAAAATAAAATAAAATACACAAATAATACTATTTATACTAGATAGTCAAGCCACTTTAGACAATATTCTCAGCAAGCTAGCAGAATCCTCGGCCTCATACAAAAAGCATAGTAAGGTGTTTTGACAAGAATAAAGTGAGCAACTGAGCATGCAGGCTACTACGACGATGAGACAGCTAAGTGTCTATAAATGTCGTGATTGAGTAGGTGGGTCGGGTCTACGTGGACGTCCACACATGCGATTGGTCAGCGTTTATGCCGCACGACGCCTTATAGCGCACGCCATCAACCAAACCGCCACCGCTTGCCAACACTAATCCGTCCTGGAAGCGCTGGATATCCGAACTTCGCCACATTGAAGAGTCGTACCGTCGTCTGTCGGGATTTAACCCGCATTCGAAGAAATCCACAGTTAATCCTGATTGGCTTTAGCACTAGATAGAGCGATGGATGCAGACAGGTGGTCAGGCGCTGTATGGCCGTGTTATCTGCCTAACCCCGGCGTCTCAGTGTCGTCGTATGTCGGTGAAGCGTCGTCGGCAGCGGCACCGACAGACAGGTCGTCAGCGTGTTGGCTGTCGACCACGTGCGGTCCCGCCAGTTGTACAACTTGTGTCGTCTGTCGTCAGTCATTCGTCGATGTCACTGCCACCGAGTCATCGTCGTCATCTCACACACGTCTTCTTAAACCTGCTGCTGCTGCTGCTGCTGCTGGCGATACTGGCAAACAGATAAACGATACAGGTTAGAGTTGAACGTAAATGCCGTGTTTTAATTTTTCATCGTATAGCTCACGCACCAAGCACATGTCGAATCACCGTTTAGCGTTGTGGACAAGATAACTGCAGTTGTTCTTGTCGTGCTCTTTAGGAAAAGACAACTACAGAACACGACCCTTAATTGTCATCGTCACTCATATAGTGAATAGGCAAACTGGAGTCGTAGATTCAAAATGTGTAATTGTTTTCGACGCCAGATTGACAGGTCACGTGATTTGGCATATGCGCAGATACCGCTATGGCCTTTAACATCGGCCTAGACAAATCGGAGTCAGGGATTTTAAATACGTGGCAAACATTCCCCCCACGCGCTGGTCACGTGACACGGCGCACGCGCAGTGGCTGCAAACGCACTGTCACCGGTGGCCTATGGGATACTTCATAGCTCGAAAACTCAAGAACGGATAGGCAACTTCAAAGTTGATGGAAAAGTTGACCGTATGAACCGCCATGTATGACCACTGTCCAAGGTCAAAAGGTCAAGGTAACAAGGTCACGCAACGTATCAGCAGCAAAAAAGCTGTAACTAGGCATCGTCAAACTTGGTGGAAATTAATATCATCATTTGGGGCGCACCATGTGACACCTTTTCCAGGTCAGTAGGTCAAAAAGACCAAAATTAGAAATACGATGCCTTTTCAGCTTATCCAGTGAAACAATTCAAGTGAAAACTCCTCAAATCTCAGAAATATCGCTGCCTATAAGGAAATCGGGGTCAAGGAATTGAATGCCGATGTCAGTTTTCACGGAGGAGGTCATGAATAGCCGTGAAAACAAAGTACGTGCTGCTGTGCTGGTAACTGGACAACTCGCGGAGTCCGGCCCCGTTACCAGGGCGAGGCCCACGGGAGCAGGGCCCGGCAAAAATAACTGGACTGATCATGTTGCATCTGGGTTGCCAGATAAAAAAGTTAGGTATTTTTGGGCATTTTTGGTCTTAAAAAATCGAAAAAGACCAAATGGTAACCATGTGTTCCATGAAGGCTGCAGTAGACGGCTGAGTCACACTCACTCTTATTAGATAGATTTCTGTAATGTCATTTGAAATGCATTGTATGAGTACTTAGTCTCTTTTTGGGAAGCATCGATGCTCGGACATGGCTCGGGTATAGGCTACACCGGCCCCGGCCCCCGGATGGGCCCCATTGACAATTTCAGTTTGGTGACGGGATCGTCGCGGACACTGCGTGATTTATGTTGCGTTGCGGTGGCTTGCGGAATGTTGCGTCTTTTTCGCCGCAACAATAAGCTACCGCAAGACACCGCAACGCATCAAGTATGAACTAAACTTTAAAACTATTTCGCGTAGGCCAACAATTTCTTGCACTTACGGTGTTAGGCCTATTATTCGCCTCAAACGCCTTCGAGGCGAATAATGCAAATACTCTATGGGGCAAAAAACGGTGTTCACGCGTTCGGCTATAACTCCACCGAATCCAAAAGTGGACGAAATCTGAGCACATTGTTGGGGGCTGGCCCCGGCAGATTTTGGGCGCGATCCGAGCAGTAGGCCTAGTGACAATTTGAGAAGCTGCCGAATTTTTATTTTTGCAGAATGATAGAGACTGGACGACGCCATTTTGATAAGAATAAGAATACTGTCCCGTCACAAACCCTGGCACTGTAGCGTAATCTACTGCCCAAACGAAACCAGGTACACGATGTAAGAAGGGAAAATAAAAATGACGAGCATGATCAAGGTAAATCAGTGGCAGTGCCGCGGGCAGTAGATTACGCTGCATTTACTTGCCACTTTTCAGTTTAATTTCGCGCTGCGCTTGAACGCCGTATTAATATCATCAGCAAGTAATAAAGTGCCGAATTACGGGGTTACAAGTTTTATTAGTTTTAACGGTAACGCGAGAACTACAATCCGGCTACACTTGATCACTACTGCACGTGTGTGTGTGTGAAGCGAGACTAGCATCGCGTGGCTTGGAGGAAGTGCGTCGTGCTGGTCACGTGACTGATGACGTCGCGGTGACGTCACGCCGACAGCGACGACGACAACGAACACACTTCACGAGCGTGCAGCTGCAGCAGCTGGAGGCGACGTTTGAGACGAACCGATACCCAGACATGGCAAGTCGTCAGCAGATTGCAGCGTGGACGTCTCTCTCTGAACCACGAGTCCGCGTCAGTGCAGTCTTCACTGTCGTCGTCTTGTTATCCACATGTCGATAGGCGACGTGTGGATATATCGTTAGGTCGACTACCCCGAGTCGACCTAATACAGTGGGTCATAAAATGTCCGTCCGCCCGTCCGTCCGTCCATACGTCCACAAAAAGTTTCTTCGATTTCAATGAAATTCGGTATGTAGGTAGAGGTCGATGAGTGATGCATGATGGTATGCAGTATGACCCGATCCAAGGTCAAGGTCAAGGTCACGAGCCCTTGAAAGTCGGAAATTAAGCCATTTTCAAACGCTATCTCCTCTCCCATTTATAACGGGGGGCTGGCAAATGACCACGGATTCTTAAATTACGGCACAATACCTAAGCTTGTCGGGGCCGGGTTTTTTTATTTTTGTCCTAGTTTTTACGTCACGTGACTTTGAAGTTGGCAGTAAGTAGGAGGTGACCGCCAGTCCCGTAAGGGGCTAATTTTTTACTGTTTGTTTGTGTGTGTGTTTTTAGTTCGTACGGTTCGGCGGCCTGGACAGGGAATTATCTCATTTTGGCGAACTCTGCCTCCCATTTAGGGTGTCAAAACCCACAAAACCCCCAAAGAAAACATTTTTGGGCTGTGAATAGGCGCAGAATTGGCAGGGTGGTAACAGTTACCGTAATCGTCACGCTACGCCGTTCGTGAAATCGCGCGGCGTGTGGACGTACATGTAGGTCGGCATGTGTGGATATACGGCCGTCCCCGAAGACGGACGTACTTGTTAGATTTCTTCATTCAGTTGATGTTGTTGATCTCCGTTGAAACTGTTATTACATTGCTCAATAATAGTATATAGGCTATGATGACGGAAAAGAACCACAATCGCTTCTCACGAAACTATTATGTCTACTCGCAATTAAGCTCTTTATAATTAAGCTATTTATAACAATCATTACGTCACTCATGATGACTATGTACACTGTGTCTCAGAAAAAAACGTCCCACCTTTAAACTGTCTCTAACTTTGTCAAATCTTAATCGATTTTCAAAATTTTTGCACTGCTGGAAAGCGTATGAAATGTGCTATAAAAGTCATATGACAATACCCACCTCACCTTAGGCATGTTGCTACACTACCTTGGGAAATTAAACATTTCAAATTTTCTGCAGATATTCAGCAGATACGGAAGAAAATGCAAACAAATTGCATTTTGAGTGCACCGATTTTAATTCCTCTATGCGTGTAACTGTATGATGAGTGTATTTATGTATTTATTGTTT
>Ga0209780_1002364_pt1 | contig 13364 bp, 13 predicted proteins | sample WorMetexBAHAMAS2_FD_187384 | JGI IMG/M metagenome (GOLD analysis project Ga0209780, IMG submission 187384) | Marine gutless worms symbiont microbial communities from Max Planck institute for Marine Microbiology, Germany - Inanidrilus exumae... | ecosystem: Host-associated > Annelida > Digestive... | reverse complement strand
CACAAAATGAGAGTATACATAACGCCTTATTTTATAAGCATTATCGCGTGGTCCACAATTGTGTTTATCCAACAGTTTCAAGTAGTCATTGCTTAATTTTAACCACTGAAACACACGCTTCATTGTAACATTACCACAGTTATTTCACGTCTCGATCACGTCTCGAGACAAGCGTCACGTCTCGGTCTCGTCTCGAAATTCTAACGTCTCGTCTCGGTCTCGTCTCGGCTGGTGAAGCCAAGGTCTCGGTCTCGTCTCGGTCTCGAGGTTTTACGTCTCGTGCCCATCCCTGGGCATACCAACTCTGTCTCTAATCCTGACACTAACCTTAACCGCAACTCTAAAATGTGTGGCCATGGGTAAATTTTGTGGTAAATGTGCATGTGTAACCCAAGTGCTAGTTACAGTTGCTAACCCTGACTCTAACACTAACTGTAACCATAATGCCCACCTCCTCGCACTTTCGACTCATACTCATACCCTGCATTTTATATATTGCCTCACTTGCATCCCACATACCCACATTTTACCAAATGCCTAACCGTAGCAATAACACAAAACCTAGTGTTAACTATAAATTTACGTAACCTAAAGTATGTTGATGTAGTCGCTGAAGTATCTCTCAGCACAGCCCACATGGCATTTGTTGAATGACACTTACTGAAGTTGAGTAATGTGCAGCAATATTTAGTCATGTAGAGTTTGCTGGCTTACATTTCTGTATTTGTTTTTCAGTACATGGAAGAAAACAAAGACAGGCCTGTAATTAGCATTTCTAAGATGGCACAAGAGTTACATACACAATATCGGTACTACTTTATTTGTCATTTTGGTTAAATGTTGTATAATGTTTGATTATAGTCTGCTGAGGTTTAGTGAAATTTTATGAGTAGTAATGTAAATTTTTTTTAAAAAATTACAAGAAATTGTAATTCTTCAAAAGTAACTTATTCATTGTCTTTAATACAGTGTCCTTCTTATATACAATATTGTGGGGAAGTCTTCCCTATTAGAACATTGGAAAACATCATTTATAATATGGAAATCGTTATGTATGTGTTAGTCACAACATATAGAATTCAGTCATTTTTTACACTAAATACATGCCCCTTACAGGCTCTGGTGTGGTAATGCGCCCCTGAGTTGTTTGTTGATTTCGGTGCTATATAAATCATTCGTTTGTTTGTTTACTTAACTTCTTTCCTTACTTCATTCCTTATACCTTTATACTTACTTGTTTACTACCTGAATTATTAATTTGTTTTTTCGAGAATAGACCTGTTTTGTTTCCAGGCCAGAGGTCGTAGGAGGCGACCAAACTTGGCTATAGTTTTTTCGGGGGTCAGTACGTCAATTTTATATGTTGTAGTATATTTTGTTACGGATGCATGTTTGCTTTTGTTGTATTTGTTTTAGTTTCTCAGTGCCGGCTTGTGCCAGAGAGACGGACATACAGACGACAGCATAGATAGTGCTAGCACAGCATTGCATGTTAAAAAATTTAATTTTATATAGTATTCTTAATATAACATAATGGGGCTTAGTTAGTAATTGTTAGCTAGTTGTTATTATTCATTAAGCTGAAATTTGGCATGGAGGAGTATAATGTCGGTTTACTGTCGTTCGTTTAGGAGTGGGGGTTGGATAAGTATGGCCATCTTGCCTGTGATGCTTGCTGTTTGTAGTTCTAGATTTGAGTATACTGCAGTTTTGTAATTTTTGTTCATTTATGATTGTTTCAGGGAGTATACACGCAAGAAAATGACCCCTTTCCGAATTGCAGTTGAGAAAGGTATAAAAATTGATTTAATATTTAAATTAAATTAATTGTAGCTCACTTGATTCACATATTGGTCTAAAAATATTGATGTTAAGGTACAAATTACAGCATAATTTTGGATTGTTCTAATGTTTAATCTGAAATAGGCAGTCAGCTTTCTTACACTGTTATATTTACAGGAGACGGGTGTATTGGAGGAGACACCCACAGTTAGTTTGGACTTTAATTCATGGTGTATCATGAAGGGCCAGTTTTTTTCACTGCAAATTAATATTCCATTAACTTAATGGTTAATTATAATTGGCGGATAATTGTCGATTAACTCAAATGCCATTTATCCATTGCCAGTTAATGGTCAATCGTCAATTAAATTGTCCATTATCTTCAGTGCCAATTTTTTGCCAATTGACTCATTAACTGTCGACTACCAATGGCGGATCTGCAGATTGTTTTGCTTTTGTTCGCTATGAAGAGGAATTTGTGCAAAGTGAATGCGTTGTTTTGCCACCACATAGGAATCTGTTACAGGAATATGATGATGCTAAATTCCACCAGTGAAGTTTGCCGTCGCAATACTGCTGGACGAGATACATTGCAGAACCTGATACATTCTGTCGCTGATGAGGTCGTTTTGCGACTACAAAATCTGTGATGCGTCCTCAACGACAGTTGTATATAACAAGGTCCATATGGGTTTTGGTGTATTATATGGGGCAGTGACGTCATTGCAGCGCTGCTCAATTTAGATCATACTGACAGCCAATCAGAGAAGTCAAAAGTAGGTGCCGCTAATCCAGCATTAACTAATCGCCGATTTACTATTTGGAGATCAAAAATGCATGGAAATTGCAACTTGACGATTAACTTCGACCATTAAATTAATCGGAGATTACGTAATCAGAGATCAGAGTTAGTTTAATTGGTGGTGGAAAAAGTTTCTGCTGACCCAGGTTTGGCAGTAAAACAGCCATTGAAACAGAGGAGTACTGCAGTGCATTTATTCCATTTAGTTATGTGTTTTTCATTTGATACATTACATAGTTACTGATTTTGTACTCTGAATCAATCAACAGCGTCTAGGCGCTAAAGGGATAGCAGGAGATAACACATTGTGTAAAAATGTCGCAGTAATGATTTCTATAATTTTTGCACAATACATGAAGTACAGAATGCAGATGAAGCAACTGAATATGGTCTGATAGGAAGATCCGTGACATTTATGCAACAAATGACTCCATCATTGTCAGAAAGTGACAATGATGCTTGCAGTCCGTCCACCTGATAAAAAGACCAATTGTTAAATCAGGTGCACAAAATATCCATCTCCAGTGCAAACACAAGTTTGCCGATGTTAGTACCATTCACTGTTAACATGGTGAATGACAGTCTGCTTCAGACCATGCCACATACACTACTACTTCAATTCGCCAACATCATGAATCCTCTTCTGATTGCTCCGGCATTGTATTCCAGATATTGTATCATTAAGTATTTAGATATTGGCTTTAGATGGCAACAAAACTGGTACGATGAATTTTGAGGTGCCACATGCAAAGGTGCCACTGAAAAAAGGCCGCAGTTGCAATTTTCAAGCTTCACAAGGTAGGGCAGTAACAAATTTAAGGCGAGATGGAGAATCTTTGTAATTTACGTGTACAAAAGTTCCTCTAGAATCTAACAGTTGAAATATTCTGAAAATTGGTTAACATTTGTTCAAGTTAATACGATATAAAATCAAGTGTATTTTTTGAGACATGGTGTAGTGTCAGTAACAATGGCAGTAGTGATCATCTTGCTGTTGATGTCATGTATGGCAGCATACATGAATGTGTGCAAGCGAAGACAATCGGAACACGAGATTAAAGATTCTTTCACGATGTTGGAGGAAAAACATCTGAAGAAGAGACAACGGCTTTCCATTCCGTAAGTGCAAGATGAGATTTTTTATGTGTATTAAATGTTGTGCTTTAATTGTTCTGGCGGTCAGTTTACATCTGTTCAATGCTCATTGTTATCCATATGAATGTTTTTGACATAAGAAGGGCATGCATTGGCAAAGTTACTCGCATGGGCACATCCTAATCCCTTAATATGGTTTGCGCATGTTAAATGGTGAGTTGTAGTAAGTGATTTGGTCGATGGTAAAGACTTTGCGAGTCTGCTGCAAATTAATGAAGATTTAATGGTTCATAGTCAATCAATCAGATAAATCAAATCTGTAATGTAGATTTTATTGTAACTGATTGAATTGCTATGTTATAGTGGCATGTTGAGTCAGAGACACTCAAAATCAAATATGCTTAAACGAAGAAGATTGGTGAAGGATAACTAGACTGAGTGTGTTGAGAACTGGTCACTATTTGCTAATGTATCTAGTCTACTACTGTCGAACCTGGACAGTTCTAAAGTAACAGCTGTTAAAATGACAGTTGTGTTTTTGTTCCGTTTCTTTGTTGTGTTTTTAGAGTTTAGTCACTGGAACATTTCGTTTTTCATTGATGACGCTGAACAGTTGTCTGAAAATGGTTTACGTGAATTAAGCCGTAAATAATTTAGCAGGATTTTTATATGTCATACTTTAATTTTTGTTCGTTGCTTTTTAGGAAGAAATCAAGTTCGTCTTCATCTGATGAGGATGATAAGAGTTTTTCTTCTAATGTTGATGACTATGTGGAATACCCAGTAAGTACTTTTGCCTTTGTTACATACATGATTTTGAACTTTGCTGGTTTTCATACAGGATGGGCCAAAAAAGTGATACCTCTCGTACATTACATTACATTGTACGAGAGGTATCACTTTTTTGGCACACCCTGTATGTTACCAGCTTACTAAAAGCGGTTACTTTCTACTTTCTTATTGTTGCATTTTATTTTTTTCTGTTAGAAAACCTCTTGGATAGTTTTAGCAGTATTATGTTTATGTGCTTTGCATAATCATTAAAATTTTCTCCGCTGTGTTTATTGGTGGCACGTGACCGTGTGAATGACATAAAACGTGACAAATTAGCTAAATTGTGATTGATTGGACACAATCAACGGATCTGATCGTTCTGTTTAAGGTCAATGACTAAGACTCCTTGTGTATGCCATGTGTTCGCCAGCACCCCCCGGGAAAGAACTGGAGAATTTTGTTGGAGCAGTGTTTTACTGCTGATGGCAAGTAACGCATTTGGATTAGGGAGAAGATGCTGGTGTTCTTATTGCTGTTACCTGTACTATCTCCATACCAGCGAGTTTCTGACGTTCACACCCGTCAACGACTTCGTTCCTCGTCGTCCACTGTTTTGGTTATTTCGCGGACCTGTCGAGCAACCACTGGTGGTAGTTTTCTCTGCTGCTGCAACTTTATTCTGGAACAGCTTGCCAGAAGCAGTCCGTTCTTCAACATCTCTGTTGATGTTCAGAAAGTCATTGAAGACGGAACTGTTTGCGCGATCCTACACTGACTAACTTAATAACTAACTGCACTAGCACTGGACTCACTGTTTTTGTTCCGTGACGTAGAAGTTTTAGGACTTATGTCAGTTAATGCAAATTCTTTTACTAAACTAACTAACCAACCATACTGTGGTGCATAGTGGTGTCAAATATGCTCTGATGTTGCTTTTTGTTTCATTTGTTCAACGTACAAAATTTTTACGCGGATGCTAGACACGTGTGAACATACTTACGCCATGGAGCTGTGCTTGTTGCAGGAATCCAATCTGATGAATTCCGTCATAACTGATATGTATCGAAAGAAGGCTTCGTGCATTGGAAGTGGAAGTGCTGAAGAGACAGCTTGTCCCGTTGTGTCGACCTCAAGCGGCCTGAGCTATTGCATTGACAGAACTGGTGTCATGCCTGAGTCCGACCAGCACCGACCCAGTGTTAGTTCGTCGGGTTCACTGACAGTTGATGACGTGAAAGCAGTAGCTACGACTCCAGCGGAATCAGCAGCAGACGATCTAATTGTAATCAAAGACGGCCGTGATCATGACAAAAATCTACATACAAGCGTAAATATGCCGGAGCATTTGACAACAGTTGATGTCAGCGAACACTGCTCAGCTCGGGACAAGCTTGCGGTAACTTACTTGCATTTATTATCCTCCAACATCAGAGCTAATAAGTAGATGCTGCATCTGGCTTTTCTATCACCTCCATTTTGTGACCATTTTCTGGGTCAGCCAGTTCTGTCTTGGTTTTAGAACCTTTGTGCATAAGTTTGCTCATTATTTTCATAGTCTTTCCTGTCATTCAACCAACAGAGTCAAATCTCTGAAGGTAGCACAAAGCAATGAGTCCAACCAGTGGCCTGGCTTCATCATTTCTTCATTCACAACTGAGTAATGTGTGTTATTTTAGCCAGTGCTGTACTCTGAAGCCGTACGTTGGCTTTAATTTCACAGGCTTTGGCTTTAATTTGTTATTTGTTGTATCTTTTAGTATTTTGCCACCACTTAAACACATTTTGTCTGTGCAGAAAAAAGATATGGTGATGCGGGCCACGTACCGCGGGAAAAGCCGTAAAAGATCGTTGCCGGAAAGTACTGATAATGAGCCAACATCGCTGAAGAAGTTCGGATTTGAAGTACAGCAGTCAACGACGAGGATATCGGAGTTCGGTGGCAGTTTGACTGCTGTTTGGGTAACAACAGTTTCACAATTCAGTGAAATGTAACATAAAAAATGTAGATTTGTATTGTGCATCATCACTGCCATTCTATCTTTAGTGCTTCAGATTCATTTAAGTCTTTAATGGTTGTCGATAATTAAGTTCTTTATTAAGTCATGTTTTTAGCCATTTCTGCTGAATGGCTTTTCTGAATCAATTTCAAAGAAATGTTTTTATGTAGATGTAACTAATAAATTTGACGTCTTTTGATGATATGACGTCTTTTGATCATATGATGGTCCATATTTCTGTAATATCCATCATATGCATATTTTTTCTGAAATGTTGAAAATTAATTTCTGAGTTACAGAAACTGAAACAATGTCATATTTCAATGTGTTTTTGCAGGCGGTAATTGATAACATGCTGCATATGAAGCAGTCAGCAGTACGGCGACTTGGTGTCGCTTTTCCGCGAGGAATTTTGCTACATGGACCACCGGGTTGTGGGAAGACACTGCTAGCAAATGCAATAGCTGGTGTATGTATATTCTGATTTATGGTGGAAAATTAATTGTAAAATTGGCTTTGACACTGTTATTATGTGGCAGTTGAAACACCTGCTTCAGTTATTGGGTACTCAACCAACATTGAATATAACTCCAGAAAAAGTCTTATTAAAAATAAAACTGAAAATAATTTAGTTGTTGTTGTATAAAATTATCAATTGATTTGTCAGGGACTCAAGAATGGGGTGCTGATATGTGGTGCACTAATCAACGCGATGTATATCAGGCACTCCATTCCCGAGCCGCTGACATGATTGCATTATTATGTTTATTTGAATATATTGTAAATAGACTTTGGTCTCTCCATTGTGTGTTGTAAATGCTGTCACACGCCAGCTAACAGTTGCGAGTCTGGTGGACAGTTTATATGTAAGTAAATAAGTAAGTACATGGCTTATATCGCGCCAAGGTCTTTGGAAGAATCGGGGCACGTGGACGAAGATATTCTGCACAAGATGAGCAGCCGAAAGGGTATGGGCTGACTGAAAATAAAGTGTCTTTAGATGACGTCTGAAAGTGGGCAGTGACTTAGTTTCACGAATACTGACAGGTAATGAATTCCAAACTCCTACAGCAGAAAACTGAAAAGCACGAGATCCAAATGTTAATTTATGGCGGAGACTATAAGCTGATGAGAACTGGATGAACGCAGAGACCTCGTAGGTTCATGATGTTGCGAGAGATCAGAAAGATATGGCGGGCGACCAGTGTGCAAAGCTAACGTTTGCGAGTCAGTTAACAGTTTATATGTGTAAAATGTTTTATATTTCTGTCTTGTAAAACAGTGCAGAGTTGTCCAGTTTTTCCGTTCTATTATATAGGAAATGTGTAGGCTTAATTTTTGTAAACATGAAGTTGCAGCATTGATTGAGTCAAATCAACAGACAAGTTTGGAAACAGAGGCCTCTGTTGCTATTTCTTGTGTGACTTGTTATTTGCGGCACATAATTATGACTTACTGGCTATTATTAGCTGGATATTGATGACATTGTGCAGGAGATCAGCTGTTCATTCATTAAAATGTCAAGCACTCAACTTATTTCAGGTGTTTCTGGTGACAGTGAGGAGAGAATCCGGGACTTATTTGATCTCGCGGTGGTAACTGAATTTGATCTCTCTATCTTGTAGCTATCACAGCTTCAGTTTATACTTGGAGCAAAAGCTGTTTATTATAGAAATTTACAAAGGAGAGTGGAGTGTACATGGTCTGGCAGAAGAAAGTAATCCCCGTTGTGACTTTTGATAACATTTATGCTATCTCTTTGAATTTTTAAACAAAAATTTATACATGCATTTGGCATTCACATCTAGACAGATTTGATGAGTTTTGTTTGGCTGTCTTAATATGTGAAAAATGATTTAAAATGTAACAGCCTTGCCATGTGCATCTGGTGATCCTGCTGGTGAGTGGAAAAGTCCGAGAAATGTCAGGCACCACTGACCTCTAGAATTTTTATCATATATTCGATGGCTTTTAACTTTACTTGTTTTCAGGAGCAAGCGCCGTGTATAATATTTCTGGACGAGATTGATGCCATTGCACCAAAACGCGACACGGCATCGAAGGACATGGAACGTCGCGTTGTGGCTCAGCTGCTGACCTGCATGGATGGTTTGTGTTTACTGCCACTGCTAAAACTTTGAACTGATTGACATAAATTAGTTTTAGAAGGATTATAAAATTTGTGTAAGTTTATTGAGTACAGAGTTAATCTTATGACTGCAGTCTGTTTTGTGGTTAATTTACGGAAGTTATTACTGTTTCAATATGCGGTTATAATTAAAATTTGAGTTAAGTGAAATCACTGTTTTAATTTTTACCTGCATGGCGCTATGCTAGCACAGCATTTACTGTCATTTAGTGTCTGTTTGTCTGCCCGTCACAAGCCAGTATTGTATCAAAATGGCTAAAGATAGGATCTCAAAAATAATGCAACACGATAGCCCAGGGACTATAGTTTTATGATAGAAAAGATCTCTGTGAAATTCTGATAGGATCAACTCTAATGGGGGCACCAAATGCAGGTGGGGTAGGTAAAAATTGAGTTTTTGACTGTCCAAGGAGTCTCTGGCTCAGATGCCTTACCGCCGAAAATTTGTTGTCCATTCGCCACGGCAGTCTGCATCCACAGTGGTACATTGGCGGAGTAATACATGGTGTTATCAACAACATTGGTGGCAGTTGAAGTTGGTTGATCACAGTTATGATCCATTTGACATCAGTATGGTTGGTTATATGGAAGTCTGTTGATGATATGCCCAGCATTGCAGTCTCGCTGTACGATAGTTGAGCCTAGTGCAACAGTGAGTGTACTAAACCAGGTAGGTAGCAGAATAAAACTTGGCAATTGCTGAAAGTGCTCATTAGGCTGACACGTGATCTGTTTGCGTTAATACTGGCCCGCCTAATGGGCCAATATTTTTTTGCTCACTCGCGTCTGTTGTCTGTCGTCGTCATCTGTCGGCGTCGTCTGTCGTCGTGTGTAACGCTGCCGGCGGGCGGGCCGGGCACGTGGCCAGTCGGCCGCCTCTGTGTCAGGCGCGTGGGCGGTCGGGCGGCCGACACTGCATGGCGGGCCAGTACGGTTACGTCCTGTTAGGGCGACTCCTTGTTTGTACAACAGTAGGCCAACATTTAAACTGATACAGAGTCTCTCAGCGATAGCTGAGCCTCTTGTTAAATTTTAAATTTAACTTTTGAGAATAAATTTGTGACACATGTAGTGTACGTGAAATTGTAATATTGTGACTACGGTTTATTGGTTGCCGTCAGAGCTCTATGCCAAACCTGACATCTCTGTGGTAGTCATCGGAGCGACAAATCGTCCAGATGCTTTGGACCCTGCATTGAGACGTGCTGGTCGGTTTGATCAGGAAGTGTCTGTCGGTATTCCCGATGAAACAGCTCGAATCATGTACGTTTTCATGACATTGTTCTCTTATTGACATCATGATACTTGTTCTTAGTCCATTGTTCTACTGCATTCTGAGTAATAATACTTTGATTTGATGTTTCACTGTGACGATTTTGGATTTGCTAAATTTGTGGCTATAATTATAGTTGGCTTTTTCTTTGCATTTAAATGTTGCAGTTTTAATTAAAGTTGCTTGATGGAACGAAGTAGCTTTTTGTTCCTAGGAATCTGCTGTGTGGACCTCCACTCTGTTTAGTCTTTTACACAGTCGTCACATCACACAGATGCCGCTGACTACCACTGGTCCACTGCTGCCCCGCGTGGGGCCGGGGTACGCCTTTTGCTGCCTTTTTTCCTTCCTGTCCATTCACTTCCTCATCTTTTGCTCTTTTTTACTTTTTTCCCTGTTTCCTTTTCTCGTTCACTTTACCTATTTTCTTTTTGTCCACCCCTTCCCTTTCTACCAGAATAGTCACCACTCAGTTTCCAGGCCGGAGGTCATAGGAGACAATCGAACCTGGGTTTAGTTTATTCTGTTCATTTTGTGTTATCTGTATTACTTAGTTAAGATTTATTCTGGTGTTTTGTTGTATTAAGTTTATTTTAGTTTTGCGGTGCAATAGTTGTCTTCCCCTGTTGTAGGCGGTAGCATAATAATTTAAATGAGCCTCTCGATCCCTTTCCTTTTTCGGTGGCTGCTGAACAAACAGGCAGCCAGGGTTGGGGTTAATATATCGCCGGCCTTCCTTCACTGGGTAGGGATTGCTCTCCACCCTAAATATGGCAGTATCAGAGACAAAAGGCCAGGACTTTTTGTCTCTGATATAGCCATATTGGTGCTGAAAGGGGACGTTAAACTCCCCAACTAACCGACTACCACTGCTGTTGATATGAATATACACTGTCTAAAAAAAGATACATTTGACTTTTGATTATAACTTCGGCAAATGTAGATTGATTTTCAATATTCTTTCACTGATAGATTCCCAAAGAAACTTTATGTAACTATTACAGGGTCTCCCATCTACATTAATTGTGTTGCTACACTACCTTGTGAAATCGAAATATCTGACTACCACTGCTGTAGACATGAATATAGTGATGGTTTCTGATTTTTCCTTTATTTTGACACTGTTGTCTGTGCAATGAGAATGGTGTCCGGCCTGGTAAAAACATGCATCACGAATCCAGGGATTTGCACTTGGGATGTCTGGCTAACCTGAAGTAATTCTAGAAAACTTGACCAGTTAAAGAAGAAGTGGAAGTAGTAGTAGTATTAGTAGCGGCAGTAGCAGTAGAATCATCAGTGGAGTTATGTCAGGATACTCAAAGTGCTGTGCGAGAAAGTTCGTTTGGCGCCAGACTTAGATCTGAGGCATCTGGCACAGCTGACTCCCGGCTACGTCGGTGTCGACTTGCGATTTCTCGTGACGAAAGCCGGTCAGATCTGCATCAAGCGGTTGGTTTATTTGCTTTTCTTGTATTGCTGATGTTTAAGATAATAGTATTTTTGTTTTTTTCTTTGCTTTTATGGTACAGAGACGGTATAAGTAACACAAGTGAACTTTTACATCCTCTGCTTATTTGGAATATGCTAGTTGCCATCAGCAAAGGCATACAAGCTTTCAACAAAATCCTTTGTTCTTAGCTGGAGGTGCCGGCTAACACAGACTGACTGGCCTGCATAATGGCTGTAAAATGGTTGCATGTGAGTGTGTATATTCTTGGCGTCTTCACAGTGTAGTAATAATTGGTAGTCTAGTGTACTGCGTTCGTTTGATCAGTTTGTTTACTGTAGTATTATTACTTCGCCCGCAGGAGAGGTTGCGAAGTATTGCAATGAGTATGTCTGTGTGTCTGTCTGTCCATGAGGATATCTCCGGAACCGCACGCGCAATCTTTACCAATTTTTTTGTGGATGTTGCCTATGGCTGTGGCTCGGTCCTCCTCCGGCTGGGTGACGAAATCCCAAGGGAAGGGGCAGTTTTGGGGGTTTTCTTCCCCATTGACAATACATTGGGTCCCACACAAGAACGACTGAACCAATCGCGATGCCGTTTGGGATGGTCAGTGGGCTTGGCCCGAGAAACAGTGTGTTATGTAGGGGTGACGATCCCCGAAGAAGGGGCAGTATAATTTTGACTAACTATTTCGAAATAACTTGCAAACTAAATTAAAAGAGGAATGGAGATATTTGGTGATTCATGGGGGAAATTATGGAAATGCTCGTCCCATAGCTATTGTTACTATGATAATGGTGCACGTTGGTGGAGAAACAAATACACCACTGACTTTGATGAATGGACGTAGGAAAGCGAAGTTAATTTAACGTTAATGGGACTTAGGTTAAGGAAGTATATAGAGCTAATAGAGCATTGAGACACTTGATTGCAAGCGTTGGATGAGTCTATTATTGGCCGCAAAGAGGGTTGGTTTGCATGCCGCAGGTGAAGTCTGCTATCTATGATTGCCTTGTTGAACTTTTTTTGCTAGAATTTTGGTATCTGTTGTTTATTTAAGTTGAGAATAAGTAGCAGGAGTGTGTCTTTGGTGAAATAGGTCTGGCATTGGACTAGTCATTGAGAGGTCAGTGGTTCGATCTCTGTTCATTGTGCTGTCACACGGCGACCCCAGTTGACACGCATGTACCTCTGTTAACCAAGCAGTATAAATTAGTAGAGGCCAATAGGTGATGACGCTGGAAAGCTGGGAAGGTAACCGCGGGCCTGGCAGAAAGTAATGACAGCCTACTGCTGGCTTTATGACTAATATCACTGTGAGCTGTCTGCCTAGTAAACCAGAGGTCAGCACGGGCCCCTTTGATCCTCGAGAGAATGTGGGAGTACAGTGTGTGTCTGCTCTGCTGGTAATTGTCAGGTTGCTGCAGGAGTCACCGTGCACTGAGGCAGTTCTAACTGAAGATGCATCCGCCACAAGCCATGAGTTGTTAGAGGATGACAATAGATCATCTGATGGTACAGGCGCAGTGATTAGTGGCATGTCAACGTCTATTATTGCTGATCCTTCTACCAGTCAAAGTTCCATTGAGCAGCAGACAAACCAACTAGCTGCAGGTGCCTGCCATCTGTGACTGGTGCTTATTTACGTATTTGTTTCTAGGAGACTCCATTGACTCAGGCAGTCGTTGCAAGCAGTAAGGGAACTTGTATCTACATGATGAGTGAAAAAGTTCCTGCTCTCTGAGGACGTCGTTAATTTACTGATAATGTCACCACAGTTTCTGATTTGATGGCCATTTCCCCATGTAAACCCGAGTTATCCGGTTCCCCTTTGGTGGCCATGGATGGCTAGGGACTGCCAGTCAACTCGTCACATGACCAACTTGTCACATGTGACGAGTTGACCTTTTAATTTTACACAGCGCATGACGAGTTGACCACACGTGTGTGACGAGTTGACTGTTAGTGGGACGAGTAGTTGGTTCCAGCTAACGCCAAAATAAGCTTACTCATGTGACGAGTTGACTGGCAGTCCCTAGCCA
>Ga0209780_1002363_pt1 | contig 13367 bp, 8 predicted proteins | sample WorMetexBAHAMAS2_FD_187384 | JGI IMG/M metagenome (GOLD analysis project Ga0209780, IMG submission 187384) | Marine gutless worms symbiont microbial communities from Max Planck institute for Marine Microbiology, Germany - Inanidrilus exumae... | ecosystem: Host-associated > Annelida > Digestive... | reverse complement strand
ATTTCATCCAAATCGGTCCCCCTTCAGTGCAGTAATTGCCGAATGCGTGAAGACTATTTTTGCCCCGTAGAGTATTTACAACAATTATAAGCTCGTCGAGCCTATAATAATGTCACTCAGAACTAAGTGACTTCGTTTGAATGTAAGTAAACGCTAGCCTTAAGTGCACATTTTTGGGATTTTAACAGATACACAAAACATAAATAGTAAAACAGACAGTAAATGGGTTAAATAATAATTAATAACTGTTTCAGACATCAGAGGACTGGAGTGTAGCCAGATATGGTGCAGGTGTCTTGGACCTACGGTAACCGGGTTTAAAAATCAATACATACGTATGAAACCAAGCATAAAGCAGTTATTTCCGCTCTGCAAAACGTATTTTATGGCATACCAGATATTCTGAGTTTTTTCCTGCTAATATTAGGGGCGGAGCTGAGGTTCACTTTTGGAGATGTGGTCTACTCTTGAATAGCTCTGGAAACTTATGCCCATTAAACAAAAAATGAAAGTAGCTGTTGCCACAGAGTATGAATACCGGTTGAGGACGAGGACATCAGTTGAAGCTGACAGTGCAGCCAGCAGTTTCATCTTCTCCGACGGCGTCCGAGTTTGTAGAAATCGATTCCAGATGAACTGCCACTCAGCGTCACCGCCGTACTTGATTCCCCCCATGTAGACGACGTTCTTCAGATCTGGACTGATGCTATCACAAAACCAGTTCACCAGTAAGTTAGGCTTGGTTTAGTAGCAAGTAAGTAGGTAAGTAATAACAGCACTGCACACGTCATGGAAGTACTCCTCATAAAGTACAGTTACTACAGGAACTGCTAACAATCAGCTCAACTGAGTCAAGGTTTTACGCCCTACTCAACACAGGAAAAGTCATTTCGGAGACGTTCTTTCCAGCCAATCTCTGGGCTTGCTTGGTGCTGAAGAAACTAAAGCCAACACAACAAAAGCAAGCAACACAGGCACAAGTACGTCTGTCTTCAGGGACGTCCGTCCGTCTACAATTTTATGGTGAATATCATTTAGGGGCATTAACTTAGCTAACTCATCATGCAAAATAATTGCTACTGGCTTATTTTTACTTCGCCTGCAGCAGCGGTGGCGAAATATTGTAATGAGCACGTCTGTCTGTGTGTCTGTCTGTCTGTCTGTCCGCAAGCATATCTCCGAAACCACATGGCATAATTGTGGCTCTAACTATTTCAAAATTACTCACAAAGTAATCTACAAGAGGAATGGAGAAATTTGACAATTAATGGGAAGAATCACGAAATGCATGACAAAGTTTTCAAAGTTTCTATGGTAATGGTGTACACTGTGGGCGAAGTCTGATATCTACGATTGCCTTGTAGGCTTATATATGTGTAATGTGTTGTTACTATGGCTGTCAGAGATTACTGTTTTGGACAATGGCATGACGTGTGTATAGACACAGTTAACAAATTACAAGATACAACAGACAATATGTTACAGATGGAGACTCAGTTGAAGCATATGAATAACAGCGTTCAGGCATTAGTTCAGTTACAGAACAGGGTTGAAACTAGAGTTTGGGTTAGTTTTGGGGGCACGTGACCTCTGTGCCCCCTATAGATCCGCCCTTGTACGAACCTACAAGAATTATCCTCACAAACCTGGTGTTGTATTTGAACCAATCCGAGAACATTTGTTTCACTTTAGCGACGTTGTTGCTGTCACCCCGCCTGACAGATTCACTCAGAATTGCCGTTCTCAGCAACCTGTGTAAACAGACAGAAACAAAAACACTCCACTTGGTAAGAAGCATCAGCCGTGACATACAACTACCGGCTGTTCTCTCACTTCCTCCTCGTTTCACTCCTCCTGCATTTTATTGGGTGTTTTCCAGGTGGCGGCTACGTGGTTCCCCATCAGTTTTGTTCTGGAAGGGAAACTCTGTGGAAAAGTGGCACTAGTATCTCTACAGGCCAGCCAATGATCACTGTCAAAATACCGAACAGCAATCAAAGCATTGAGCACAAACAGGAAAGATCACCCATTGGCCTAATAATAATGATAATAATAATAATAAAATACCATTTGTATAGCGCCGTAAAGTCCGAAGATACAGAGTTATACACAGAAAGTCACTACTATAAATAACCGAAATACAAGTAATCAGAGTACAATGTTCACTTTCTGTTCACCACTTGAGAACCACGTCCTCATCTGTTTAGACCCGCACTGACACGGAGCCGCAAGTGATATATAATGACAAATTAGCATATCGAGTGATAGATTTTATATTACACAATACAGAGCTTTGGGCAGCCAAAATCCAGATTCAACTGGGGCCCTCACAGTCACTAGACACAGAACTGCAGATAAAAATGCAACTAGATTAACCTTGTTGGGTGACTGGGGTGACCGCCAGTGTCCTCCCAGCCAAGCTGAGTTTGTATTTTCCTTGTCAAGCTCTTCATGAAAGCCTACATTGCAGTGTCATAGGTACATGTCAGAATTCACAACACTGAACATGACGGGAAATGCAAATACAAAACTAGAAGAAGCCAGCACTCACAAAAGAAAAAAGACCCACGCCGACAATGTTTTGGTGACTCGTGACCTTGACCTTTTACCTTTGATCCTAAAATAAATGGGCTTTCATGACTCATCTTGGAACATTTCTATCTCAAGTTTGGTGATCCTATTTGGTTTTTAAATATCATTTGGAAAACAAACAGACACACAGACAAAGGGGGAAACCCATACCCGCAACTGCAGTTGGTGTGGGTAACAAATTTTATTCTATGCAACATCTGAAAACAAAATGAATCAAGAAGAAATGCATTTCCTTCCAATTCACATTCACATTATTAGCAAGTTCCTTCCACCACCGTCAGTCTGCATGTTGTAAACAAAAAATTTAAATAAAACATACACTACTTATTCTTATTATAAATGCAAGGATTATAGTAACACTGTCAGAAAAATGCCGCAGGGGCACTGTACAGAATAATACATAATAGTCATGTCTGCAAAAACACTAGTCTAATTAAAAGTACAGTCTGCTCAACAAAGACTATGACAGTTAATATGATGTCAGTATGCACTAATCAGCATCATTACGTTCTGACACAGTATTAAATGCTTACTTTGAAGTACATGTAATCCGGATGTCCTTCCAGTAATCCACTGATGTACCTCAGGACGTCCAGTCCGATGTTCCATGGAACATACTCCGTCTCATCCACCAAGTACTCCAACAATTCCAGGGCAATGGTTACATCCAGGAGTCCAGAACTGACGACAGAAAACATCATCCACTGACAGTCACTCTTATACATCCATCTCTTTCACATTTCATCCTGTTAAACTCTTACGCCCATAAGATGAATGTCTAACTACTATTCAAAAGGTTGACACATCTTTTCTGGACATACCCACTTAATATGAAATTAGGTTATTGATATCTGGTGAATGACCTGCCCATGTAGATCAGTGGTCAACACACTCGGGCGTCATGTGTAGTGGAGCGTGACACGCCTCAGGAGCCACGGTTCAAACCTCGGTCCAGTTGCGTCCACCTCCCACCAAAGAATTACTTCAAATAATTCCTATGCACATGATGAACAGGGAGATAATCCCGGGCAGAAAAAAGAGGGTTCGACGGTGTCCTCTATAATCTGTGACCGCTGCTGACACCTTGATTAGCAGCGTCAAGGTTGTTAGCCGCGCCGGCGTGCCTGAAGCTGAAAAGGATGGCGGGCCAATGGCTGGTGCAGCACACAGCACCAGTCAAGGCTGAGCCAGACGATAAGCCACATCTACAGGGGGCTTGCTACAAATACCAGACAAGCTGCTCACTTCGTACATATCCCTACACCACCCTATATGTCACGCATACACTAGTACACATCTACCAATTCCTCTCCTCTCCCTGGGCTAGCGCACTGGACCATTACGAGGTCTCAGCGCTGAGGTCCAGAGTAGGCTGGACCTCTGCCCACAATAATGAACGAACGCACGAACGATATCTGGTGAATAACAAACTGCACAGAGAAGGATGAAGTGACATGCCAAGTCTGTTTTTGATTGGCTGTGAGCTGCACCACATTAGCTATGTTATGTGTGCACAATCTAAGTAAGTAAGTAAGTAAAGAGGAGGATCATTGCCAATGGCCTATTATGTAATGCTCACCTTTTGGTTGCTGTGGCTTTAGTCTTACTGTACCTTCTTAAGCAGGCTGTGTCTTCCCGCAGCATGGTGACATATTCGGGTTAACTCTGTTATACTGCCAATTCCCGAAATTTCACAAAAATTACATGTAATGTGCAACAGATTGAGTAATCCTGCTCACAAAGGGAATGAATGAAATGGCGAATATGTTACCTTGCTGCACAAAGGTAATAACCTATTGTTATTTATTATTACGCCCGTAGGCAGCACATACAAAAATTTTATATACACAGCATAAGAACATAAAATCATTAAGACAAAAATATTCAGCAAAACATACAAATTTTAACTAATAAAATCCTAAAACCTAAGGTACACAAGACAAATCATGCAAATTAACAGTTACATACAAAAATAGACAAAGGAAGACATTAAAACACTGCATCAACAAAATGCCGCCACAAGCTACTCTTTAATTCAGCAGCACCAGAGCCCGGATTATCGATGGAGTATTTCGACATTATTTTACCATATTCATACGTACTCAAAATCGACAAAGACCTTACAATACTGTTATCACATGTGTGGATTTTCTTCAGGTAAGAACGTTTACCAACCTGGACAGTGCAAACGCATCTGATAGAAGACTGGCTCTGTCAGCCACACTGAACACCTAACAAAGACATACAATGACCGTCATGTAACGTATTTGTATTTCTTTAGCATGGGCGTACACTCAATTTCTCTTCAATAAATCTTCTGTTCTGCTGAGACCGAAGCCAAGTTCCCCGAGACAGTGAGAATCGTTGGCAATAATTGTAAGTTATACTACAGGAATTCAAACACTGATGCTGAACAAGTGAACAGGAAGTAGAAGATGGACTTCAACCAGCGTCGACATGGATGCCTTTACTGGAGACAATACAGACTGTAACCGACAATATGCTCTCACCCGTACCACCACCCTTTTAATGGCATTGTCTAGGTTAATGTGAGTCAGCCAGTTCCCCTCGGTTTCTTCCTCTACTTATTCGGCTCGAGAACCAGTGAGGATAAGAAGCAAACGTTTTTATCAGCTGGATGTCCTTCAATCAATCAATCAATCAATCAATCATGATTTTTAGCGTGGCTCAAATAGTGAACTATTACTGAGACCACGTCACTCAACCAATATGCTCTCGGAAGACAACAAACGGCTACATCTGACAGTCAACAGTCTCTGAGGTAGTTGTCATTTATCGAAATCAGCGCCTCCTTGTTGCTAATTGGCTAATTAACAGCTCATTCACTATATCTCATAAATCTATCTATACGTTGCATTCCGCTGTGCAGACTCAAAAACGAATGGAAACACTGATTCCAGTGTTCAAATTACTCACAGAATGATCCTGCTTCAGCTGAGCTATAAGTGCCCACCAGTTGTTGTCATCGTAGTGCACACGGTACAATCCAGTCATGTTTGCATTGAACTTTATCCACAAGTCATTGCCTCCAGTTTCGAGATCAAAAGTAACTAAAGTACAGACGCACAAATTGATTGATGAATGACAAACGTAACCAACAAATAATGAACTAAACGCAATCAGAGACCAGAACTGACACTTACACCTGTCACCTTCATGTATATTGTGTTGGTTATACACTGTTCTGAAATGCTGCAAAATATGTTATTTTCATATTTGTATTAAAGAAACACATTCAGAATGCAGAATACATAACTTTATTGAACATACTTGTGGCAAAAGGTGTACTGATAAACCAATTGCAATAAGGAAACAGAATTTCCTAAACCGATTATTCTTAAGGAATTTGATTTTGTTTAAACGTGCACGTAATTTTTGTAAATAAATATATGTAAACAGTAACGATGCATGACGAGAATAAACAGTAAAGTTTGTAACACAATTTTAAATCAAATATTCAAAACCAGAAGCACGTGCAACAGACATAACAACGTGTAAGTTGAGCTTTATTACTGCACAAAGAATAAAATTGTAAACCTCCATCTTTCTTCATCCAGATGACAGGTGACTTCATACGAGGTGAGGATGATGGGATGTATGTCAATGGTACATACCACTTGTACCTGAATAAACGAACAACATTAGATACACTGCATAAAATGGGCAGCATTTTGACACTTAGTGCTCTGTTTCACTACCATAATGCAGCAAATCAAGAAACCTGAATCATGTGAACAGTCCAAACCCAGAAATCTACAAAACTAGGCTATATCTGAACACTGAACTGGACTCAACACAATAAAACACTGAGCTTTCCATGACGTTCCATTCTTAAGTTATTGACAGTCAGATGGACGAACAGGACAGATAGTGCTCAGACAGACAGACGGAAAGTAAGCAATACCTAATGCTTTCTTTCCTTATGTGAATCGGCATAAATCTATTCCACTGTAAATTATTCTCAGTTCATGATGCAGTATTTTTATGCTCCCAACGCAATAAATGTACCTTTCCATCTGCTTGCTCCCTGACTGCCCAAAACTCAATGAAAAATAAATTAACCCCATATTGGACTGGCAGTCAACTCCTACTTACTGCCAACTTCAAATTCATGTGACACAAAAACTGAGACAAAAATCAAAAATCTGGCCCCGATAAGCTTTAGGTATTGTGCTCTAGTTTAAGAATCCGTGGTCATTTGCCAGCCCCGTTATAAATGGGGGGGAAATAGCCTTTGAAAATGGCCGAATTTCCGACTTTCAAGGGCGGGTGACCTTGACCTTGACCTTAAATCGGGTCATACTGCATACCGTCATGCATCACTCATCAACCTCTACATACATACTAAATTTCATTGAAATTGAGGAAACTGTAAACAGACGGACGGACGGACGGACGTACAAACGGACATTTGAGACCCACTTTATCAGGTCGACTCGGAGTCAACCTAACAACATATGGCTCAATATTATCTTTAGATATTTCTGACTAATTATCATTATCAACGTTGTGTTCTGCATACTTCTGTTGTCCAAAAAGTAAGCCTTGCAAAGCATTAATGCCAAGTATGAACTGGATGCACTAAAATGGTTTTGCTTTTTATTTACTTAGTCACAAAAAAATCCACAAAATACTGCTACAATTCAGTCCACACTTTGTACCATCTAGCTTATTCTTTGCAGTGTTTCTGCTAACAATAACCAGCACGATGGAGACGTGGAGTAGCACCAACCCGTAAGGAGAGGTAAACTCTTCGGTGAAGTTGCTGTGAGGGTTAAAGAGGAAGCGTTGCTGTGTGGCCGAGATGTGGTTGCCTGACTGTGTCACCGTCACAACTGGGTACCCCATCTGCAGCGTCCACGTGTCCATTACTTCCTTTATTTCAACATCCTTTACTGAGCCGCCGTCTTTCTGATACTTCATACACAGACACAGAAAATTTCCATGATATGATACAAGCGATATGAGATATTTAACATGCACGTTAAAAAGCATGAAACCACCAGCGTAAACCCCACATGGAACTACAACAGAAAAATAACTAACGACAAGTAAAAATAAAAAATGCGTTCACTGAACCTGGACCAAACTGAAATCCTTCGAAACATGTTATATGAATCGGACTAAAAATAACATACTAAGAACAGAGAGAGAGAGAGAGAGAGAAAGCTATTTTAGCTTAAGAATTTTTTTGGTTTTAATTTTTATTCAGTTTTTCTCATTCATTTTAGTTATCATACCCCTTATATTTTGTTATCATTTTAGCATTTATAGAGTTTGACCATTTTAGTTTTAGTTCATCCTTGATATCGGCAATTCAGTTTCAAATATGTCTCAAATCTAATAAACAGTTAATGCAATAGCAACAGATGTTCATTTGTAACCCATGTTTAGTAATTCTGCTGAAATACAAACCAACAAACCAACTGTGGTATAATCATAACCTCGCTGGCAAAGATAAAAATATCAACATATTACACGATGTGACAGCTACCTGTTCTGTCATTGCTGACCACAGGTCACTGGTTTCCGCACTAGAGTACTGGTGTCGCTGCAGGTACAAGCGTAATCCAGCAAGAAATGTCTCGCTGCCAAGAAATGATTCCAGCATGCGGATGATTGATGCACCCTAAAATTGTAAATTACACAATATCACAAACAACAATGTGCAAAATTAATTACACTTTTACGTAGTTGACGACAACAGTTCCAAATGACGTTGGAAACAGACCTTCTCATACGAGATTGTGTCAAAGATTTCGCCGATCTCTGACGGATCACTGACAGGAACAGAGATCGGATGTGAGCTGGAAAGTCCATCAGCGTAGAGTGCCATGTTCACAGCATCATCCACAAACATGTCCAGCTGAGGAACATTCAACAGTCGTCATGAATAAAACTACATGTCCACTCCAGGCGTGTGATAATACACAAAAAATTCACCATGTCTTAAGTTTGTATTTGCCACAAACATTAATCTAACCAAGCTTTAAGACTACATTAGTGTGGTATACAGTGTATTATGCTAGTTATATAAAATGTGAGTGAAAGTGTGTGCAAACTGTAGGATTTTAGTTTACTTATTTTTTAGTTTATTTTTTGCATTTTTTCCTTATCACAGTTTACACTTTTCATTCATTCCATAGTTAATTATACAATTTGCATCTAAGAAGGCAAAGTTTACACAATCAGTTTTTCTCCTGGTACTTGCAGATACAAATGAGTTGGATATCTTGAAGTTATTCGATAAATATGCAAATATTCTAAACAAATATCAAGAAACTGCTAGAAAAAATTTTGACAACATTTTATCGATTAAAATGCTAAAACCAGCATGATAAGCTAAAATTTAAAGGACACAATCACTAGATTTGTTCGTTAGAAGGCAAGAAATTAGAAACTAAAAAGTCAACAGAAACCATGTGAAAGTCCGGCTCTGCATGGTTCGTGCCAACACATTCGACAAATCGAGCAAATCCTTCGTTCAGCCACAGATCATTCCACCATTTCATTGTAACCAGGTTGCCAAACCACTGTGGTGTTAAACACAAACCATTCAGCATCAAGCTACCTCAGTTAAACTACACACAAAAACTGCTTGTAGTGACAACAAGGTCAGTCATTTGTAAGAAACTAGGAGGATAGAATATATAATTCTGGAGCGATTACCGACATATCTCAACAATGGACGATACCGGTGCCCTAGTTCTGTGATACGGAGGAAGCCATTATTTTCGTATTTTATCAATAAGGCAACAAGATCTGTAGCAATAAAGAATGAGACACTGAATTCAACAAAAACATTTGATCACTTATGTAACTATAACATCTTGTTACAAACTTACAGTACAACATTTGCCGCTAACTATTTTCTTCGCAAGTGATCCTGGTGTGAGCATGATTTGGTTTTTCACACCACATTTACATTCAACAAAGTGTCTTACTGGCAGACGATTTGCACGTGCTTATAAACAAATACACACAAAAACGTGGGTCACTGCCGGCCGTGCGACAAAAGCCCGCAATATATATTTCTGCATACTACTTTAGCCACGCATCTAGCTGTTCACGATATGGGGCACGCAGTGCAGAGGCAGCAGAGCACCCTCCATTCTGAAAGCAGAAAGCCAGTTCAATCCTTTCAGCAAAGTCCATGAGTTTAACAAACGGACAGACAAACAAAATGTTCATAACACATATTGCACTTCCATGCAATGTGCTGTGCGGTAAAAATGGCAATATGTCACATGAGACACCAGCATAGCAACACAAGAATGTAAAATTCTAGCTGTTACCTCCATTTCAATAGCCTGCCTTTTTCAAGGTGAATTTTGGTTACCGGTAGTTGGTTCCCCTTTGGTTTTCTTGCTCTATTTATTCAGGAATAGAACCCTTGTGGCACTGGCACAGGTGTTATATGGACAAGATCTCCTTCCTGTCAGCCAGCCATCAGTGCTTTTAGGAAACACAAGGCACTGGCCCTTACCAATGGCCTGGCCTCGTACTTTCTTCATCTACCATCAGACTCCTGTCAGAAAAAATGTTACTGCATTACTGTCTTTAAGCCAGCTCTCCAATGCCAATACCAAACTCCTAGTTGTCAAACAGTAATAAATGGATGACAGCAACAGTGCAGGTAGGTTTGGTCAATGCAGGTATGGGTTACCTGATGTGCAAGTTCATGCGCGACAACAAGCGCGACCCACTGTTTGTCTGTTGACGAAGATTCCTGTTCATTATAGAGCAGTGAACGCATGAGATACGTGATCAAACCCCAGTTTTCCATTGCTCCAGCCGCAAAGTCCGGTATAGCAATATGATCTAGGTAACAGTATTGGACAAAATACGTTCGATTATGGTAAAATAATTCGATAGCATGACTGCATTCAGTTCTTTTTAAAATTCTGCATTTGTACTGACTACAGAATTTATGCTAAAACATATTATTCATTGCAAGCTCTTTATGCCAAATGAACAAGAAGTTCAGTTCTTATTGTTTCTTGCTCAACCAACCGACTTCTATACAGGAATGGACAATCCACCACTTCTCATATGCCAACACCTACGGTCGGCACTTCCGTGCAAAGTTTCACCTTGACCAGTGCAATGTGTCAAAAATTCGATCTCTGAGTAAATTAAATACTGGCAGTTGCCCTTCAGGCAAGCTTGCCATTAATTACATCATCATATTTTAGCAATTTCAATACAGTCCATTGTGAGAGATCTACTGAAACAATACACATTGCATACTTGTTAGCTAATTAAGCACTTTTGTGTCTAAAAATACATTACTTAGACAAGCAGTTCATCCAATCGTGCTTGCAAATGTGAACTAGTTGCATAGTTTGACGGTATTTGATAACTGCATAATAATTCTAAAAGCAAGCAAATGCACATATTAGAATATTGCAAGAAAGAAAAGTTTCAATTAAAATTTATAGAAAAATCAATTACTGATAAAAGACATTAACTTAAAAACTGCAGCCATCTTAAAAGCATGGTAAAAGTTCGTTCTCAATATACTCAAACTTCCTCAAGCTATTGTATCACTAATCTTCAATGCCGTAATACAGTTGGAGAGTCTCACAGTCACCTGACTTGGTCAGCGGATAATCGATGCTGTAATAAGACTCATAAAAATCCAGAACGTTCGTTGCTATCTTCAGTGCATATCCAGTCTGATTAATCAATTCAGGCGGTGCATACATAGACACCTAACAAACAGGTACGCATCGATTACAACAAAACACTCTTAACACAGCAACCACTATTTAACACCGTATGGATTTCCATTCTGGTACCGGAATAAAAAAGTCAGCAGAAAGGGAGCAATGGTAATTCTGGCAGACGTCTGGTTGCAGAGAAAGAAAGAATGATGCCTGGCGACTGGTTAGAACGAGTTCTTTGTGTTTCCTTCAGTGCTTTGACACTGCTGGTTTAATGAGAAGAAGGACATTAATGTCAACCATTACCGTTACAAGCACAGAAAGAAATCTGATGGGGGGTACCAGCTAACGCAGGCTCACCTGAAAAACGGCCGTTAACGTGAAGGTAGGCATAGGTAGGTATAGGTAGATAAGTAGGTAGGTAGGTAGGTAGGCAGGTAGGACGTAGGAGGCATAGATTTCCAATGTAGCAATCATCACGGCAGCACTACACATCAAACACTCATAACAACTGCTCGACGTGCTAATGTTAGATTGGTACAGCTGACCATCTACAAAACTGGAGATCCCTGGACTGGACTACTTTAACCACATGTACAAAACAAGGTGTCGCCCTGACGGGACGTAACACTACTGGCCCGCCGCGTGCTAGCTGCCCCCTGGTGAGTTACGTTGTGCCGCCGTGGTGTGTTACAGACGACGACAGACGACGATGACAGACGCCAGTGACCGTTACTAGTCTGCCCCCTACACTATGTGTGGGCGGCCAGTAGTAAGTGACTGCTCAAGTGCTGTACCATGATGGATGTAGATAGGACAAAGGAGACATCTGGCAAAGACTTGGTTTAATGCTGTCACGGACAATATGAAAGTTTTGGGTCTGTCCCAAGTAGATGCTCAGGCCCAGAACAGAGAAGGAAATCAATTGCTATGGACAGGGTGAAGTGACATCACAGTAATCTATGGTCACGATACAATATCCACGTTGTAGGGCATGACGTCACACTTTGCAAATTTAATTGGTAAAGATTTGTTACGTTAATTTAATAAAACTAAATCAGTATGTTTAAAAAAGCTTAGTACTAGCGCCAGATTGGCGACCTGACTGTAAGTGCTGCAAAATATTTACATTTCCTTGCCCTACACCTTGGCAGTTAGACACCTGGCATAGATAGGAATGAAGAAATTACGTCACTATCATCCTATGTATTAAAATGGCATGTCGTGTTTATACACAGTTTGACTGTGACGTAATTTCTTCAATGTTATCTATGCTAGCTGTTAGTGGCCACCATGGTTTAGGGAAAGAAAATGTAAACATTTTGCAGCACTTACAGTCAGATCGCTGAGATGGCGCTAACAAAAAAACATCGGAAACTTGCAAACCCGTATTCCATTCTTCGTTAGCTCCGTTTTGTTGGCAAAATCACAGACCACGAAAGCCACGAGATAAGTGCTCATTTTGACTGTTGTGGCGAAGTGGTCATTACGAAGCCGCCCGTTGTCGTAGCTTTGCTCGCTGATCTTTTCTGTGTTGAAGAGCGCAATCTGGTGAGGTTCACGCACCAGAGACAGCGTAAAGTTAGCCTTCAGGTGCGGCTCATCAAAGCACGGAAAAGCAGCACGTGCATCGGTCGGTTCAAAGTGTGTAGTTGCTAACCACCTGCAAACACAATATTGCATTTGCAGAGAGTCGCAATTTTTGGTATTTCCACCAGTGACGAGCAACAAAAGCGGTCAAAGAATTTTTACGACAAGCCGCATTGCAGAGGGGGGCGAATTTTTCACAGGGGAAAAGTTAATATGACACCAGTCAGTCGGGAGCAATGCTGCTGGCTGCAGCAGTCGCGCTGACGCCGTTATTGATTTTTTGCTGCATATACCGCAGCAGTGACTTGCAATGCTTTTCAGTGGGCCGGACAACCACTATAAATTGCCTATTCATCTTGGGGATTGGGACCCCATCTCATACATGGTACCTTGGACCCACATGGGTAAGCTCCCCAAAGGGGCTGACGATCGGTTCAGCAGTTTTTGCACAGCTCATCCGTGAGCCAAACACACAGACCACACCACGCTGCATACAAC
>Ga0209780_1002362_pt1 | contig 13374 bp, 7 predicted proteins | sample WorMetexBAHAMAS2_FD_187384 | JGI IMG/M metagenome (GOLD analysis project Ga0209780, IMG submission 187384) | Marine gutless worms symbiont microbial communities from Max Planck institute for Marine Microbiology, Germany - Inanidrilus exumae... | ecosystem: Host-associated > Annelida > Digestive... | reverse complement strand
TTAGGTTTAAATTTCTTTTTGCGTGTTTATTTAGGTTTTGTCTTTTGTGTGTAGGGATAGCTGTCCACCCCTAACCTTCTGTCCGTGATATAGCCGTAGTTGTGCTGAAAAGGGACGTCAACTTTGCGTTGTTTCATGTTAGCTTAGATCATTTTGTTTTTGTATTGCTTGCTTTTGTTGTGTTGGGTTTAGTTTCTTCGGTACTAAGCCAAGAGATTGGCAGAGTAGCACGTCTCCGAAATGACCTATTTAGTGTCGAGTGTTAAGTTCGATTTCTTTAGTGCTGTGTTAAGTGATGGTGTGGGACTCTAAAAAATGTTCAGTGTTGAAAAGTTTTGATCTAATTATATTTCTACCTATTTATTGTACTGAAGTTGGGTCTTGTAAGTGGAAAGTGGTATAAAGGGTAAAGTAATTATCGGCTTGAATGTAGAAGTGGAAACCAAACAGTATAGCGTGGACCTATAAAGCAAAATTAGCATTCGTACAGTCTTTGAACTTGTATCGCGATCTTCATTTCCATTTGTTTACATTTGTTGCTTCTGGATGTCACCAGAAAGATTGTGGAATTTATGAATGTCTGGTAAGTGGTTACCCTATTGCCAGCATGATGTCCAATATCTAAATTGCACACTATGTGGTAGGCCGTCTCTGTTTCCAGGTTGGATGTCATAGGAGGCGACCAAACCTTGTTTTAGTTTTTTTTGGGTTGATTTTATGTTGTAGTATATTTTATTATAGATGCATGTTTGCTTTTGTTGTGTTTGCTTCAGTTTTTCAGTACTAAGCCAAGAGATTGGCTGGGAAGAACGTCTCTAAAATGACCTATTTTGTGTCGGGTGGGGCATAAAACCACAACTCAGTCAAGCACACTGTGGTATGGTGGTGGTTGTTATTTTCTGCAGATGCAAGTCCAAAGTTCGTGCTCAGAAGCGGTTTACTCTGCACAAGCTGCCGAACGTTCTAACAGTTCAACTCAAACGGTAATTACACAACTTACTTAGAATGCGGCACTAAGATAGGGATTCTGGGAATCGTGTGGGATGAAAGGTAATGGTGTAGGATTCCTGTGGGATGGAAATAGGGCTTGCCTCGATCAGCTTCTGATCGCGATCAGATCATTGACAGTACTGTGCGATCACATTCGATCGAAAACAAGACTGATCACGGTCTAAGCTATGGATAATTTACGCCAATCTGCACAGCCGCGTTGGACTGTCTGAGTATCAGTTGTCACTGCCGCTGCACAGCGCTTAACACCACATGGGGAGAGGGGGAAGGTGGGGAGTAGCGAGTCAGTTGCTGCAGCAGCGCGCTCTGAGTCAGTGTAGTGCGTTGCGTTGGTCACCACTTATTGCCCTCGTTCCCTCTCTCATTCGCGTTCGTCAGCGTGATCAAAGCGCAGCCAGCTCCTCCCTCCCCCCACCGGGCGGCCCGACTGTCCGTCCACACTGGTGTCACGCTGCCAGCACGGTGGCCCACTCAGGCAGCTTGGCATACTGTGCTACACTAGGTGGCGCAGCTGATCACGATCATCCGTCATTTTGTTAAGTGATCGAGGCAAGCCCTAGATGGAAACAGATATTGTCAGACCGCTATGGAGATAGGAAACAGTCTTGCATGATTACTATGGATGTGTATATCATATTTATCGGACTTTATTGATGCATCTCGGGTAACAAAAACATGAATCCACTGTCAGCTTCTCGTAAGTACAGAAACTTTTCTAGCATTTTGATGAGGTGAACTGAAAACGAATTTCCTGATAATTTTCCACATAATTACTAAAGGTGATTCGAGTCTGCATTCAGTTGTTCACGGAAACAAATTTTGTAAATGGAAATTTTCCATTCCATCCCATTTTGGGATGGAATGGAAGTTTTGTGGAGATGGGTGGGAATAGGGAGGGAAATAAAACTAGATGGGGATGAATGATGTTATTTTCGTACCAATGCGGCTGATTTATGTAGTGCTAGGATTGTGCGGTGTACTTCACTTCTCGAACTGTGATACATGCTCAATGAGCTGTTGGATAATTGCGATTTGCATCAGCAAAATTTGTATGGTGTTAACATTAATTTTTGTAAGCTTGACTTGATGCTGATACACTGGTAAAAGGTAAAGGCTTTCCATACTCATTACGGAGCGTTGGGCCCGGAGCTGATCCCGGTGTACACGCAGTCAGCCCACAGGTGACTGTATGTCATCCATCCGGTGGTAGGCTGTCATTACTGTCCGCCAGGTCTGTGGTTACCTTTCCAGCTGCAGAGCATCACCGCTTTTAGGCCGATTCCAAGTTATACTGCTTGGTGACAGAGGGACATAGGTGTGAACAACTTGCCCAAGGTTTTTATGCAGCTTTTGCTCCGAGTAGGATTTGAACCCACAACCTGTTTATCGCAAGTCCAACGCTCTACCCATTGATCCACCGTACCACCTCAAATACATTGATTGCGGTTAAAAGAATGCCACTAAGTCAAGACTGGTTACTTCCGTAACTGTCTTCGTGACAGTAAGTCTATTAGCTACACAAGTTGGTTCTGACTATCCTTTTATGACATGTGAGGTCATACCGTTGTCTTGCAATGGAAGCTGCTGTGTGGGCGTAGAGCCATAAACATGAAACAGACTGTTCCATTTCTCGTTTAATGTTTGCTTATGTTAGTGATGCTTGTGTGTGTTCGGGATTACTTGTAAATTGGCATGGAATAGTTACATAATTTAATTATTTTAGTATTTTGCGGTGTAGTTGTTCAGGAGACAGGAAAGGCATAGATCTGTTCTCGTAAAAAAGTATCCTACTCCATGAGTTCTGAAGGGTGGAAAACCCCCCAGAATTCAACCAAATCTCTAGTCAGCGTGGAAACCAGGCAAGTTAATCAACCAAAACGGGTGTCTTTTCCAGCATATCCAACGTTATGGATGTATGTGCAGGTATGGAATGATGGGCGGAAAGGTAACTCGTCACATTGTGTTCCCGGAAGTGCTTGACGTCGAGCCGTATGTTAGCTCTGGTCGTCGAGACACTTCGGAGACCTCGGTTGATGAGTATAGATATCGACTCTATGGGGTCCTCGTTCATGAGGGCCACAGTACCAGCTCGGGCCATTACTACTGCTATGTAATGACGGCAGATGGTTCCTGGTACTGCATGAATGATCACATAGTAAGTTGATGTCTCATATTTTTTGTATTTTGATGTCAGAAAACAGTATGAGATAGCCTCAATGTTTCTATTAATTTGAATAGGAAGTCGTATGCACTATATCAAATGGTTATGTTGCCGATGACCTTGTGACCTCTAAGCACGTTAAACCACCTCAATTTCTACATTTTGCATTGCCCTATGCATCTTCGTAATTGGCAATTGCAAAGACTCCAAATTTGATGTAGTAGTAGTACGTTTATTGAAGGTTGAATGTGCAAGTCACAGTCAACGGATGACAAACTGTCCCTGATAGGGGCTTGGTCAGGTCATGTGACCCATTACAATATTTTCGAGGCTCCAATCATATCACTGGTATGGCTGAACCTAAAGTCGTCAAATTTTGTACACGAGTAGGCTATATCAATTCTAACAACAGGATTACATATCACCAACAGTAGGGGCGTGGTTATCGTCACGTGACTTTTTTAAAATTTTGCCGTTTGTCGTGATGCAGCGCGTCGCATGGGCTTGTCAGCGACAGCTGAGCTACTTCTATAGTATATTTTATTATGGATGCATTTGCATGTTTGCTTTTGTTGAGTTAGATTTAGTTTTTCAGTACTAAGCTAAGAGATTGGCTGGAAAGAACGTCTACGAAATTACATATTTTGTGTTGGATGAGATATAAAACCTTAGCTGGATCGATGTGTTGTATATCCTAGTCATCATATGGCAATTACTGATTTATTCAGGCATTCATATTCTTAACAGTCATCACTTAGTTTGTTGTTAATTACGGCTTATATGTTCCGTGCATTGCTTTATTCAGGATAAAAAACACCTGTATTTGGCACTGTATTGCTCAGGTACGCAAGTCAAGTTTAAGCCAGGTGCTGAATGCGGAAGCATACATGCTGTTCTATAAGAAAGGAGTTTGGTTGGCAAAGTTGTCGCAGGATGATGGCACTTCTGTTCGGACACTGTCTACCAACAGTACGTTTTTTTTCGTACACTGATGTTGTCACACCGTTATGATGGTGCCATTGTTTTGCTAATTTAGTGGCTGAAACAGGTACGTGATGGTTCATGGAAGGATCGTGTGCGGGTCCCAGGCTGTAAGATATTCATTTTCCAAGCTAGACGTTGTATAGGTTGACTAAACCTGGCTTTAGTTTTTTATGCTTTCGCCACCCGACACATTGTAGCACAATTTGTTGAGAAACAATAAAGGCACAGTTTTTTGGCCCACCCTGTAGTTTGTCATGCTTCTTTCTGTCTGTATCTATCAAGCAGATTTTAAAGGGTTTGTCACAAGCTGGCATTGTACCAACATGGCTAAACATAGGATGACGCATACAATTTTTCACAATAACTCAGAGACTATAGTTTTCTGCTACCAAAGATTTTGCTAATCTCGAATGGGATCACTCCAATGGGGACGCCAAATTCAAGTGGGGTAGTTAAAATCAGCCGTTTTCAACCTAAGGGCGGCAAAGGCGTTATGTTTTCGGACAGATCTTTTTACCACAAAATCTCATGAATGGCTTGAGCAATCTCGATGAAACTTACAGGGAATATTCACTAGTCACTACTGATGTAAATTCTGGAGGTCAAAGGTCAAGGCAAAGCCATCCACGTCGACGCTGGGGCGTCAAAGTCTTATTTTCTTGTTAATGTTTATTTTATGTTACATAATATCTTTAGTGTCACTGGCGAATTTCTGCTTTTGTAGTGGTAGGTTTAGTTTCTTCACTGTGCTAAGTGATTGGCTGGGAATTTACCGAACTGGATTGACCTATTTTTGTGTCATGTGGAACATAAAATCTTAACTCAGTCGTGAATGGTTTTGTGACGTGTTGCAACACAGCAGATTAATGCTGGCCCAGTTGTGAAAAGCTGGCTGACCATTTGACTTCTAATCCATATCAAATTGATAAACAGCCATATTTCCGGACAAGTGTTTACTTATGCTATCTTATAGTCTGTGCAGCTAAGAATTGGAAAACGTGTTATTTGCAGTGTATAAATTGGTCGTTACTCAGACCACACAAACTGACTTTGCAGTCTGTTCCCTTCTGTATACTGATTTGTCCATTCTGCTATTTTGTTGATACATTATGCATCCCGTTATTGACAGTGGCTATGACTTGGGCAGCGAGTAATATTTATTGCATTGTATGTATGTGTATATTCTTGGTTAAGGTGGTCTTCCTCCGCAGTATGCATGCCATTACTCAATGTAACTAGATGGCGCAGTGGTGCAACAAGTAGAGCGTTGAACTTGCGATCAACAGGTTGTGGGTTCGAATCCTACTCGGAACAAAGCTGTGTAACAACCTAGGGCAAGTTGTTTACACCTATGTGCCTTTGTCACCAAGCAGTATAACTTGGTACCAGCCAAGGTGCGGGCGGTGATGCTCTGTGGCTGGGTAGATAACCGCAAGCCTGGTCGAAAGTAATGGCACCCTACCGCCGGGTGGATGACTTATAGTCACCTGCGGGCTGACTGCCTGTACACCGGAAGCAGCTCGGTGAAGAGTATGGGAAGCCTTTACCTTTGTTATATTTAGTGGTAGTTTCTTAATTTGCTGCATTGTGTTTGTTGCAGGTAAGACCCGTATAGCAAATGGCAGCGATCGTCGCCAGCGATCAAACAGTCCCAGTTGTCTAGCATCATCGCAGGTGGTCGGGAACCACGCAGCTGGAGTCGTGTTGCCGAAACTGGTGCCGGCAGCCAGTTCGTCGCCGTCCGGCGTCGCGGCGGTCCGGAAGTCGGCGTGTCTCGGCGGGCAGTCGTTAGCGACCTCGGCAGCGAAACGACTGCTCGCGAGACCGGCCTGTCGTGGAGGCCGAATGATGCCAGAACGGCCGGCACAGGGTGGCTCGGCAAAAAAGAAACCCAGACCAAAGCACGTCGCTCCGAAAGTCGTCACGGATGAGAACGTCGCCAACGGTAAATGCGTCTGCGAGCAGAAATCACAACTGCATCAACCGACGCCAGCTTCTTCCACGCCAAATGATTCCGTGCCTATTGTTCCAGCCGATGCGCGACCGACAGTCACTAAGGACGTTCAGTCAGCACTGTTGCCACGAATTGTAATAAAATTTCATCAGGGTAAAATAGTCAGCCCGACTGCCACGGTCGCGGCTTCTGCGTCTGCCGTCGGCATTAAGAAGCAGACCGCAGAACACCGTAGTAATGGCGCTGTTGACATTCAAGAACGCAAGTCTTCTGGCTCGGGCGCAGAGAAATCTGACCGGATGAAGGCTCGGCCTCCGTCCAAGCCAGTAAAAGCGGCTGTCGGCTGCAGCTCACATACAAAAACTGCAGGTCAATCGACAACGTCCAAAGTACTGGCCGACAAAAATTCCGGTATCACTTGCTTCGATAGCAGCCAGCTGCAGGAGAGCGGCAGCTTTGATAAGTTATCACTCGACTGCTGCATGAAGCTGTACAGTCAGCTGCGGGACCAACGGAAAACTGGTGAACCATCGCAGTCCCTGCCTGAGAGTAAATCGTCTAAGCAGACCTCAAAACATCGTCGGACATCGCCAAGTGATCGGGCAGTCCACGCCGCCACCGAGTCCCGGAAACGTTCACACGATCGTACACAGCAGTGGTCTTCCGTCTCTGAACCGTTAACGAAAGTGCAGGCTGGTGGCGGTAGTGGCGATGTGGCCAAATTCTCGGCGTCTTGTCCACCAAGCTGCAGAGTAGAATTAAACCGGGTCAGTTCCTCGACCGATACGAGGACGTCATTTCACAAACTATCGAATGACGGTATCTGCGACACGAAAGGTAAAGTTTCGGACAAGTCTGTATGCGCTGAGGAAAGGCGGTTGGATGATGGTTTGTGTAATTTTGGTGCTGTCGGTAGTGATGGCGTGACACTTTCAGATGTGTCTGTACAACAAAATGGCGTTCCAACGGCCACCGAAACTGTTCCCGGTCTGTCCGTACCCCTTTCCAAACCCAGTCGAAGTTTTTCGAAGAAAAGTCACACTCCAGCCGAAAGTGACTCCGCTATGCTGAGTTCACCGCATAAGTTCTGTGCCGCGGAGACAAACATGCACGTAGATTATTCGGAGAAGACCCAGTCCGATTTGTTATCCGATGTGTTGAACCATTCCACGAATGATCAGTGTCCAATCTCAGCTGCGAAGAAGTCTAACACATTATCATCTGCCATCAGTTCCGTAAATTCGCAGTCCACAGCTTATGCAGCAGCCGTCGCCGATAAGCTCTCTGAAGAACTTGAAGTGTCCACTACTGCCGTCGACTGTATAATAGCAAAAAACTCGAACGTTCGACACACAAAGAACGGTGCATGTGAGGTGGATAGCAGGAGTTTGGAAGCATCTGTTGGTCGAAAACGTTTCAGCTCGACAGCATACGATGCCAGTGTATCTGATGCTATTTCCAGGCCAGCTTGTGCTAAGCAGTCAAGATTGTCCAGTCTACCATGTGATCAGTTAACTGTGCCGCCACTGGCGTCTTCTGTTCTTGACGAAACACCCAATGGAAATCCCGTAAGTGCTCTGCCTTCCCCGACTTCGGCAATTAATGCCGGCGTCGAAGTATGCGAAACCCCGCATCTTACGGAGCTGACGTCCGATTCCGAGCCACCGTCTACTGAATTCGGCTGGACATCGCCAAACTGTTCGCCGGACAACTGCCCGTCGACTGAAGCAAGTACTTCACCACTTCGGTTAAGGATTCGCCGATTGCCAAATGTTAGTCCTGTACGTGAAGTTTACAACATCATTGGACAAGACGCCGGCTGTGACTCGACTCCCAACATGCCGTGAGGTATTTCTATCAGATTTGTACAATAATACATGAGTTGACATACATTAACTTGTTGCCCATATTTATATAACAAGCACGAAACAGATTGTTTATGATAAACGTACTGCACATTTTCTTAAACTTTTGGGCAGGTTATTCTTTGCTATTTATAGTAATTGATTAGTTGTCCAAGACTTCAGTTGACGGTTGTTTTAACTTAGGTATCTCATCTCGTTACCAGGCTCTGTAGCCGCCGGCGTGGGTAGGACGTTCGTTCATTTACGTCTGTTTGTCTGTTTGTCTGCACTGTAAAAGGACAATGGCTTAAGATATCAACACCAAACTTGGTTCACATACCCTCGGTATGCATTGACCCAGAGGTCGAAGGTCAAGTTCTGTGTAATTTCTTTTCACTTCTTTAATGCCCGTGAGCAACTTACCTGGCCTGCATAAAACGTGAAGTCAGAGAAGAAAACTTTTTAAACAACAAGAGATCAAAGTCCACGTCGCCAGGGGGGGAGCAGATTTTTCACCGAAGACAATTTGACACCGAGCTGTGGCAGTCGTACTATCATGCTGTTGTTATTGAGTAAATTATCCCGTTTGCTGCGTACACCGCAGCAGAGACTCGCAATGCTTTTCAGTGAGTTGGACAACCCCAAAATTGCCCGTGCCCATTTTTTGATGTCCTGTGGACGCCAGGCATGCCAAAACTCGTGCCACGTGATTTTTGGGCATCGGACGCCAGGATGCCCACTAATGGGAATCCCGTCTACAATCCTTCAGACTACGGGTGTGCATTTAGTAGAATCGGAAACCTGGAAAATGGGAAATAGATCGCGGTTAGAATTGAGGTTGATGTTATGTGTTGGTGTTGCAGGTGATGAGTTGTGATTTGCTGGCAGTCTGCATATCATGTGGCAACAATGTATTTTGTTAGATCACTTGTTTTTGACGTCACTTGTTTCTCGATGATACAGTAGCCATTCTGCTGGGCTGGTCTGCTCGTGTTTCGTGAATTCTTCATTGCCGTGCTCGTATTGGTGTTTAGGATTTTGCAGAAACTGGCGTGATTCGTATCGTGATGTATACAGATTATTTTTCTAACATCAATTATGCCACACACTGAGTGAAATTAATTTGCATTTTGCTGCGATGTGAAAAGAATCGTTTCATGTGTTTTTGTATTATTAATACAGCCATTTAGCAAAACATTTGTTACAAATCTGTTTAAAGTTTCACTTTGTCGTTGCAAAAAAGTGTTCTCGGCACATTTATATTGTATTACATGCAAGTGCAGATTGGATTATGGTTTACTTTTTGAATGCGGCTTGCGATATGTATGTATTATGTTTGTATATGAGCCGAACTACAGCAATTGTCATAGGATTGTGGCACAGGCTTTGTTTGGCTATGTTAGTGATTTTGGCTGCATCGTATTAAAGTTTAATTGTGCGAATAAATTGCTGTTGTTAACTGAATGTTGTTTCAGATTTTTTGTCAGTATTGTGTTACATGCTCGTAACTCAGTCGTTTTGTGGTTTGTCGATCAGCGTGCGAGATTATACTTGATTGTGGTTTTGGCATGGCTGTTGTAATACACTTTCTACGTGCTGGCGTTAGTGCCGTTCGTTGCCCTTGTGATGCCGAGAACGTGTTAGTTGATTCGATCCACTGAGTTATGGTGGCATGTCCCACTCAGTACATGAATGGGTCATTTCTGATTCTTTCCAGTAGTTATGCCGATGAAACTAGCCCTTAATGTTCATGTGCCCTTTATTTCGAGAGCTAAGCACAACCACGAAATTAATGGGTGCAAATATTGATACCATACCAGCTTTCATTGAAATAGTGATAGTGTGTTCTGTTGGAATTCTGTGGTTTGAATTCGCCAAAAATAATTTTGCATGCAAAGTCGTCAACTTTTGGGGCAGCCAAACTAAAGGGTTTTACAGTAAATATAACACAGCAAAAGCAGATATTCATCAGAAAACGTAGACACACAATAAACAAAACAGCTTCGTTTGGTCACCTCGAACAACATATGGCAAGGAAACATGTCATGCTTATTTTTATGACCCTGTCCCCCACACAATGCACATTTATTCAGAAAAATTGTTTCTGCATTCTATTTTTGACCCATGTTGATTGTGTGAAGCGTCGGTAAAAACTCAATTGTAACACTACTTAGAGGTGTTCGTTGAAGTGTTTGAATATTTGGTCTACAAACATACTGGTTATAAACAGCCATTTTCCAATGCACTGACTGCAATTGTTCAATATCCTGAATAACTCGTCTCCAAAACCACAGCAGATCAAGTAGAGCATTAACCCTGTACACTGGAAACTGCAGTGTGGACATAGAGCATTACAATCAACGACCGTTTTGTGGTCATTATACAGGGCTACCTGTGTTAGCTGGCCCCGCAGTTAAGAACTGGAGGCTTTTATTGGAGCAGTTTTACTGCCCGGATGCCACTGCTAACAGCAACTAGTGAATTGGGGTTAGAGAAAAGATGCTATGAGTTCTTCTCAGGATCCTGGGGCTGTAAGTAAGTGGGTAAATGTCTAAGTAAGTGGCAAATTTACGAAGTGCCGAAACTAGAATAGGCCCTCTCCGTTTGCAGGCCCGACGTCTTGTAGCGACCAGACCTGCTTTTGTGTTTTGGGTTCATTTTATGTCATAGTATATTTTGTTACGGATGCATGTTTGCATTGTTGGGTTTGTTTTAGTTTTTCAGTACTTAGCCAAGAGATTGGCGGAGAAGAACGTCTCCGAAATGACCTGTTTTGTGTCAAGTGGGACGTAAAACCTTAATTAATCAATCTTTTCATCAGTGTAGCCAATATTGTCTGCTTAATGCGTCGTTCAACATAAATATGCGATAATTTCCATTGCAGGAGCCACGTTTAATTTACGCTGAGGTCGGAGTGAAGACTCAGATTTTTTGCTGAAATGTGATGGGAACATTTTCATTTGGCAAAAATTGGACATGTTACACTAGTATCATACATGTAACTGGTTTCCAAAAATTATGTGCCGTAATTTTTCAACAACAAGCCACATTAATTTCAGCTGAAGTGTGTACACTTAAGTTCTATTGACATTTAACCTCTTATGGACTTGCATTGTGCGTTGTTAAGTTATCAAGCATAGTAGAGCTGTGCCAGAGTGGTGGTGTTATAGGATCTGTCCGTCTGATATTCTGTTAAAATGACTCGCTACAGTGTCATGCAGGTTTTAAGTTTTCACAGGATCATTGCCTTTAATCTTCAAATAAGTATCTTTAGGAAACCCATCGTTATGAGTTTAATTGAAAAGTTGTGTAATATTTTGTATGAAGATGTGGCTATATGTCATAAACGATATGAGTTGGAGCCAGTTACTACAGACTACTAACTGGAAGTTATTTTTTACTCTTGGGTCTTGTTGCACTAAACTCAGTTAACTTTAACCATGGGTTAACTAACCCACTTTCAGTGCTGCCTGTTGGTTGATGTGTGACCGATATCGTCAATATACCCAATATCCTCTGATTAAGATTACTGAGGTTGGTGCAACTGTGCTTTATTGGTGGTGAACCCGAATGACCATTTAGCACAATTTAAGTCGAGCTTTTGTTGCAAACGCCACTTTCTGCCAGTTATACTGTTGTAGTGTGGCTGGCAGTGGTGCCATAATCGATGCTTCACTTACTTGTCTCGTAAAGATTTGCCACAGACCACTAATAGGATGTCATGTCCGCTGTACTCAGTAGTAGCATTTTCAATGACCTTGAGTCAATCCCAGTACCAGTTTCAAGGACATGCTATGTATTGAGCAATGTAACAAGAGGATATACATCTGATGGAACAGTGATGTCAACACATCGATAACATTAGGGAACAGTTCCCGGTTCCCCAGATGGTCAGGGCTGTTAATACAATTGTTTTTGATACATAGATATCAACCATTAAAACCATTCCTGTCTGAAAAAGTAAAAGGGTGAAATACTGAGAGGGTTTCCTAATGGGTATACCCCTGGGAGTTTGTAGTAGCAAATAGTGACCTGCACCTTAATGTTGCCACTATGGCTGACGTGTGACCTGTTTGCGATTGCTAAGTTTCGAGATTCATTCCACATTCATGACCAATGTCTATAACAGTTTGCAAGAACCGTCATTAGGAATTAATTGAGTTCTTGGGATATATTATGGCCTTGTTGCACCATTTGTCAACATGTACATTAAACAGTTGTGTAAATAGAATTGTTAAATTATTCGACGACTTACGGCCGTTACCAAGAAGACGTACAGTAGTTTCAGTTTGGTATATTGTGTTTGTATCATTTGTGTATTTCCGCTGTTTACAATTTGGTCTGTGAAAGGGTTGGTTGGTTGCGGGCTAGTGGCAGTTTCCGAGTAGTTTTGTATCGTGTTGTATCTGTTGATTAAAGCTTGATCACAATGAACAACAGTGCATTGTGCTAGTGCGAATATCAAATCCGGCGTCACAATCTGGCCTTTATTTGACTTCTCATTGGATGAGTACCTGTAATGGTACTAGTAACAAGTCTACAGCCAAGATAATTAATTTCTTCCAACAAAAATATTATAGATTTCATTGAAATTGTCACTTATCACATGTGGGATATAAATTGACAACTTAAAGTCGTCCAACCATATGCTTGTACAATTTACGTACAAATCAATAGATATTGTGGATATTACATTCTTTTTTAGAAATACTCTGTTTCAATAATCACTTTGTTGAAATATAATTTCCACTATAAATTATTCCTTTAAATGTGATATTAGCTACTGTAAAACCCTTTGTTCTCTTGCCCTTTATTTCGTGAATTTCGCGAGCTTAACAAAACTGCGAAATTAAAGGGCGTGAATATCGATGCTATATCAACTTCAATTGGCATTACTCGTGTGTTGGAATTGTGCGGCTTGAATTCACCAAAATAAAAGGCACCAAAATAATTTTGCATTCAAAATCACCAACTTTTAGGGCAGCCAAATTAAAGGGTTTTACAGTATTGTGTTGAAACTGCAGTTAAACCCTTAACCAACCATTCTAGTGCACAGATACCAGAATAGCGATATATGCTCTGAACTGAAAAAAGACTATTGGACGCAGTGAATGTAAAAGGGACAAGTAATAAACGCATTGATCATCTGATGCAAATTCCCCTAAAATCTCGCAAGCTTACAGTTGATAAAAAGCACCCGATGTGATGCTCGTAGTATTTCTAACAAACTCTATATCATTACACTACAGACACTAACACAAGTTTCAGAAACACACATGGAAGCAAACAGTACAACATCCGGCATCTACTGACGACGGAACTCGCAGTCACACTGGCGTGCAGTCTGATACTGTCTCGACTGGACTATTGCAACGCTCTGTTGCATGGAGCTCCAACAGGCAGCATTCAGAAGCTGCAGC
>Ga0209780_1002361_pt1 | contig 13374 bp, 8 predicted proteins | sample WorMetexBAHAMAS2_FD_187384 | JGI IMG/M metagenome (GOLD analysis project Ga0209780, IMG submission 187384) | Marine gutless worms symbiont microbial communities from Max Planck institute for Marine Microbiology, Germany - Inanidrilus exumae... | ecosystem: Host-associated > Annelida > Digestive... | reverse complement strand
CGCTAGCATACCGATAGTAAATACCTGCATAAAAAGTTAAACATTATCTGCACTACAAAGTTCGAACAACACTGATAAACACAATTGAAGCCTGGTGTCAAGTTCGACAATGAAGCATACTAAATGCACGTTCCAAAGTTAAAATATCAACAACACAGACTGGAAATGCACCTTACACGACAGCACGTTCAAATTCCTTCCATTATAGGGCCTACGATGAACAAAAATTTGTATGTTGAAAACTTTGTTTGATTCCGGTACTTCTCTTGAAATAGACACTCAAAACTGAATTAGCATAACAAACGTTAAGCAGAGGATGGACTTCGAAGCCCCAGTGTCGACGTCGATGCCTTCATCACCGTAAAGGCCTGCTGGTACCTTGACCTTTGACCTCCAACCTCCAGAATCTAATCAGGTCATCAGCATGGGACAATGAATATTCCTGGTCAGTTTTATCAAAATTGTTCCAGGCGTTCATGAGATGTCGTGGTAACAATATCTGTCCGGACGAACTAACGAACGCGGCAGACGGACAGCCCGAAAACATAATGACTTCGCTGACATCGTCGGATGGTGAAAGCATAATGAATCCTCTTTACTTGTATAATAAGTCTAGATGATGACTAGGGAACAACATAATTCATGGCTTCACGGCACTGATTTCCCGTGCATGGAAGTGGATGTATTCCGTAAAAGGCGTGCACCAACGTGAAATCCATGATTGTCCACCAACTTCAACGCACTTAAATTTATTTCTGAAGATCACTGAACTTCCCATTATATGAAAAAATGACGTCATCCATACAACAGGAAGTATGCAACGCACTGTACTGTCGTCAGAGAAGGACAGAGCTACGTTCACAGGTTACATGTACCGAAGAAAAATTCGTAAAATTTGGAATGTGGTTTCTGAAGACTGTGTGAAGAGTGAACAGACATACAGACAGCCAGACATACAAACACACTGATCGCAATACTACAGTACATACCGCTAACAGGCAAAGTCATTAGTAACTGGTGAGTATTACTTACTTACTACTTACACACACTTCATATATTAGTATCTGACAACTAAATGATTACAAATTTGCTAAATAGAAAAACATTTTACCAATTAACAGCTTTACAACACCTGTGAATTTCGCAAACTCTCTCCATAAATTTACCATAAAACTGGGCATATCTACAAAAAGTTAGCATGAAATAGCGGATTTTCCCCATGAATTCGGTCGGTCCTTAAAAGAAACACAGCCGCCTCCATCAGCATAGTTCTTGTCACAGTACTGTTTTCAAAGAATGGTTGTTATTAACGGCAGACAGTGGTTTAACTCTGATTTCTGATGCGTCAAATGCTGACAGCCGAGCACGAGAATTATTAGTCTGCACCTAGTTAGCCCGCACAGCATCACGGTGCTGAAGGGCTTACATTTTACCCGTGATTTTTTCTTTTCTTTCGGCGCCTAATCTCTGAGGTCACTGAATCGGATCTCAACCAAACTTGGACACATATTCATTTGTGACTGCTGTTTGAAAATTTGATCCGTGCTCCCCCAGGCATTTACCCCTACGGACTGGGGGCGGCAAAAACATTTTTGGGCACCAACTTTTAACTTTGACCAAACATACCTCTGTAACGGAACATGATATCAACAATCAGATATCAACTTATCAATCTACAGGACTCCCCTACATGCCCCCAAATTTAATGAACCTGGGTCCAGAAACGGCTAAGAACGGTTGGCGAGTTTTTGCCCACCCCCTAAATTTTTGCATTGGGAGACACTGCCAGCCTTAGTGCATGTACGGCAGGCAAACTTTGGCACGTGTTATGTAGTGGCACGGGCTTACATTCTAGAACAACAGAATGCCGGGCGGGCTCACGCTGGGCTTTGCAATGCATCTAGTTAACAATTTCTGTCGTATTTTCTACAAATTTGTCATTCTGTGACAAATTAAGAGCAGTAATCATAACAGTCGTGCTGCAAAACACATAGCTGTATACTGCCCAGTATGTTTACTAATACTAACTGAAAGAAGCCAGCACTCAAAGAGTGCAAAGACCCAAGCTGGCAATGATTTTGTGACTCGTGACCTTTGACCCCAAAATAAACGACTTCCTGGACTCATCGTGGAACATTTCTATGACAAGTTTGGTAATCCTTTCTGCAACAGTTTTTGAGATATTGTGCAGATAAAAAACGGACAGACACACAGACAAACAGAGGTAAAAACCCGACCCCCTGCGACTGCTGTCGGCGTGGTTATTAATAATAATAATACTTGAGGTTTACTGGTCCATGTCAAATGCAGCGATCACAACTTCATGACTGAACAACACGCTGCCACGAAGGACAACTGGACAATAGAACATAAATTACCAGTAGCAACGAAACATATGGACTGGACATCAGACAGAAAGGAAGACGTTAATGGGGCGACTTGCCTTGCCTGGAGTTGGTGCTTTTGAGTTACCATCAGTGATTGGTTCAGTGACAGGAAAAGAATACGTAAGAACATAACGTGCCCGATTATCATCAAAAGTTTTCTTTTAGGAAACTGGCCTAACTGGTAATGCATTCCGATTCGTGATTCGAATCGATTTGCAGATTCGTTGCACGTGAATTGATTCATTTTCCGGCAAAATCGGCCATTCAATTCGACCGTAACGTTTTTGTTTGAGCCTGTGGTCTCTGCTAGTCAAGCAATCACTCTAGTTATAACATGTAACTAATTTCGTAATATTTCAATGTCAGTGTACAAGCATTCAGTGCACCCAATACTGTTGAATCGAATCGAAAAATTGACTCCTTCAGCAGTCGAAACAAACCAAAATTTATTTACCGGAATCGGAATGCCCTACTAACTGGAGCAACTCTGAGAAAACGCTGATTAAACACCTACTAAAAGTAGTAACAACAGTTTATTTTACATCATTGTTTATGATGTTTCTACTACAAGGAACCGTCTACCAAACAAACACATTATACAATTCACTGTTGATGGAACGTGCTATTTAAATAATACACAATTTTTTTGGCAAAATACAACAATAAGGTATGTTTACAGATAAAATAGTTCAAACTAGCCAACGATGAAAATAAAAGATCATTTAATAACAACACTACGGTAGAATATATAACTGTCACATTATATGAGAGGTGAAAGGAATGAGCCATGTATTTCCCTAAACAAAATGTCGCATAATAAGTTTATTAATGTCGTCAGTGTATTTCTTAAAAGCATGACAATCACTCTAGTTAGAACATGTAACCCAATACTGTGAGATTGTGTGACTGACTAAATGGCTCAGTCATTGGCTGGACAAAGGTCAAGTTGATGAACATGTGACAGCTATGTGGGCGTGGCCTATTGTGGGACAGCCAATTGGAACAAATGACACGACTGAATCTGACCAATCAAGACGGCGTGTCGTTATTCATGATATGATGATATTCACTACGACTCGGAATCTACGACAACCACAGCAGCTCCGTAAATTATCTGTCAACGCAACATTACAATAGACGAAAATAACACTGCGTTAGGTGGCTAATTCTATACAAAAAAAACAAGTCGTGTCGCCCTAACAGGATGGAAAGATACTGGCCCGCCATGGAGTATTACAGATGATGAAATACGACAGACGCCAGCGACCATCACTGGCCTGGCCCTCCTACACTACGCGTAGGCGAGGCGGGCCAGTAATAGCACACACTGTGGTTATGGCACTCAGCTACCTGGGGCCCGATTTACAAAAAAAACTTATGACAAACTTAGGATAAAGTGTGACTTAGGATAATCTTAAGATAAACTTTGGATGAACTTATGCAAAGCTTAAGATCAACTTAATAAGAGAAATGCAATTTCTCAAAAATAACTTAACATTTATTCACAGAATTGTCCACATATATATAGGAAGAACTTAGTAAGTTATAACATTGCTTTAGTAAATTACATGTAAATATCTATGACAATCTTAAAGTTATAACTTAGGATAAACTTATGATAAACTTACGATTTTTCCTAAGATTTTTTGTAAATCGGGCCCCAGGTAAGTATTTTGGACAAATATTGAATTTTTGTGCTTCATTCAACTAGATTTTCCTATTGTCAGCCGAATACATACAAATAGCAAATCAGTGTAATATGTATACTCTGATATTGGAGGGCTGGTGTACAGGGACCACAGTGCATCAGTAGTCTGATAGTGGACAAAGAAATGACCAAGCTAGAGGACAATTATCCTTGTTTGGATCATTGCTCTGATTTTCTCTCAGTGCTTCTACACTATTGATCGCATCTGCTGAAACTTTATATTCATTCTGTCACCGGCTGAAGACGCACTTGTTTCAGCGCTATTCTTGACCCACTTATTTGCTAGTCTAAAGTTAGTGTTACCTGCTCTTATAGTGGTCCTCGCAGTAGTTATTGCCACTCAGGCCACTTAAAATAGTTTATTTACATTTACATTTATTGGTGGGGTTGCAGGGAGGACACCTCGCACTCAAAACATTTGAGCCATTTATCACAAAGCTTCTCCATCAAAGCATCACAAAAGCAAAGGAAGTAGAGATACAGACACTGTTGTCAATCAGGCAAGTCCGACATCCAGCGACATCATGACAATGAAGCCGAATATAGCGCATGTAGACGCCAGTTTACCGTTACCACTGCAAGCAACAACATAACAGACCCACTGCAGCATTCCTTAATGCCTCAAGCTTTAACCCTTTTGCTGCCTTGCCCGCCGGATATTTCTGGCGGAGGAAATAAACAGTAATCCCCAAAGTGCCGGATGAATCTGGCGACGCTAGGTAGGCTATACTTATATAACCGTGGTATGTGATATAATGTTACCTGCGGTATTGGCTATTACCCATACACTGACTACGGGTTTGCCCACACATGACTGTGGGTTTTCTCACCTCTGCTATTGTTACCGGCTTTTCCCAAACATGAAATGGTTACGCAACATGGTGGTGAGTGTGGTATTATATTTTTTTTCTAGTCGGGCAGCGAAAGGGTTAAAGGCAATGGAAAAGAGATTATAATCCTTAGAACAGGGCTTCCCAACCATGGGGAATTTCAAGGGCTCAGGGGGACTCAAACTGTTGGACTACTGATCATGTACCAGATTTAGCTGAAAAGAAGTAATTCCATTCATTATCTAGCTGGACTAAAATGGAGTCCATCATTGCCGCTGGCCTCGGCCGTGCCATGTTGCATGCCACACCAAACTAGCGTGCCGCTGATGACACGACAATACTAAATTAGCCCCGTGCGGGACTGATGGTCGACTCTTCACAACTGACATTTCTGCCAAGTTCAAAGTCAAGTGACACAAAAAACTAAAACAAATATCAAAAATAGGATTCAGCCCGATCAAAGTTAGATATTGTGCCCTAGTTTAAGAATCAGTTGTCAGTTGCTAGATCCCATCGAAAATGGCGGAGGAGATAGCTTTTGAAAATGAAAGGATTTCCAACTTTCGTGACCTTAACCTCGGATCAGGTCATACCGTTACTGCATACCGTTGAACATCACTCATCGACCTATACCTACACGCCGAATTTCATTGAAATGAAAGACACACGTATGTACTTACGTACACACATACAAACGGATGGACATTTGAAACCCACTTTATTAGGTTGACTCGGAAGTCACCCTATAAACCTATCATTACGGCCGTCAGTCAATACTCATCGGATGCCGCAATAGATACTCGTGTAGCAGACGCATTTTTGCATTGACCTTGACCTTGACCTATGACCTTGATTTACCATGCCCAGAGAGCTATTAATATACGTGCAGAAGTCACCCTAAAATATTTCAACTTTAATGTTCAGTCGGTTAAAAAAATACAGTGGAAACAAACAGATGGACAAGATCGATCTCATTACCTTTCCCGCTAACGTGGTTGATAAAAATATATTTTCATGTCGAATAACTGACCAAGTCTGAGCTTCTGGAATGATGTCATCAAACACAACATAGATCATTGCTCCAGCAGCAAATGCCAGCGTGTAAGGAAGCAATGGCTCTGCTATCACCACGGCAACCGCTCCAAACAAACCTGCCACTGGCTCCACCATGCCACTCAGCTGACCATACCTGTACAAACCAAATATACAAGCACTACCTGATTAGCACTCACTAGTCTAGTATACTAGAACTTTTTAGTGAACCACTGTAAGTCTCTGCGTTTTCCACTGCCAAATAACTCAAATTTAGCATTTTCCAAAGGCAACTTTCAGATAACTGAAAGTTGGAATTCGGCATCGACCAGTAAAATTGGCAACAGATCAAATTTTGCTGCATTACAAGTGGTATTTCGGACCATTTTCTGCACTTTCAAAACTACTTCCGGTTTTCCAATCATCCAGTCCTAGAATCGGCTTTTCCAAAAGCTCTAGTGATTTGGACCATTGACGTCATTTATGGACAAAAAATTTGATATGCTCCGCTGTTTTGACAGTGCAGAGCATACAGACAGACAGACAGACAATAGTAATAGCATATACCATGCTTGCCACAAAGCAAAAACGTGATGCTTTACAGAAGTAATTGGCAAATGCTACAAAAATTCAGCAGATCACTGAAGAGTTATTACCAGTAGCTTCGCCACACGGACATCCCTGATCCGCGCAGTGGAAAGCTAACTGCCAGGCCCTCGGGAAAGTTCTGTATGCCAATTCCAATTGCTAGATTCCTACAGTACAACAACGCCAGTGTTACACCTGTATATGCATTCTATACCTGGAAGATCAGACGATGAATGTTACACAATTATTTTATATTAATGCTATTATTATTGTTATTATATGGCTATATGAAAGGTACAAAGAACACATAAAATATGTACAAGTACGTCAGTGGAGACTGACCTATATCCACACATGCCGATCCTATGCATGGCCTGCGCGCTGGACGAATCGGCCTGCATGCAGGGAACACAGCCACGTGGTCCGCGGGCTGGCCAATTCGTCCGATTTTGGGCTTCCGGGGGAGTTTCCCAAAATGTGTAATTCCCTGCCCTGGACGCCGATGAATCGCCGAGCAAAATTTGACGCCGCTAGCTTTACTGGGTCGACTGAAAATGCAGGACCTAAAAATGGGGGACCAAAAAGATGAAACACTTGAAAATGCAGGACCTGAAAATGCAAGACCAAATGTCAGCACCAGAAAATGCAGGACCTGCATTTTCTGGGTCTCCATTTTCAGCACCGTAACTGTACAAAATTGCACAGAAAATTGCAAAAAAAACAAACAAACAAACAGTAGCCGATATATCCACACCTTCCCTATCGGCATTTGTGGATAAAAAGACAAAATATAAATCACCAGTCTGCAATGCATAGCTAGCGTGTTACCAGTTCTACAGTCACCTTCCCAGTGAAACAACAGCACTGCCAGTGATCCTTGGCCAGCACTCATTTTCCATGCCACAGATGGCAGAAGGCTGAGTTGGCCTAAGAGGCTGCCGGTTACAAATGAAGATGATATACCATGAATGGTCACCCATCTCAGTGCCAACCAGGCTTGATGTTCAGTAACTTTGTTGATTTGTGCACACCCTGTGAGCTCTAGACTGCTAGTGCCATGCACCACCACGCCTGCCACTTGTGCTATGATAAACTGCAATGCTAACCAAAGGACACTTACCGCGCTTTCATGAAGGTTGCTGACGGCGTCCGACCAATTGCTCCAAAGCCGACACCCACTGCTAAACCCTCTGTACATGCAATACCAAGCACGACTGAACTTTGTGACTAGGACGGTGTCCCCCTCAGTGACTGGACATTGTTGGCTGGGCATCCCACATGTTAACAGTATGCAGTGGAAAACGGCAAACTTCGCCCCTGGTGCCGCCAACTGGCAAACTGGACTAAACATGACGTTATGCTTGATTATGGCCCATTGGCTCCATGATGCAAAAAACATGATTTTATCCAGAAACTGGACGTACATATTGCACCAATGTCAGAGAAGAACCGAGCCCCGGCCATTGGCAACATGTCTAGAAAATTTAGTGAAATTTGTACATGTGAGACATGTGAGCAGATAGACAGACAAACAAAGAGACAGACAATCAAACGCACAGACATGCTAATTGCAATACTTTGCTCACCTACTGGGGGCAAAGTTAAAACACATTGCACACATCAAAAAGGTTTACCTTTGGAAGGCGACTTGGCATAAGGCAAAGTAACTCACAAAAGTCAGGTTAAGCAGAAAACAAAAGTAGCAGCAACTAGATTAACATTACTCGCAGCATCTCTGTATAGTACATTGTTAATACCATATAGAGGACCTGGCTATTTGTAGCTGTTACCGAGTACCCTGAGCGGGTTCCAAAATTCATTATATGGTTCCTAATCTTGGTAGTAAGTACCTGATTTTCCATTACTTTCCGCCAGGCCTGCGGTTACCTTCCCAGCCGCACAGCATCACTGCCCCTTGGCCAGTACCAAGTTATACTGCTTGGTGAGAGAGGCACATAGGCGTGAACAGCTTGGCCAAGGTTGTTATGCAGCTTTTGCCCCGAGTAGGATTTGAACCCACGACCTGTTGATCGAGTCCAATGCTCTACCCGTTGCGCCACCTTGTAAAATGTAGGTTTAATTTAATTACCTGGAATGTTATGAACAGTGATGGCAATGATTAATAAAATAATACGCCGCCAGCTCTGGTGTGACGAGCTGCCGTAAACTGGCACGCCGCGATCTGATACATTTCCGTCGGCAACAGGCACCATGAGGATGTCACCGTTGGTGGTCGTGAGGTCAGTTTGGCTTGACCGCGCTCCAGGCCTCAACCGCGTTGTTTCCGCTGATCCTGATCACAACAGGTAGAAAGAAAAATATGACTAATTTTAGCCTTTTCTGTAGTAACTTTTAAACTGGCATCGCAAAATGTCATATTGGTACTACATACTATCTTTCGGCTCAAAACTGTTCTGTCCGATCTGGATGCTTCCCACTAATGTAATGATGCTACAGTAATGTGAGGACAATTTTTATTACTTTCAATGTCATTGTCATTACTGCAAAGTACACACAATTAGCACAAACAGAATGCAATCAATGCACTAGCAAAGAAAGTCGCATCATAAAGTTGGCAAAATAAACATAAATTAGCCCCGTGCGGGACTGATGGTTGACTCTTCACAACTGACCTTTTATGCCAAGTTCAAAGTCACGTGACACAAAAACTAACACAAATATCAAAAATCTGGCCCAATCAAATTTAGATATTGTGCCCTAGTTTAAGAATCAGTGGTCAGTTGCCAGCTCCAACTGTAACTGGCGGAGGAGAGCTTTTGCAAATGGAAGGATTTCCAACATTCAAGGGCTCGTGACCTTGACCTCGGATCGGGTCATACTGCATACCATCGTGCATCACTCATCAACCTCTACCTAAACTCCAAATTTCATCAAAATCAAAGAACATTTATGTGCATGGACTGATGCATGTACGTACGTACAGACGGATGGATGGACATTTGAGACCAACTTTATTAGGTCTACTCAGACAAGTCAATCTAAAAAGTACTTTAAAACAATTAAAGTCTTCGATCACAGAAGAAAAGAGATGCAGCTACAGATAATTTACACAGTGAGCAAACAAACATACTTGTCCTGCTGTTATCAATAACAACTGCAGATGGTGAAACATCACTGTCTGTGTCTAGACGATACGAGTCTTTATCTGTCTTTGCTGACATCTGAACAGAAAGTGCCAAGGCAGGGTTGTGTAAGCCCTGCAACAGATATCATTCACACTGCCACATAGGTGGCGCGGTGGCGCAATGAGTAGTGTTGGACTTGCGATCAACAGATCGTGGGTTCAATTCCTATACTCCGGGCAAAAGCTGCGCAACAACCTTGGGCAAGTTCTTCACACCTACGTGCCTTTGTCACCAAGCAGTATAACATGTTGGTACCAGCCAAGGGGCGGCGATGCTCTGCAGTCAAAGGTAGTCAATGTGATTCTCTTATAAGGTTGTACAGCCGCTGACAAATTTCAACTGACTCAGAGTACTGCATGGTCACTGAGTCTCGTGTTATTCAACCAGCCCAATTTCCTACCGTTTTTCCAGTTTCCAACAAGTGGATCTTTGGAATTTGTGAAGCAGTTTTCTCATGCTCCTATCACTCATCCAACTGTGTCAACGCATAACATATAACCTAATGTTTACAACTGAACGCTGCTTTAAGTTCTTCTTAATTCCTTGATCTACTTTAAATAATCTTACTGAAAGATAACTACACAACTACACTTAACAAGAACAGACCGAACAATTATAATCACCATCTTTGCAAGGCCGTAGTCAGCAGCATACACAAATGCAGCTCCTGCTGCAAAACCGAAGCTGACAGGAATGAAAGCATATTGACCATCTTCCCCATATATACCAGACGTGCTTGCTGTGTCGAGTGCAGGCTCCAGCAGTGACCAATAGGAAGCGGCCGTCATAACCTTTACATAAATCAATGTAATTCTGCAATGATTCCAGGTTATTAGTGAATGACTGATTTTGATGAGCGTGTTTTAGAGAATCATGGTACTGATTTTGAGATGTGAAATCACAGATCATCGTGAATAGAAAGAACATGCCACCACCAGCAGTATAAGCAATGATCATTGGGGTGGGATGGGTGCTAAGCAGGCGAGTAGGAGATGACATTACGAGATAACTGCATCCTTGCCACCTCTTTATAGTCTTGCCAAAAACAGCATTAACACTTCTGCTAATATTAAACACTAATCTCATTAATTGCCGATGTCAGCAAAGTATGGTCATTAATTTGAAGATTATGCAGATGACAGCTCTTCTAAGTGTCAAGTATTCAAGCCTAGTGCTCACTTGTTCAGCCACAAACAATAACAGCGTCTAGAAAAATTTTAATGCATTTCTAATGACAAAAAAGTTTATATATTAAACTTACTCCAGCTGCAAATCCCAAACTCCCATCAAGAAACTTTCTCTACAAAGTACACAGACAATAAATAAGTCACTCCAATACCAGTGTTGCCTAACACAATATCAGCAGAGTCAACTTTCTAGTCCAAATCTAACGCGAAAGAAGAGGACTGATAACAGTCATCCACCATTAACGGCCAGTAGTTAACCAGCCCTTGCACCATACAGTTCAAAACATTGCACGGACCAGACCAAAGGTGTTAACAAAATAAACAGAAGTAAATAAAATTTATTTCGTTATCATAAACAGACATTACTGGTGTGATGTCGTTACTGATATTTATTATAACGTTCTATGACCAGAACGTAAACTCATGCTGTTTGTGCAAGCTAGAACAAGTGGTCAAACAATTTTGATGAAAGGCCTCTTCTTGGGAAGAGGATTTTCCATGGGGGACAATGCTTTGTGACACAAAGGCCAAAGCACCTGTTACAAGTTCTATCAAAACAGTTAAACGTATCATCTTGCAAACATCTTGCACACAGCCTATGGAATCTACATTTCTGATGCAAATGATCTTGGGTAAAATATTCTAATCTAGGCCTTACCAATGACTCATAAAGTTGCAGGATCATCACATGCAATTATCTGATGTCGCTTGTAGAAAATTTATAAGCTACTTTCAAGTTTTCTACCATATTTAGTTCCGCTGACAAACAAATGTAGCACACTGTCTAATCTTTTAGGTTCAGTCATATGCTGAGTCAAAAAAAGTTGTTATTGGACTCTCAAAATGGCCTCAATGCGGATTAACAAATAATTCTTATGAATTTTTACTCAAATGTTTCCAAATTACACTGAAAAATTTAAGATCAATGACAGTCACAGCAAATGTATGTGTGAGACCTGTGCGCCGCTGAAGATAAAGACGAGGGCACTGCCAGCAGCAGTGAGTCCCCATGTAAACATAGTCCCAATAGCCGCCTGCAAAATAGGTGACACGCCCTCAATCATATTTGGGCGCTTACAAGTTGCAGCAAACAAAAAATACGTTATGCTAACAATACAGTGTTCATTGCGAAACAGGTAAGTTATTCCAAATAAATCATTCATCGATGATCCAGTTCTAAATAATCATTCCAACTCATTTTATACGTGGTTGTTTACGAAATACTGGCAAAGAATAAATAATGCAGCAGCTATTCTATGGCACGAAAATAAAATAAATAAGTAATGTCTACCATGCAATGAATTGTGTACTAAATTACTAATCAGCTGACAAATTTTTCAGTGGTATTGCAAATTTGCATCAATCACCTTTAGCCTTTAAATATTAATTGAAATCGATATAAATAAAAACAGAAAAAAGGCGTTGTTGTTGGACTCTCCAAACTGCCTCAATACGCCGGATTCCACACTTGATGATGATTTACGTTTTGGGATTTTTAAATGTTTGATATGATTTATGCACAAAAGTTTAATTAACATTTTAAAATGCACAAAATACAAATAACTGTAATAAATACGCAACTTATATACGCAAGGTACCGTATGTGTACTTTTAACGGCACGCGGCAATTTGATTTCTAACATACTGTCTGCACCGTAGTCCGTAAGTAAGTTACACCTAAAAGCTATTTACAAAATATAAAATTTAAAAACGTAAAAACCAGCAGTAGGCGGAGCTAGTCTGTGCAAAGGCCGACTCGCCGATCAACCAACAGGAATTTCTCCTCTAGCCTTCTAGGATATAGCTCTCTGGTAATACTTGGCTAGGATGCTCCTGCCCTCTGGTGAATGTAATTAGAGTTTTACTTCGCACAGCGCCACCTGTTGGAGTTTTTGTATTGTATGGTTCAATATTGTTTTTGTTGGATTAGGATGCGTTTTGGGAACATGGACAAAAGCCGTCAAACTGACCGATTACGTGGTATTAATGCTGGTTAACTCTGTTATGACTGTGACAGTTAGTTTTATGTACCTATCTCTATCACCCCGATACTATCCAGGTTAATGGAGAAAGAACTAGTCAGATCGTTCTTATATCCCATTCTTCTTAGTCCTGAATATTCGAACTCATTCTGTGACCAATTTGCATTTAGGCCAACTGGCTCAACAACATCTGCCCTCATTTACCTCTTTCACCAAATTACAAATCTTCTTCAACACAACGAATATGTCCATCTTATTGCTTTGGACTTCTCAAAGGCTTTTGACTCTGTCAGACATCATACTCTCATTTCCAAGATATCCACATTTGCTGTACCGGACTCTTTCCATAATTGGTTAGCTGACTTTCTTTTTTCTAGGACACATCAAACAACAGTCCTGGAAAACAAATCTGCGTTCTTACCGATTAACGCAAGCATTATACAAGGTTCGGGAGTTGGACCTGCGTGCTACGTTGTTAACTGTAGCGATCTCCATACAGTCCACCCCACTAATC
>Ga0209780_1002360_pt1 | contig 13376 bp, 5 predicted proteins | sample WorMetexBAHAMAS2_FD_187384 | JGI IMG/M metagenome (GOLD analysis project Ga0209780, IMG submission 187384) | Marine gutless worms symbiont microbial communities from Max Planck institute for Marine Microbiology, Germany - Inanidrilus exumae... | ecosystem: Host-associated > Annelida > Digestive... | reverse complement strand
GCAAACAGTGAGAACAGAAATGAACACACTGATAGAACAATGTGCCAGCAATGCAGAAACTACGTTCAACCATCACTCACGACTAACAACACTGTTACTCTTCACTTCAGTGTTTTGACACGGCTGGTCCAGCAACAGGAAGGCATACGGCCTGTGAGATGAGAACTCTATGACTGTTGCCAATCTAACCTGGTATAACTGTGGAAAAGTCGCTGGTTACAGAAGCACTACGGGTACTACTAGAAGTCATCAACGTAGTGAGTTACCTTGGGTCCGCAGGACTTCCAAGTGTTGGAAAATCTTCTTGACTGTGAACGTCTGGTGCGGTCTTCTTGCCTCTCGACAGTCGACCCGGCCCTGAACTTGTCACGGCCGGCTGATCACCATGTGCCCGGCGCATCTGAGGAGGAACATATTTACCGGTCGACTTTGGTGCTTCTTTGCCCGTATCTTGTACTGCAAAATTAGCAAACAAACAAATACCATGGGATTAATTACACAGGCACACCATTTCAAGTGTTAGCAAACAAAGCAGTAATTACAATACAGCAGAAAGAAATGAAAAATACCAAATATTCCAATGAACAAATGTGATACAGAAGAATCACAGCAAATACTGTGTCGGTAGAAACCTTCTCAACTACTACAAAACTTTACTAAAACAGGTTGTAATAAAAATTGAAAAATAATTTAATAAATAATAATAATAAACCACCCTCTGAAACTACTACTGACTACTGAGGGGCTAACAAAAGTAATAATACTACTACTACTAATAATAATAAGTATGTCCGTCTTCGGGGACGGCCATATATCCACACATGCCGATCCTGCGTCAGAACTTGATAGGCATGCGATTGCGGTACGTCTTCCCATCCTCAACTTTACTTCTGGGTGGGTGGCCAAGTCGTCCGATTTTGGGCTTCTGGTAGGGCAAAGTTCCCGAAAATGGGAGATTCCCTGCCCAGGACGCTGATGAACCTCCATGCAAAATTTGACGCCGCTAGATTTATCCTGGCCGGATAAATCCGTAACCGGAAATTCCAGACTGGTGAAGCAAAAGCCGAATATATGAGTACAAGATGAACATATAATAATGATTCAGTCATGCTACTGTCAGTGTTCATGAGGTTCCACAGAAAACGAATGCAGATAAGTCAATTCAACTTGCTCAATCAAAATCTCACAGGTAGGTACCAGGATCAGGCACTTGTACAGGTTTAGCAGGTGGAGATGGTACAGAGACTGCTGGTACTGGCTTCCATGGACCTTGTGCACCTTTCAACTCAGCATCATCACCCTCCTCACTGCGCAGTGATCCAGCATCTTGCCGTTCCTCGTCCGCCTTGCCTCTGTCAGTTCAGACACGAAATTGGCATTCAAAACTCAACCTCGGACATTCTATATGCACACTATGATGACAAAACCATGTACACCAGCTAAGGCATCTTCTGCACTGCTGAGCTCTGACAGCTAAAATGAAAAACTGTTACCAAACAAAATGCTCGGCATGGGCACAGAGTCAAAGTCCCCGGAGTCTGGATTCTAGCCCAGGGCCGGAGTCGAAGTCCTATTTTTTAAATACCGGAGTCGAAGTCCTGCCAAAAAACAGGACTCTGCGTAGGCCGTACCTGTTTACACAGTGTTATAATGAAATGATGGATAGTGCATAATAATTTGTGGCATATGTGATATTATTATTTTTTAAATCTTTAGAATTTGTCTGTCCGCATCGTTCACTCAATACACTGTAACAATCACACACGTTCAGGAGTCGGTGTCCAACTTTAATCCGGAGTCGGAGTCTGGGGATTTCTAAGGGCTGGAGTCGGAGTCAAAGTCCCAATTTTTTCAAACCCTGGAGTTGGAGTCCCACATATAAATGAGGACTCTGCATCCCTGCTACTGGGCACGTTTACTTTACAGCAAGCACCACGACTAATACAGTCACTGTTAATCATCATTTTCACAGCGAACCTGGGTTCACTGTGTACCATCAGAACAAACAGTTATTTCATGTCTAAATGTGACTGCACTGCACAAAACACAATGGCACAAGTTGTTTATCTGGCCTGCCATGCAGCTGCTTTTGTGGTCTGCTCATGCTGTTTCCACTCACATTGTTATACTTGGTACTCATCTGCATACTGGTTGACCAACTCCCAGACAGGACAAATTCCCTAACGTTACCATGGCAGCAGCAGATGCAAGCTGTTTGCTAATTTTTAAGTGGCTCTGATTCACCCAGTTCACCAATGACTTACGACGCTGCAGTAAGTGTTCTGACTCAATTATACTGGCCATAAGTGAATGGCACCTATGATTATAAAACACGTTTTAAGACTAACATAAAAACTACAGCATAATATGTTGCATGGTGGTGCTGCGGTAGGGCGTTGGATTTGAAATTGACAGGTCTCGGGTTCAATTCCCACCAGGTCTACTTTCATGCAACATAGGTCAACTCAGCCTTGCATCCCTCCGGGGTCGCTAAATCGAGTACCTGCTTCAGCTAGGGGTAAAGGCGGGATTTTCACCTCTGCCTCTGCTGTGTGATCCCATATGGCATGCGAGTTTCCTGTAGCAGTGAGGCTAAGCTATTGCTAACTGCTATACATTGTTTACTTTACCTGTGTATAATACACAAGCCAACTCTAGAGCCTAATACAAAGAGAAAGCTGAAGTTCCTGTGCATAATATACAGCCACATTTTCACTTTCTTGCCAGTGAAAGAGATGCTCATTATAGGGTCGTTACACTGCCTCTAGACTGCAATAAGCAGGTCGTTAATTGCCTAATTGCCGTTATGTATCCATATCTTTGTATGATTTTTCCCATGTGGCACTTATTGAAATTCATACTACACAATACACTGCAACCTCGTCACTATGTGCCTCATTATTCACACAAATTCGGTTATAACACAGTAACATTATAATGCCAGCTTGTATGACAGCTATCACCTGCACCATAGGCACTCAGTGCAGTGTCAATGACGACCGCATGTGGACTAGAATACAGTGAAGTGTCTAAGCACAATGGTTGATGGTTGAGACGTCGAAGGTGTTGAGGGATACGGTATGAACTGCACTGAGCCCAATAACACAACCCATCTCATGATAACACCAGGTCTTGCATGACTAACAGGAGACAGCATTTCACTGACGTAACCTAAAACTTTTGTCGTCTTAGAGTATAGTGACACTGAACGGCGGTTCCTCACAGAAACTAGACGCTGCAATTTGATCCCAGTCAAGTGCCTCACGTAGTGTTGGCCTGATGAAGCAGAATGTGTGGGGATGGGAGAGATGCAGAAGCAACTGTTGCAGCTATGAACAGTCTAACAACGAGCGAAATGATGAAACACTGCTACAGCAATTGTCAAGCGATGCTACACCTGCTGACGGTATGTGACATGAGCACATTTGTCTCGACTTAGACAAGTACAACGTCTCATTTCACTAGAATGTGTGTGGCCCCTGACATAACGTGGCATGACGTCCAACTACCATGTAATAACGAGGTAGCAGTGTACCTGCTGACTGCTCAGCATTAATGCAGAGAAAAATGTGGAACCACATACTATAGCACAATCAGTAGAAAAAAAGATGCCTACGATATCTGCAAGTTCTGCACTCGAAGTCCAGAGTAATCTTTTTCTACTTCTTCCTCAATTTCATTCCATTCTTCATCTTCCTACATAATACAGCACACACTGTGTCACACTGTGTTAGTAATGTAACCACTAACTGCGTAATGCAGTATTTGTACACCAAGTTACAGGCTGAATAAGCAACAACTAGTCAAACCCTCATAGCATGCAAAATATTTACATGCATTGATCACACTAGAGTGACATTAAATACTGCAGCAAACGTCAACTCAAAGCTTGACCTCAAAAATGTCATTAAAGTGTAAAACTGTTGTCAGTCTGGTAACTGACAGAGAACTACTTTAGTCGCCAGTAAAACGTAACTATGTTAGGCATTGTATGTCAGACATCACATTTACAATTCATCGTGTTCTTTATTGAATAACCACAGTCAGTTTCTGTACATATTATGCTGTTAAAATAATCATTTATCACATACACTTCACTGAAAACAGAATTCCACGCCTTATATTTCAGTGAACTGTTCCTTGACAATGACACACCATTGCACAGTTTCAGTGAACCTTCACCACAAATAGCATTAATGCAACTACAGCCACCGGCATGGCATTGAAAGTCGAATAATTTAACATCTGATGAAAAGTTTGAAGCAACTGTTCCCTAAGAGAAGGCCTAAAACCTGTTGCCAAAATGCCAACACAGCCTAAATGTAGGTAAATAGACATAATACATGTTTTACTTGACACATAAATTAGCGATAGTCAAAAGCAGTAGTAAACCACCATGCAGAAAGAACTCCATTAGGCATAAGCGGCGGAAGTGGTCGCTAAGTGGGGGTAGGTATAGCCACCAGCCACCATGGCAAGCACAAGCCTATAATGGCGGTCTGAGACAGAGCCTCCAGCGGGTCCAGGAGGCAAAGTGACTAATGGCACATCAACACTGTAACGGCTATCTTTTGCTTCACAAGGTCAGATGTTGACATTTAAAAACAATACGGGGAAAACGACACAACATAATTATGGCAATATAAACTCAGCACAATATCGATGCTGTCTCCACGGGGAACCAGTCAACTCGTCACACCGGAAAATCGTGTGACAAGTTGACCATACTGTTTGACGGTGCTGTAGCGAGTTCACCGGCAGTCAGTCAACTCATTACACGGTCAACTCGTCACACATAAACCGAGTGTGACGCGTTGACCAGACGTGGGAATATAACCTGACACCTTCCCAGTGTGGTTCCAGGGGTAATAACAAAGCTATTATATTTAATAGCTTTGGTAATAGTAAGTGGCTATTTGTCTAAGTAAATAAGTAAAGGCAGTGGTTAAATTATAAATTTGGGGTCCAGGAACTCTGAAAAAATTTCTGGCCCAAAAGTGAAGGGGAAATTTTTGGGTCCCAGGGTCGGCGTTCCCCCGCGTTGCAATGAAAAGTAAATTAGCCTCGTACGGGACTGGCGGTCGACTCCTACTTACTGCCAACTTCAAAGTCACATGACACAAAAACTAGGACAAAAATAAAAAATCTGGCCAAGACAAGCTTTAGGTATTGTGCCCTAATTTAAGAATCCGTGGTCATTTGCCAGTCCCCATTATAAATGGGGTAGGAGATAGCCTTTGAAAATGGACAAATTTCCGACTTTCAGACCTATAGGTTACTGTTAACAGGGATCCGACTGTCGGACGTGTAGTTGGGCAAAGTACACGTCCGACTGTCGGACGTGTACTGTAGTTGCGCAAAGTAGACGGCTGACTTTCGGACCTAGAAACAGCATTATTAGACGTAAGATTTACGAGATTTACGACACTTCAATATCGAAAATACTATGCTTTATTACGATCCACTAGAGTCACAGTTGGGATCAAAGTGTATGGTGCCCCAGCTTCCCCACTGGGGCCTGTGTCCCATCCCCCTGCTCCGCCGCCTATGCCGTACTGAAGCAAACATTACCCCTTCAGCCTTCACGCCAAGCACTTTATCAGTAGAGCGATTTGCGTCCTTTTCTTTCTTCTTTGACGACCGAACTTTTTTAGGCTTCTCTTCACTTTCTGCTTTCGCTTGTAATATATCGTCCACAGTAAATTTGCTGGCTTTTGTTTTCTTTTTGCTCTTGTCCTTCTTGGCGAAGAAATCATCCAAGTTGTTGCCACCAGTTTGTTCGTTTTCTGCCATTTTATCTCCTTCTGTGTTCGCCGATAAGTACAAAAACGAGCAACACTATTTCTAGATTTTTAGAAACACTACTGTTGTCAGAATAAAAACAAAACATCTGTAATTTCCTCTGCTAATCACAAGAAATCTTTATCACGAAGAGAGCGCATGCATCCGCATCGTAAAGCGCATGCGTATATCCGGAATTATCTCAAAGAAGATTTTTACCGTGTGAGTGTGAGGTGTGAGCATCGAGTTATATATTATTGGCCTTGCTGAAACTTGAAAGTAAAGTATACGTCGATTTGTATAGCGCATTTTTACGCAAACCGTCTCAAATGCGCTCAGACATGGATCACACAGTTTTACCTGCAAATTACACCATGCCTGCCTTTACTCCCCAGCCGCAGAACATCACCGCTCTTTGGCTGGTACTCATTTTACCGTCCCACAGAGGATAGAAGGCTGAGTCGACCTGGGTGGTTGGTTACATACTGAAATAAAGTGCCGCCCCGGGAGTCGAACCCGTACGGTCACCCATGCCAGTACTAACCGGGCTCAGCGTAGGTTAACTTCATTGATCTAGACCAACGACGCTACCACTACGCCACGCCACCACCGTAACACACGGGGTGGTAGACTGAGGAGGTAAGGGAAAGGGTAAGAGGTGAGAGGGACCGCCCAGCTTTCTCAAACTACTTTAAGCACTGGCTGCTATCACCATTCATCACTCTGCTCAGTCAATAGGCCCACCGTCGATCAACCCAGCTACCGTCATGTCATCTGAACCCTACGTCATCGTCATCTCATTTGACTTTCCACTTTTCCACTGTAGGCCTACGTCATTCATCACTACTCCACTTCCTGACTATATTGATAACTGGCTGGCGCGACTTTTTCTACAAGAGACGAGACGTTGGTGCGTCTCGAGACGGAGACGTCGAGACCGAGGCCACATCCCTGGCTATATGCTATCGCCGGTCCGTCGTCTGTCGGTAACGTTTGTGCACCCTAATCAGCCGGTTTTCAGCATTTTTTCTTCGCCATTTGGTACCTTGGCCATCCGTCGACATCCACTGAAAATTTTACGGAGATTGTCCCAGGGGAACCCCTCTGTTGCGGGGGGAGGGGGGTTAACGCAAGACGGGTAGCCAAATATACCGATTTTTCAGCTGTCAGAGGCCATATCTGGTTGACAAAGCCATAACTAGGGACACTTTACGATTACTATGTCTTGTAGTAAACGTCTGCAGACGGACCGCGCGACGCCGACGGTATAAATATTCTATAACTGCAAGTTGGAAATTCTGTAGCAGATTTATAAATTCAAAACTTAATGCGCAGTACGTGCCTAGCTATCGTCTAATTTGTTAAAGGAAGTAAGTTCTCTTTTTTGACATTTTGAAGTACAGTACGTATGCAATATCGTCGTAAAAAGTTCACGTTCGCTATCTCATCTCCTGATGAGTTTTAGCTTCCTTAGGCAATCTTTCCCATAAAGAGAACTGCCTCACTTGACTGGATGGGACGACAGTGCATGCAGAAGATACCAGCTCGCTCGCATATACTGGGCTACAGCAGCTGCCAGTGCGGGGGGGAAGCAAAATTTCTGACTTGGTGTACTTAAAGTGGGGGATCTGTCCTCCGTCTGGTCCACCCCTAAAATTCCGCCTATGCTTGAGCTGCCTCGGCTGCCCGAGTCCCAGACTCCCTCAGTCCACTCATTCATTACTGTAAACAGTTGCTGTGTCATTATGCTAGTTGTTGAAACTAGATGTGTTAGCGTTTGCTAAGCTGTTCTGACCTCGCCTGTCCCCCGCACATTTGCAACCCTTTAATACCAATTCGATGTTTTGCACTATTCATGCTTCACGCGTTTCCAAATTCTGCATAAAATTGGGTTATTTGATTTTCAGAATAATCGTTAAATTTCTTGTGACCAGAAGTCAGATTTTCAGGATAAACGCACATAAATTGATTTCCGCTGGGACTCCGACCCAAACCCAGGGTTTTTTCCAGGCGCCTCCTTAAGAAAAATTATGGCTACGCCCTTGACGAGTTGTCAAGTCTTTCATCATTTTAATCAGTTGATATCGAACTGAAATGAGTAAGAAGCATGACATCTGCATGACGAAACAAGCATCTGCTTTCCAAAAAATCGTATTAAACCTGTGAATTATCACAATCAGAACTTGTATTTCAAGCTATGTAAGCGCAACTGAAAGTTACAGTATACCAAACTGACTGCCTCAAAGTTGTTTGTAGCACGTCATTTACAACATCTTTTGAAACAGTGACTTGCAAACAATAATGCTAATTTTGCAAAATTACATAGAATAAACAATACAGTAATGCATATCAGAGTTGTGGAACTTTTAGAAACAGTATTTTCATGTTAGCTCTAAATAAAAATATGAAATGTGCCTGCCCAGAGTTACAATGTTACTGCAGCAGGTTTCTTTTTCTCTTTCTGCTCATGCTGGCGCCGTTTCTCTGCAAGGACTCTGGCCTCTTGCGCTGTTTTCTTCTTAGCATACATAATTTTGCGATAAAGCCGCTGCTTTTTCTTAGGAATCATCAGTTCTGCCAATCGCTGCTCCTCACGATCTGCATTCTCTTTGATGTGCAACTTGCCACCAGGTAAAACCTTGCCAGGTGTAACTGTTGATTCTCTTCGGTCTGCACTTGATGAACTGTAAACATACATCAGCAGAAAGAACGAATATAGCAGTGCAGTATACTACATAGTAAATAATGCACCAGCTCCAGTACTGCACTCACGGCGTCTTGAACGGTGGCTGCAAAATAAATAAGGTGTCACCCTAACGGGATGCAACATTTCTGGCCCACCACATGCTGCCCCTAGTGAGTTACGTTGCACATGCGAGTGTTACAGACGATGACGACAGACGCCAGCGACCATTACTAGTCTGCCCCCCTACACTATGTGCAGGAAGGCCAGTAATAAGTGCTCACAAGGAAAAGAAAAAACAACCAACTCAATTACAGTGCATTACCACCAGGCTAAACATGCATGATGCATCGATTCCACACCTCAAAAAAATTTTTATTGGCTGTCCACTCCCAGGCTCTGAACAATATGGGTAAAAATCCATTCATACTCTGAAATCATGCACGCCAAGACTGATTATATCTTGTAACTATATACCAAATTATTTGCCAGTGCAAATATCGAGAACAATCATCTTCATTTATTATCTGATCAGTGACGATAACTTATACTCAACAGAATTCAGAGTTCACAATTCCGACATAACAAACTAAGACAATGCTGAAATTCTCAACTTGCATCAGAAATCTCTGTAACAAACCTTTTCTGCAGTTTTTCCTTCTTCTTCATTTGACGTTTACTTAACGTTTCACCTGCCTTTGCACTCTGTTCAGCCTGTTTGACAATGTCCATCTTCTCAGCAGCCTCATCTCTGTTGCTAGATGATGAGTTTCCATCAGTGTCGGACGGCTCAGTATCCACATCTGACTCTGACGTATCTTCATCTGACACTTCAGATTCACTCTCGGATTTCTGTCCTTCCACAGAGGATGGAAAATCCAGCTGCATTTTCTCTGGTGGAACATATTCACCTGGTGCTTCTTCAACAAACGGCGACAGATGTGGTGGCAGTTGGACGCCAGGAAAGTATTTTTCTGGTGGCAGAAGTCGCCTGGCATTGACACAGTCGAAGACCCACTGAGGCTGCAGGTAGCATCGAGACACAACGCGTGCCTTGGTTGGATGTGCACCACGATCAACTATCTGGTGTGTGATTCTGTCATCCAGCTCCTGGTACGTTGACCCAGGTCCGAGGTTCCGGTCCCAGGAGACTTCTCCGCCGCATGACCGAATAACGAACGTCAGCTGCTCACGATCAACTTCTCGCTGCAAGAAGAACCTGAACTCACCAAACAAATTTTCTAGCCTCTTTGTTTCCTCCTGTTCCGCCTTTTGTCGTTCTATGGCTGCATTATCGCTGTCTGGAAACTCATCTGCCTCTGCTTCATCAACTTCTACCTTGCTCTGCAGTGGCAATGTTAGAGCCGCAATGCGGTCATCTATCTCAGCACTTGCTCTACCCTCATCAGGCGTTGACATGGATACATTATGTGTAGCAAGCATGGGTGGATAGTGCAGCCCAACTGACGCATACAAACGGTAATTAACAAATCCAAGCAGGGGGCAATACAGCTCAACATGTGTTCCAAGGATCCGAAAGTCGACATCCTGTGGTCGCTCATATGCACGGGCGTGAGGTACTCGCCAGCGGATTGGTTCTCCACAGACGTCAGCTTCAAAATAGAAACCCTAAACAGCAAAGCACACAGCCACCTCAGACATGCAATATCAACAGCAAACTTATGACTAATCAGTTAGTCTAATTCTGTACAAAAAAACATTAACATTTTTGATGTTCCAATGGTATGTCACTTCATGTCACTATATTATCGCACATGTTTAGATACTGAACTGCTATATCACGCCTTCACTGTTATAGCTTGAAATCACTCTGATACAGTACTACACTTCGTCTACAAATGACACTGCTTGGACTTGCCATAACTTCGATGAACATTCAACGATTTTGATAACTTTTGGCAGAAATGTTGCTAAGAAAGTAACCACCTAATCTAACTAGTGCTTCTGCACTACCTGGGAAACGAAGCAGAAAACTGTGTCCTTTTACTTAAACTTTGAATGTCGTTTTGCCAACAGACACACAAAACACATTCATATTATCACTTGGTCACAGATGAACCACCATTCATTCGCACAAGAATTAGCCGTATGCACCAAAAAAAACAAGGAAGGAAGTATAGCATGCTCTCATCTGTTACCATCACACTCATCATTTTCCAAGTTTGTCATGATGTCGGTCGCTGTGTCAGAAGTGGGAGTTGTTCTTTGTCGAGCCTGAAGTGAAAAGTCAATGGACAGTATTGGTGCATTTGGTGGGAATTCTTAATATCTTAACCAATGTTAGCGGTTAGCTAACACATTGTTGATGACAATATTATTTACCTTTCATCAACACAGCTCATGCATGCACTAGTGCATGGTGCGCGCAACACAGTACAACAGCTGCTGCGCAAAACTCTCAACTTCATTTCTCCTGAGCTATGGTCTAGGGTTTGCCTCGATCACTTAACAAAATGATCGATGATTGTGACATCATCAACAGCTGATCGCAATCACTGTATCACTGATCGCGGCGCCACCTAGTGTAGACAGTATGCCAAGCTGCCTGAGTGGGCCACTGTGCTGGCAGTGTGACACCAGTGTGGACGGACGGTCGGCCGCCCGGTGGGGGGAGGGAGTAGCTGGCTGCACTTTGATCACCTTGAGGAACGCGAATGAGAGAGGGAACGAGGGCTAGCAATAAGTGGCGGGCAACGCAACGCACTAAACTGACCCAGAGCGCGCTGCTGCAGCAACTGACTCGCTACTCCCCACCTTCCCCCCTCTCCCCATGTCGTGTTTTTATATCATAGTAAGCGCTGTGCAGCGGCAGTGACAACTGATACTCAGAAAGTCCAACGCTGCTGTGCAGACAGGCTTAATTTATCCGTAGCTTAGCTGCATGATCGCAATCAGTCTTGTTTTCGATCGAATGAATTGCACAGTATTGTCAACGATCTCATCACAATCAGAAGCTGCTCAAGGCAAGCCCTACTATGGCCCCAACAGGCCAGAGCTGAACTCAACTGATTACAAGATTTAGGGAGTCAACAGCAAGGTGGCAGAAAAGGTTTAAAAACCTAAATCGCCGCCTTAGACATCAGGGGATATACACAAGATTCTATATACATAAGATTCTAGCCTTCTACCCCTTACTTGTCAGCAAATGTGTTCTTCATTGACATATGAAGTTCAATTTCAAGCATTTTATAACAAATTTGTAGTCTATACTGTTCTATACCAAAAACTGCTGTCACGATAATTAAGCCATCTGTGTGATTAATTGGGCAAAAAAGATGCTTGCTTGCCAGACCATTCATTGTTCATTATGCATTGTACACAGCCTCACAATTAAGTACTAAGTGGTCAGACTGTAATAAAAATATCAACAAAAATTACAATGCAACACAAAAGCAAGCAAGTAAGCATACACAGCATTGAAAAATGCCGATATGCAAATTATTGATACCTTGATTGACACAAAGACCTTTCGAAGAGCTCTGGCAGTAATGACATACAGCATGAATTCCACAGTTAGTCGACGACACAAAGCAATTTTCTCTGCTGGTGTTCTCCGACCAGCGGGCATTGTAGCATACGCAAAGCACATGTCAAGGCAGTCTGGCAGGTAACGTACAGCATCAATAAATGTTGGAAATCTTTCCCGAATTATGGCATCTAGTCTGTAAAGTGGTCTACTCTCCTTCAGGTGCTGAACCAAACCGTATTCCGACTTTCCAATGGCACGTCGTAATTTTCGGGCATGAATCTGAAAAGAAAACATTATTAATAATATAGCTTCAAAACAAGATGACAAAACTGATAATTAGTGTAATTATGGTATCAACAACAAATGACTTAAGAATTTTACTATTAACTGTCAGTTGTTTGGCCAGGGCAACCTGATATTCTGAATCTATCATTAGCCAGTTAATGCCGTATTGCAAACAATTATTATATTATATCACTACCAATCAACTCCTAAAAGTATTAACCTCAACATAACATATCAGTGGTGCATGAGAACAGCTGCAAGATGAGATTTCTTAAAATTGGATAATGCAAGAGACTGCCACTTTTAAGAAAGGTAACAACAAATACCAAGCAGCAGCATCGCCATCATATCATTAAATTTACATTGACACTGTAATGTTGTATTAACTACAATGAAACATGACAGTAACAGAAACAATGACTAAAAGTTCAAATGTTGACACCAGATGTTGCGTTGCTGTGCCATGCAGTGCTGCACAAACGTGCACGGCACCGCAACACCTTTTTGTTCGGATGGTCAAATGGACTATTTTTAAAGAGGTCGCAGGCCAGATTAGCAATATCACAATTAATGAAACAACAAAATAAACTGAAAAATAACTTTTGTTATGGTATTTTCCAACAAGCCATCTTGTAAGCTCATGTTGATAGGTTGTAATGTTAAATCTGGCATTGCTTTTGTCTGCATAAATTGTCTATGTCTGCATCAAGAGCAGAAGTCACAATATGCAATGACACTGCCAAATGTTCGTCTGTAAGCAGAGATCTTCACTTCGTCTTTGTGTTCCTTATTCGTGAAAACAGTTGCTCGCAGCTGTACTTGGTACCAAACAGAGCAGTGAACTTCTTGGTGTCCTGTGATAGATTGGGGTAACAGTCTGATGAAACAACAGCTGTAGAAGTGTAAAAGCACTCGTTTCCGGTTCCGGTTAAGATGGCAGTGTTTTTTTTGTTTTGAATAGAATAATTCACGTTATTGAAAAATAGAGCGAGTTTTTTTGCAGTTCGCATCCGTGTTTGCTGCTTTTCTTGCACGTGTTACGTTAATTGTATCTACACTCTGCGTAACATTAATTTAGTTAAGGTTAAGCAAGTCTGTTGCTTTGGTCCCATAACAGCCTTCCCCGCTGAGCCCCCC
>Ga0209780_1002359_pt1 | contig 13387 bp, 9 predicted proteins | sample WorMetexBAHAMAS2_FD_187384 | JGI IMG/M metagenome (GOLD analysis project Ga0209780, IMG submission 187384) | Marine gutless worms symbiont microbial communities from Max Planck institute for Marine Microbiology, Germany - Inanidrilus exumae... | ecosystem: Host-associated > Annelida > Digestive... | reverse complement strand
GGGTTCATACTATTGTGACGATACGTGACGAAGGGGGTGGGAGAGGATTGAGTGTTGTGACGTCATACAGGACTCTTTGTGGCTGGTGTGTGCTGTCTGTGATGGTCATTGCTGGGATGACTACTCTGCATTCGACTGCAGGATGACTGTAGTGCTGGCTGTGGAACTGATGTATTAGACCTATAGACTGTAGACCTATCATGTAGACTTATCGACTGCCACTGGCTCTGACAATAATAGTCATCACTGCCGGGGGTGGGGGTCGTGAGCCTGTGACGTCATTTTGGACGGGGTTCTGAGATCTGTGACGAAATGTGACAGAGGGGAAAGGGGGAGTCAGCTTTACCCCCAAATCGTGTGATGTCATTTATGGATGACCCCCAAGGTACAACAGAAAGCCCTCAAACGAGGTTGCACCGACTTTAGCAACGTTTTAGCCGACCGTGAATTGTTGGCTGGCTGTCGCTTATTTTCTGTTTCCACTTCAGGTCTGTTTTTCAGCAGTTGCTGAGCTCCTTCTTCCTCCGGTGACCATAAACTTTGAGTGACCTATGAGGCTATGATCTCGTCCTACGACCATGACGCAGACAGTCTCAAGGTAAACCAGCCTGCCAAATGTCTCGGTCAAAGGTCATCGAATTCAAAAGCAATTGTCCGACACACAGACACAGACACCCGTCCGACTGCTCTATGTGGACCACTAAAGTGTGGTAGACTGGTAGGTACATGTACTATAGTAAAGAAGAGTCTAACTGTGTCGATTTTGAGCGGTCCGGGACTGTAGTCGTAGAGTTGTCGCGAGACTTCGTCTCTTGGCGAGTGGTCATTGAGAAAGAATCTCACAGTTATCGACGGATAGCGTGAGTACAACACGAGGAGAGCGACTCCGGCCAGTGTTGTCAGGATGCCTGCAAACACCGACCGACGACATCTGTTACCAGCATTGAACTTCGCAAGGTTTTCCCGCCACAATGGTTTATTCAGCCGAGTAAAAACAGAACTTATCTACCACGGTATTCTACATTGAATCGTAACTGTGTTAATAACAAGTATGTCGGTCCTCCTTATTGTCATGCACGCGTCAGACGCTGCCCCCTGGTGAGTTATGATATGTCGACGGGACAGACAAACAGACAGACAAACGGACGGACGGACGCCAGATCGTTACATTACGCTTTCCGCTAGACGTGGCCAGCGTAACAACGAATTGCTTTATCGTCTTTGAAGTATGACTTCAAACATGACTTACAATACGATACGCTACGGTAGATCAACGTGCGCTCAAACAACGTATTGTCCTGCTGTTTATGTTACATAACTTGGCACTACTTCATGCCGCTATAAAAAGTCAGTGTCTTTATATTGTCTTGCAGTCTATGTCTTGATCTGGTCTGCAACCCAAACAAGGTGTCGCCCTAACGGGATGTAACACGACTGGCCCGCCGTGCAGTGTTACCGTGGAGCTATAATTAGACTGGAGGCGGCGTGACGTCATCGCCTGGCCTGCGCGGGTGAAGCCGCTTGCAGGCCCGCCATGGTGTGTTACAGACGACGACAGACGACGACAGACACCAGCGAGCGTTACTAGTCTGCCCCTACACTGTGTAGGCGGGCCAGTAAAAATACAGAATGCAGCATTTGGTGGCATGCCGAAGCCAAACGCAACAGAGACTAGACCTACTTGGACGAAGCACTCACCGGAAGCGAAAACAAGCCAGAAAGCCCAACCGTAGACGGGAATCAACGCGCCGTCTTCGTAGCGAATGAGAAGCGGTCTCGTCGGCTGCATGGCGCTGTAGACAATGACGCCAGTTACCATCAGGCACCCGGTCAGGCTCAGTGTGACCAGACCACGCACCAGGTCGAAACACAGCAGAATGTTAGCAATGAACCACGACACCAAGGACGTCCTGCATCAAGTCGCATGATCGTGTTTGATTTCGCGCTTCACAGAAAACAAGTATACGTCGGTCCTACTTACTGGCGGAATGAAATATACGTTGGGCCGCGTCGCACGCTGCTCCTTGCTGTCGTACTGTGCGCCTCTGTAGTATGACGCGATATAAATTGATTGATTGATTGATTAACGGCGAGTATGCCGACGGGACAGACGGATGGACGGACAGACAGACGGACGCCATAGCGGCTAGATAGTTACAGACACGACAGCAAGGCAAATAAATTATGATGCAGTTAAGGCTATACAACTATAGACGAGAAATGACACAGCACGCATACCGGTAGCCTACACCTTTACAAGCACCGAGAATGGTCTTGGATGTCTGTCTTGGATATCGTATCGTAAAGAATTTCTCTGGAAAAGTTTTGATATTTTAATAAAATTTTAGTACATTCCTTGCGGATTTTCTTTCCTTTGCGAGTTTAAATATATTTACGTAGTTTGCATATTTTTGACAATGCGCGCTGTAAACGTGAATTACGATTTTTGTAAAAAAAACAACAACAACAACACGATGCGGCCGAGACGCAAACATGGATGACGTGGCATTGCCAAAATGTCATTTCCAGCCAACGGCAAATGGCCGCCAAATTCACACTATTAGGGCCGTTGGAGAGCAACTGTTTTGAGAAGTGTACTACTGGAACATGACTGAACTACTGTTAGCCTGTTGCGCTTCAGTTAATCTCATGTTTGTCGTAGATAATACACACGTTACATCGAGTCGGCTCGGCTTGTACGCGTGCCAACGACGTGACCTGTCTGTCACGTGTTGACACTACAACGCCGTCCAAGAATTGCTGTCGGACCAGACGACAGCGGCTCGTTACTGGCAATAACAGTCGACAACATTTGCGATCCCTTCTCACCTCTCTCTCTCGCTCTCGCGGCCTCACATACAGTACTGCCCACAGCAATATGCAGATGTATTTCGTGACGCCGTGACGGTAAAGAATGCCACGTCGCAGATATAGTTACGCGTTCTATGTGCTGCTAGCGAAAATCTCAGCCCTCAGCAGCAGAAGGCGCTCAGATAGCGCATACACACGCGACGCCCGACACAAATTTCTGCATTCGGAATACATCACTAAATTGTTAAAATTATTACTGTTAACTGTCGACAATTCGGGTGTGTATATCTGTGTATCCGAGCAATAACGTTTGAACTAGCTGACCATTTGCCTAGACGTTTGCCAGGCTGGTTCATGTTGAGACTATGGCGGTAAATTTCGAAGTTCAAGGTCAGAAGTGAAAGTTCAAGGTCACATGAGTAAAATGTTCTTTTCGGCTATGGACGTGCGTTACGAGGTAATATACATTCTGGATCACTAGCGGCCAGCATCAAACACGCATACAACATTTACACAATTCAAAACGCCTAATTACTGGCTGGTTGGTGGTCGAGTTCTTCGAGCTAGTGGTCGGCGCGACCTCGAGTGAGGACTGTTTAGTTTATGCGCGTTCGAAGTTACGTTACGCTATCTTGCGACCGAACTATAAAACAGTAAGCCTGGAAAACGTTTGGAAAACTAAACAAGCAGGGCTGGAGGAGCAGCATTCCCTCTGTGGTAGTGACTACCAACTGATGTAAACGAAGTTTGACGACGCTTGATGTCGTCAACATGCTTCGATGGTTGCAATGTTCCCAGCACCGTTTGTGTAACGAAAAAATAACAAAATGCAAAGTCCTGATTTTCGGGTAAGATTACAAAAGAAAGCACGGTCCATCTTTCGGATAAACAGAGCACTTCTAACACATTGTAGGCCCAACCGAATGTAGCCTCGCTACAATATCCAACTTGATTCGCTCTGTTACTTCAGCGCAATTATTGGCGGTCTGTCAACTATATATAAACGAAAATAAACGAAACGAAATAAAATGCAATTAATCTTAGAATCCAACAAAATTCGAAACTTTTGAGGTCGATTGAAGGTCATTGCGAGTTTGATATTCCGACACAATTCGACGAGCTCTACGAAATGGCACCAAGATCGCTGGAATATATTTGTAGTAATTTCACATCATCTTATCCTACCTAACCCCCTTACTTCGTGGACGTAACACAGCTGCCAGAAAGGATCTCGACTACTAGCACTAACAGATGTGTTCTACCGACTGTTGCCAAGTGATGTGTGTCCACAGACAAGGCCGAACATCACGATCTAGATGGCAGTGTACACATACGTGTAGGGTGACAGTGACGTAAACTAATTTCTTCCTTAATATCTATGCCAGCTGTTCTAGTCGCCATGATGTAGGACAAGGAAATGTAAACATGTTTTGCAGCACTTGCAGTCAGATCGCCGATCTGGCGCCAGTACTAAGCTTTAATAAGCTTTTCTTAAACGTACTGATTCAATTTTATTTAAACAAAATGTCGACCTAACGGGACGTAACCGTAGTGGCCCGCCGTGCAGTGTCTACCGCCCGACCGCCCATACGCCGGGCCCGGCGACGGCCGACCGAGAACGCGCCCGGCGGCCGGCCCGCCCGCCCGCCGGAGCGTTACAGACGACGACAGACGACAGATGACAGACGTCAGCGAGCAAAACAATGCTAGCTCATTAGGCGGGCCAGTGACAGATTTTCACCAGTTAAGTACTGCGCACAGTACGACAGCATGTCTACAACATGGAGATCGTATCGTGACCACAGATTACTGTGACGTCACTTCACCCTATGTAATGCATACGACGCCGACAAGTGACTGACATCATACCAGAGAATGATGCATGTGAAATGTCCAGCTGATCGTATAGCTCGCTGCCAGATGAAGCCGCCACCATCGACGCTGAAGTACTGGAGACTGTAGACGATCGGGTGCGGCAGACCGCGTTCCAGTGCCGCTCTGTAGCTGTTCTTCATGTCTTGTACTGTAGCGTCAGCAGAAGCACAACGATTACGAAGACAGTAGGCGCTCAGACAACTAAGAGCATGCATGAAAAAAATCAGCATGGGCTGAAAAACAGGTTAAGTTATTGCAAGTCTTCGTATGACGCGCTGAGAGTAGCTCTGTCGTTGTGCTACGTATAGGCTTACACGCCGAGACTTCGAAGAGCCTGTGGGTTTCTGGTAACCTTACGCAAGGAAGTACCTTTGTTATTCGGGATCCAAACCCTTTACGTAGGCCTAGCCACAGTCGAAAGCAGCAAACATCAAAAGGCGACCAGAATCCCAAATCGGGGGAAGATCCTCAAATATTTACTCAATTGTTCCCTGTACAAATGCGATACATTCCCACATTTCTGAACAATCCGTTCACAAAAAAGGAAAATAATCAAAACATGCGAAGCAGGTTTGGTATTGAGCGTCACCCGTATACCAAGAGCCGCATTGGCAAATTCCGTGTGTATGTATGTATGCATGTGTGTGTGACTACTCCTCCCAAACCACTGAACCGATTTGCATAAAAATTATACCAGCAAATAGAGCATCTGACGCTGATTGCTATAGGCTACTTAGATTTGAAATATTTACCCCCACCATATTTAAAAACCCAACCCCCACCAAAAAAGGGGGTGTGAATAGGCATTTCAAGCTAAACTAGCATAATATTGAAACTCACATATCTCGGCCGCGGTTCAAGCGATTTCAAAAAGATTTGGCGTGGTTACGCAGTTCGACCCTCTTGACCGTTCCGAACGTTAAAAAAGTTCATATTTAAAAAAATTCAAGATGGCGGCGCCGCTATCTTAAAAAATCGAAAAATCGCGATATCTCGGCCGCGATTCGAACGATTTCTACGAAATTCGGCACACTGATGCACTTATCACAACCTGCCCGGGTATTGATATTGCTTTAGAGGGAGGGTTCGATTAGGCGGGAAAGGCAGGTTTGGTGTGCTGCATGCAAGTCAGTTAATCGGACGTGCAGCATGTCAACTTTATTAATATTCATTTTATTTCACCAATACATGGTATAGCGAAAAACCACACAGACACACACATACATACACACGTACATAAGCACATAAATATATATAAACAAATATAAACGTACAGATATAAATATATACAAATATATACGCACCTACGAACACATAAATGAAGGCAGCTGAACTGTATAACATCGCAGGCACACTAACTCATTTTACCTAGAGAGATACGAACTAAACTTAACTTCAAATTTAAGCATACGCTTGGTCCACAAAACACTGGGCAAATCGAAGTTAAAGTACTCTTGACAGCATTTAACCGTATCAATGTTGCTTGTTTCGAATAGCTTCATAAATAATCTATTGATGATAAAGTCCAAGAATTGTAAGTTAGATTTGGTTAAGGGACAGGCTTTAATAATTTTGCCCTTTATTTTACATCTGCAGATTAAGAACAGGGATGGGCAATTGCGCCTACGTTTCCTGTGTCAATAGCAGTCTATAGTCCGGTATTTAATGACAATAACGAGGAAGACATTACCGCGATCAAACGAGAACTCTTCATTGTAGTTGATTTTGCCGGAACTGTGCACCGCACTGTCATTACCTGTTCTCACATAATAGCAGCAATGTTAAACGAGAGTACAAAACCAAATCCTAGAGATCGAGACAGAGACACTAAATACCTGAAACAGACATCAAAATCGAGACCAAAATTTTGCCCTCGAGACCGACATCCAAATTTTAGCCTCGAGACAGTCTCGACAATGCAAAATAGATCACTATCACTGTATAGTTCTACGTATATGTGCCCGGCTCATAAATTGCTCTTGCACGCGTATCAGTGTCGAAGTATATGTCCAACTACATACAGCAAATATTCAGAAGTAAAGTAAAATAAGTAAACCGTAGATTTGTATAGCGTTTTATCATGATCTAGTCATCTCTAAGGCGTCAGATATGGCATATGTTAACGAAAGATCACATAGTTTTACATGCGCCACCCGCACAAGTAGAATAAGCCATATCTGCCTTTATACTCCCCAGCCGCAGAACATCACCACACTTTCGCCGGTACTCATTTCCCGTCCCGCTGAGGGTAGAAGGCTGAGATGGCCTCGCTGGTTGGTTACATACCGAGAAGATTAGCCCGTCCGATGACGGTCACCGGCCCAGTACTAAAAATCGGGCACGACGTAGAGCAAAACTTTTCGATCCGCACCACACTGTTATCACAACGCCAAACCGCCACTGCCTAAAGTTTTTCTTTGCAGGTTTTGCATACGTGTAACCTGTAATAATAATAATAATATTATTATTATTATAGTATAATCGAAGTCATCGAAAGCAATAACAACTCTCAGCACGCACAATTCGAGCATGTCTCGATTTGTGTGAAGTTTTTCATGCAACGCTCAGGAGCAGCATGCACGACTCCGACCGCATTCAGTGTGAACAGCCCCTTAGACTGAATTAAGCCAGTAAACTAACTGTAAAGCCCGTGACACACGACCTAATGTAGACGGCCGTCTTGTCGGCTGTCGAAAACACCGACTGACACTGACAGCGTAGGCCGACAATGCCGGCAGTCAGTGTATAGGCTGTCAGTCTTGGTCCGTGTCTAAAGGTTCATTCACACCGCATGCGGTGCGTTGCGGTGCGGCATGTTGCGGCATGTTGCGTCATTTTGCCGCAAGACAGCTCACCGCACCGCACGCGATGCACCGCATCCTGTGTGAACGAACCTTAAGACTTTTTGGCTCAAAGCCGACGTAGTCGAGGTATACCTCAAAAGACATAATGACAGAGCTAGGAGAAATTCGCGAACCTCGTAGAGTGATGTTGATGCTCTTGAGTCCAACGTACAGATCGACATCAGCGTAGATGCCGTCAGCGACCTCTAGTGAATACTCGCAGTAGCTGTGGACATGGCCGACCTGCCAGTTCTGACTCACATTGCAAACTGACAAAAACGCACTTCGTTACCACGAGACGCTGTTTGCAATCGCAGTTCTCTCTGTCCGTCCATTCGTCCGTCTGTCACACTCGCGATTTGTGTCAGAACGACTAAAAACAGGTCGTAAAAGTTTTCCCGCCACCTGGTACTGCAGGGGTAATCTCGCCATTCTATAGTTTCCATATGTCAAACCACGATACGCTACTAAATTACGGAGAGTCAAAACAAGCAATGACTCGTCAAACGCTGCACAACTCTAATGAAAAATATAACTGGAAAATGCTTGTATAAGGAAAAGGTTAATGACCTTGAAAGTCACTGAAGGTTATCAGAGTTGCTGATATTCAATTGGCATCTTGATGAAATTCAAATGGAGTCACATCCAACGGGGTACAAGGACCAGTTGAGGTATGTTAAATCGCCAATATCTCTCAGAAATGTCAATATTTCTCAATATTTCTCGGAAGCAAATGGTTAATAAAAACTCGTACACGCCTTCAATCACGTGACCTTGAGTGACCTTGAAGATCACCTTTGCTGTCTAAAACCTTTCTGACTTCAGTACCTCAGGAAATAAAGCGTGTATTAACTTCGATGTTTACACATGAATCGAAAAGCGCTCGTCTGTCTAATATTCGACATTGTCTACATCTCAACCATAGAAATAGCAAAATAAGGAAGTAGGTGGTTTGTCATCCTTTAAACCTTAAGCTAAGATAGTCTACCTGTGTACAAAAGTTGACGACTCTAGCTGTAGCCGTTTCAGAGATATCATTGGGGCATGATGTACGAAAACAGCAGGACTCCAGAAACAATTCATGAGAAGTTTCAAATAATAATGCGCAAGCTCTGTGCAACAGCGCAACAGCTAAGCTTCACGTGAAGGCTGTTATTTTTGTATTAATGTACAGACACGACGTGTATAACTTGCCTACGATGATAACTCCAGTGTGAAGACAGAATAGTAGGCGAATAAACGTCGTCCAACGCTGCAATAAAAACAAAGAACAAAACAAGGCAATCGTAGATAACACACTTCGCCCGCGGTGTGCAATCGCACCGCCCACTACTGGCCGATATTAGTCCTAACCTAAGTCCCATTAACGCTAACTTAACTTCGCTTTCCTAAGTAGGCCACATGCATCAAAGTCAGTAGCAAATTTGTTTCTCTGCCAACATTCACCGTTATCATAGTAACAATAGCCACAGCGACGTACGTTTCGGTAATTCTTCCCATTAATCTTCAAATTTCTCCGTTTTTCTTTGATTTCAGTTTGCGAGCAATTTCGAAATAGTCAGTCAAAATTATGCCTTTTAATAATATGAAATTAAATTATGTCCGACTATACGGTAGGCCTAATTAAGCAAATGTAAGCGAAATCGGTCCTTCGTAGAGAAATTCATACCGCTATACGGCGCATTATAGAAAAAAATATGATATCGTCCACAAAACCGGAAGTACATAACATATTGCAACGACTCCAAAGAAGGACCGAGCCACGGCCATAGGAAACACGCACAAAAATTTGGTAAAGATCGCGCGTGTGGTTCCGGGATATCCTCGCGGACAAACACACAGACACACACCGCCGTATTCATCACAATACTTCGCAACCGCTCCCGCGGACGAAGTAATTATATTACATGATTCGTTAAATTAATTATGTTAGTAACCATTAACAAATATTTTTATGTACAAGTTATGCTGAACGCCAACTGAGAGTAAGGCACGCATAAAAGAGGCTATAACTTTTAAGCCAATTTGTAAACTTATCTTCTTTAACATTGAAATGCATTACAAACATTATAACTATGATAAAATAGAGTTATATTTGCGCTATGTTGTACGTAAGCAAGCAAGTTAGTAAGTAAGTCCATTTGTAAGACGCCTTTTAAACGATCGTTTCCAAAGACATTTAAGCTCGCGCAAACAAGAACGTCTTCCGTTCGAGATCGCGAACGAGTTGGCCACGACTAATGTCATCACTGCGCACGTGTTTCAGCAGATTGCTCCAGACCGTTGTGTGCAGCAACACGAAAACTGTGTAGAACGTAGCGTTTTTCCTTCGTGAAACTGAGGGGCTCAATGTCAATGCCGTCAAAAGATGACGGGCACTTAATTGCCTCCCCCACCGAATAAAGTAAAGTAAACGTCGATCGTATAGCGCATCGTCGTAACCATCTCTAATGCGCTGAGGAATGGCACGTCTTAGAGAGATCACACAGTTTTACCTGCCACCCACACGTTTATCTACGAATGGAGTGAACCATCCTGCCTTTACTTCGTAAGCATTCGCCAGATGGCGTCACACAAACGCGGTATCACACATCCGATTACAACTCACTACTAATTTATTGACCTCGAAAGAATGAAAGACTGAGTTGGCCTAGTTGGCTGACCTTGTAGCGGATGGTTTACCCACATAAGTGGTCACCCATCAGCTGCAGATCGAGCGTAGGACAGTGAAAGTTCGCCGGTCACAGACCGACGTTCTACCACTGAGCCAAGCAACCAACCAAGGTGATGGGAGGTTGTTTTCGCCGTCGTCGGTATGTAGGTAGATATACAGGTATGTTTGTGTACAACTTCATGGCGCCAATTCAAGTCCGATTGTCACCAAACTTCGTCAGTCCATATCCTTGGCCACAAGGGACGAGGTGATAAAATTTTGGAAGGTCGAGGTCAAAGGTCAAGGGGAGGTATGCGCTCTACTAAACATCCTTCTAGTTTGTAGTCTGTTGCTTTCATTGTTTGATTAGTTACGCCTGTGCTACAGAGTCTGTAGCACAGGCGTAACTAATCAAATAATGAAAATTCCACAGAGGCAAAAACAGTGTATTGCAGCTACTCCGATATAGGTTGCTACATCTAATCCGGTTACGATGGCATGATCTTTTACGCAAACATTGTTTGCCGAAGACTGAAGAAAGACCATGATGTCGATAATTCGGGTGCCTAAAAGAAGGGCGTAAAGGGCATTAGACAGAGTTAGGACTGGCTAAGGCTACTGACACTGCTACATTTACAAGAACTCATCAGGAGATGAGATAGCGAACGTGAACTTTTTAACGGCGATATCGCACACACGTAGGCCTACTTCAAAATATCGAAAAAGAGAAAACCTACTTCGTTTAATAAATTAGACGATAAATAGGCAAGTACTGCGCATGAAGTCTTGAATTTTAGCATCTGCTACAGAATTTCCACCTCTACATTTAAAAGTGTACTTTTTGCTTATCGGTGACTTTATAATGATAATCTAATAATAATCTACCTTGTATAGCGCCAGTATATCAAAGACTTCAGAGGCGCTGTATATGGCGCTCCTGGACGTTGCGTAGCGGCTTCCTACAAATCTGATAGTGAACGTGAACTTAAACTTGTACCTGGTGACCTCTGGTACCGACGACGATCATGATGACGGCCGCGGCAAGCACAACGGCGAGGTAGGCGACGACCGCCGTGGTGACATCGAGCTGCGGCGGGGTCGGTCTGCCCGGGTAGTAGGTGTTCCAGCCGCGCTCGCGAAACTCCTTGAACAGACCCATCTCTGTGCGGAAGAACGCCAAAGCGTATGTCCATTTATAATCGATTTCGTCGCCGAGACATTTACGACAGAGCGATCTTCGGCGGTCGTCGTCGAACCACGTTGAAAATCTCGCGCCACATCGTGCGACGACGACAAAACGGAACTTGATGTTTAGCTTTCACTTTCAAACTTGATGCTCGAGGCCTAAATCAGCACGTACCACAACAGATTTATATTCGTACATCGAGCAAACAAAAATACATCCACAGAGCAGAGACTCAATAACAATGCCGAAGGAAACAAAGGTCAGCTAATGGTTCAAACCTCGTTAACATCTCATAAAAGAAATTCGGAGCGTACTCAAGTCAGTAAAATCGTCCAAGGGTAAGAGGGTTAAGAACAGATAGAGAAAAGCGACGTGATCTTCTAAGACGAAGTGATGAGCCACACCTTGCGTGCCATCAGAAGTAAAAGCACGTTCACCACGACTGTTGCATTCTTAATAATCACAGCGATGTGCCGGAGATCATAAAGAAATACAGCAGCTATCAACCAGTCGATCTCTAGACAACTTACCGCAAGCGATAAGGCAGAACGAAAGATGCTCGGTATGTCTCTACAGGGCCGACCTGATGTCAGTGCGACGTCGGCGGTTTACGCTTCGCGACGATGTCTGCGGGCGATCTGCGCTGCCAAAACGCTATGTTAACCACGACCGCTGCCGCTGGTTTCATCGTTGCATGGACGGTTGGTATGCGTGATCGACGCTTGCCAAGCCTGCCTCGCTCGACGAGACTGTTCAATGACCACAATTTTCGTTGGCAGGCTGCTTCTGTACGCCACTTAGCATTCGCCGACTACAGTCATCACGCATGACGCGGCAAGGCATCTACACTCTGTTCCAGAAAAACTTCCTGCATTTGGCTTGCTATAACTTCAACACGCATATGAACCGATTTTGACAATTTTCGGCAGACATGTTATTGAGAAAGTGTGCAGTAATCGATGCTTCTGCACTTGCACTACCTTGAGACAAAGGAAATCCTGAAATTGCATCTTTTCACTTAAATTCTGCATGCTGTATTGCCAGCAAACCCACAAAGCACATTCAAGTTATCACGTGGCCATAGCACTACCACATTTATTCTAAAAATTATCAACTGTATGCACCAGACAGGACCTAGGAAGGGAGTGCGGCATGCTGCCGTCTGTTGCCCACATGGTCAACGTTTAACAACTCTGTCATAGTGTCGGTCGCTGCGTCAAAAAGGAAGTTGTTCTTCAATAAGCCTGGAGTGAAAGTCGACAGTGGACAGTCTCTTAGCAAATGTTAGTCTAGATGAAAAAACACGTCGTGAGTGACAATGTAGTATTTCATCAACTTAGCATGACAGTGCAATTCTGCAATAGTTCAACTGTTGCAGCGTGAGACACTCGACTTTCTTTCTCTTCAGCTTTAGACCTGCAGCAGCCCAAAGCTTAACATCACTGACTGCAAAATTTAGGGACTCATATACAGCGTCACGAGTATGAGTTGCTAGTCAACAACATTGAAGAAATCAAGCAGCGACCGTTTGCACGCAACATTTGAGCGAAAAGACTCGATTTCCGAATTTATGTTTGGTTGCGAAAGGTAGCGAATAAGCACTAGTCAACTGAGGTGGAAAAAATAATGCACCTTTTCGGGCAAAAATTATCAAAATCGGTTCCTGTAAGTCAACGTTATATCTAGCCAAAGGTGAGACGTTTTTTGGGTACACAGTGTAGGCCTGTGGTCAGTACAAGCCGTCAAGAAACGACACTGACGGGCGTTAAGTGACAACGACATTCCTCGAATCATTATTAACGGCTCTCATTCATCATCTCAGTCGCTCACTGGACAGTACTAGGCCTACTACCACACTGCCGCGTGACTGACGAGTGTCGGTGAAAATGCCACAAGGCGTTTAGCCTTCTTCGACGATAATAGTCAGCCTTTCAGTAGCGTCTTCTACAAGAAGCTCAGCTATCGCAGAGGGACCGCGCGACGCGCTATGTCAGTACTGTTTATATATATATATATATA
>Ga0209780_1002357_pt1 | contig 13390 bp, 9 predicted proteins | sample WorMetexBAHAMAS2_FD_187384 | JGI IMG/M metagenome (GOLD analysis project Ga0209780, IMG submission 187384) | Marine gutless worms symbiont microbial communities from Max Planck institute for Marine Microbiology, Germany - Inanidrilus exumae... | ecosystem: Host-associated > Annelida > Digestive... | reverse complement strand
TTTTGGCCCAGGTAAATAACAGCTGGCATTCATGTCTGTGAATGTGTTGTTATAGGCAGGTGGGTCGTCATCTGCTGCGGTTTGTCTGCCTATTTATCAGTCGATGTCGTTATCATCTGACATCGTCGACGGCGAGACGTACTGGTGTTGGTGCCACGGAACTGTCAGTAGGATGTGTTGGTTCTAGTCAATGTGTTAATGGTGACCTTGTCCACTGTGTATTCACGAAGGTCAACAGAGTCGATTCTGTCCAGTCATACAATCTGCCGTCGCTGGAACTTACTCTTCTTGCTCTGATGCATATTACCGCTAGGTAATGGAAAAACTTTAAATTCATTTAATTTTCACATTTAGATTGACGTACTAAGTGAATTCTTGAGCAGAAGCTGTGATCTCCGACCTGACTTGATTGCTGACGAAATCATTTTGAGTTATTGAAAGAAAAGAAGTAAGCTGCAGAGCTCAACGAATTGTTAGTATCAGAGTGAGTCCAGTTTGATTTTCGATTCAGATTCAGCTTTTGCTAGCCGTCGTGCATGCTTACAAATTATATTTATTTACTAAATTTACTTACTTATGTTACAAAGGGTAGACTGAAGTGATTGGGCGGTAGAACATAAAGATGATGCTGATTGGATCAAACGTTTTACAATGATGGAAGTGAGACAAAGGGGATGTCTAAGGAAGATGCAGTGGATTGATTAACTGCTGCAAGAGGATGTATACACTGCTCTTTCTGGAATCCATAGAGCAGAAGGGGAAATGGGGAACGGGCGGAATGGGCCTATTTTTAAGGAAGTAACTAAGTAAGGAAGTAAGTAAGTAAACGATTTATTATAAAAACAAAAAAACTGACTCTAGTTTATAGTCTTTGTAAAAGCCGCTACTTTAGAACAGCAAATATCAAAATTTTATCTGCAGATTCAACGCACAGAAGACATTCATTTCAGTCAGCGGCCTGCCATAAATGTAAAATCTAGCATCTGTGCTTAGAATTTGCGGATAAAATTTTGATATTTGCTGTTTTAAGGCAGGCTTCGTGTAATTTGCAGGTTAAACTGTGCAATCCATGTCTGAGCGCATTGAGACTATGCTTGCATAGTAAATGGCGCTATATAATTACTCTTCCTTTCCTTTCCTTTCTTTCCTTTAAAATTTTGCATACGTGCAGACTGCTATCTTTTGGATGACAAACCACCCCTAAAAGGGCGTGGTCAGGGTCACATGACCCATTTTTTATTTCAACGCCCACCCGCAATCATATCTGCAGAACGGCTGAAGCGAGAGTCGCGAAATTTTGTATGCAGGTGGAGTATATCAAGTGCTAGCCTTCAGATGACAGACTACCTTCAAACTGGTGTGGTCAGGGTGCACATGGACAGTTTTCCCCAAAAGTTCTGATTACAACAAATGGAAGTAAAGAATCGGGAGGGCAACCAGCTAAGCTAGCTTAAAATGGTGCATATGTTTTTGTGCATGTTAGTAAAATAAGTCATGAATCGTTAAATAGTTTACATTATCGTGTGTTTGTTTAACAGTTTTTAAGCAGTTGTTGTTAATGTTGTCATTGGTTGCCTGTTATTAGAGTTCTAGTTCAAAGTGTGTGTGATAGGCAAGGCTGGTCGGTCCGCTGTAGCTCGGCCGACTGTTTGTCGCTGTGTCTGGAAATGCTACAGACTTTACTTGAGGTATTTCTGATCATAGAATGAATATATACAAAAATTCTGCAAATTTTAATATTTCTCCAAATTTCACTATTTTGTTACGATTTTAAGTTGTCCACAAATTGTGTGTCACAGCATAGTGTTGTATCATAATATCAGAACTGATTATGAAACAATCAGCACCAGATTGTATATAGCCCACAGCAAACATGGAACAGATATCTTTATGGGATATCAATCATCAGCAGTGCTCGAATTACTGGGGGGACGGGGGATTTCCCCCACTGCAGTTGTGGACCCCCATGTAATACACGGCGTCAAAGTATCGGCACTTTCGCTGCCTCAGTCTCGTCACCCCACTACTTTTTTCTTAGTTCGACCACTGCTCATCAGGGTCATGAAATGGAAGGGTTGTGTCACAAAAATGCAGTTATTTATATTGCATAAACCATTCAGGATATGAGATGCAGAATAGTATAAAAGCTGACAAGATACTTGGGATACTTACCCATGCCATACGTGATTACGTATACCATTTACAACAACCTGGAATGACCTTAATGTTAGTTCAAAGTCATATAAAAACAAGATGCAATTAGAAGTAGCAGACTTCGCCTCTGTTGCCGCCACCTGGCAAACTGGACGAAACGTGTGCTGTCTTCAATTCTGTGTCCATTCGTTCCATTATGTGAAACCTGACATCATCAAAACAGGAAGTACATACTACATAACATGTTGCATTGCCGTCAGAGGACGACTAAGCCACGGCCGCAGGTATCGTGTATAGAAAGTTTGATGACATTTGGACATGTGGTTTTTGACATATGCGAGTGGACAGACTAACAGACAGACAGACGTACAAACACGCTGATTGCAGTACTTCGCAACCCTCCGGGGCGACGTAATGATGATATGGAGTATTGTCCATCTTTCAGCATAGCTGAACTTAGTTGTCATTTCTTTGGTTTCATACATTGTTATTGTGTCATACGGTATGTTTGTGGTATTTTTAGGTCGTGTCAGCATTTCATGCAGGTCGTGGTGGCCTATTAATGTCCTATATGGGTCGGGGCATCACTCGATGTGCTTCTATCTGTCTACGACATCTTGCACATGAAATGGCAACGAATCTTCACAGCCCGGTAATAATACCTGGTGTGATGTATAAGTGTGAAATTTCTCAGTCATAGTGAAAACGGTAGTCAGTGGATTGTAGTTTTGAAGACCTAAAACTCATGTACATCCTCCTCCTTTGTTTTACCAGCTGTCTTTCCACGTGAACGTGGGTTAGGTGGTTTCCATTGGTTGTCTTTCTTCACCTATTCCAGAAAAGATTCTTTGTGGATAAGCGGCACGTGGAGTAAGTATGGAAAAGAAGACCAGTTAAGCAACGACAAGAAACCAGAAATTGCTTATCAGACAACTGCTCATTTTCCTTGTAGAAATGTAAATTTAAAGGTAAAGGCTTTCCATACTCATTACTGAGCGTTGGGTCCGGAGCTGATCCCAGTGTACAGGCAGTCAGCCCGCAGGTGACTATAAGTCATCCACCAGGCGGTAGGCTGCCATTACTTTCTGCTAGGCCTGCAGTTACCTTCCCAGCCGCAGAGCATCTCCGCCCATTGGCCAGTACCAACTTATACTGCTTGGTGACAGGCACATAGGTGTGAACAACTTGCCCAAGGTTGTTACGCAGCTTTCGCCCCGAGTAGGATTTGAACCCACGACCCGTTGATCGCAAGTCCAACGCTGTACCCGTTGCGCCACCGAAATGTAATTGTTGCATATTCTCTGCCAGCAGCTGGTAATACTGTGGCCATAACAGCTGAAACTATTTTGAGATATTGTACTCATCTACGCCATGTGTGAATTGACAAGAGCTATTGCCAAGAGACCCAAACGACGCTCCGTATCAGTTGGAATGTTGTCCTACTGTTGTACAAATAATGCACACAGATCCCCCATGTTAGCCTAAGGAGCACTTCCAGCAACTGCCACGTTTTATTGCTACAGCACAGTTCCTTACAGTAGGCTCAACTATCGCACAGCAGTGAGGGTTATAACAGTGTACACGACTGGCTGTGACCTTGAGAACTGCTTCATTTTCAAAAAGAAAGTTGAAATTATAAGCCGTGTGCACTTTCCGATTTATGTGTAAACATATAGCAGATAATACACGCTTTTTTTCCCAAGGTATTGCAAAAGTGATCGTTAAGGTCACTAAAGGTTACCAGTAATGGTGCCATTTGATAGGTCACATACAATTTTGTACTAGTCTTGTATTACATCTATCAACTGTGTCTTTATCTTGTACCATTTCCAAGATATTATCATTTATTTTGCAAAATTTTACAGAGGTCACGTGACTGTGAAAACATCCCTTTTGGGGGTAATATATCATGCATGCACTAGTACTCCAAATGTCATCTGCTGACTGATAGAGAGAAGTGCCTGGCTTCACCGATTCCAAAGATATGATTGGGGGGAGCAAAATAAAAAAAAACGGGTCATGTGACCCTGACCATGCCTATTAGCGGGTATTTTATCCCAAGGCTAACTCTTTGTATATTCTACCCATATACAATATTTGGCAACTCTCACTTCGGTCGTTCCAAAGATATGATTGCGGGCGTCGAAATTGAATATGGGTCGTGATCCTGACGATGTCCCTTTTAGGGGTGGTTTGTCATCCATAAGCTTGGACTTGATATAGTTACATGTAGTTTACCTATGTGCAAAATTTGACAACTCTAGTTTTAGCTGTTCCAGGTAGATGATTGTGCCCACCAAAATTTAAATGGTTTACGTGACCTGACCACGCCCCTTTCATGGATGGTTTGTCATCCGTGGGCTAGCACTTGCTATGATCAATCTACGTCCGTACTTTGAGGTCTTATCTCCATCCAGTACGAAGATATGAACGGCAATACAAAGTGTTGAAAATGGGGTGGTTTGGGGTAGTTATGGGTCACTCAAGGTCAGTGGAAATAGCACCATTCGATGGAGCGCATACAAGTTCCTATTAGCCTTCCATAGTACCTATGCCCGTTTCTGAAATATAGTGAGTTATTGGTCGAAAATCGACGTCTTTAACCTACCCCACCTCTGTTTGGCGACCCGTCGGGCGTGACCCCGTTGGAATTTCACTAAGATCTTTGGCACCAGTAACTAGAGTCCCTGGGCTATCGTATGCCATTCTTGTAGAACACTGACTTGTGACAGATGGACACACGATGACTGCAACTACTGCACTAGCGTAGCATAACGCCGGTTTTAGTTAGGTTTAGTAAATAAAATACCACTTTGTCTAAGGTTCATGTGCTTACCTGCCTTCTACCGTCATTATAACAGTTGTTTTCCAGTTGAACCTGGATTAGTTGTTATCACCTCGGCTTTTTTCCCCGCTTTTTCGGAAAGAGAGTCATGTGGATAAGTAGCAACATTTCTTTTGCTGTTATCCTACCAACAGTGTAAAAGATGATATGCAATGAATTTTTTAGTTGTTAAAGTAAATTGCCCGTCGTATGTCTTTAATATAAGCAAATCTATTTGAATATTAAGGAACATCAAAAATTAGGAAATTTTAGAAAAAGCGCCAGAAAGTGAGCACCCGATGATTTGTTTACTTTTGCCAGTAATGACGTCATACCAGGAAAACAAACAAGGGAACAGGTTATTGGAGTATCGAGTGAGACATTACACAACACATAGGCATAACGACGTAGAAATACGTTCTTAAAACTGGTAAAATAAATAACTTCTTGTCTAATCTTAATAACGCAAATAACGCATAACAACGCAAACAAAACAGCGTATCGTGGTATGACGTTACACATGACGGAAATAGCCAAACGAATAACTATACTAAAAAGACCAATAAACTTGTACTTTTTAGCATTTTACGGCATAATTTATCAAAATTTGTTACACAGACAGGTTTATATTACAGTAAGCAGCTACAAACTACTTTTAATCAATTTGGTAAAAAAATCGTTGCATATCACCTTTAAAGCACTGGTGGAATCCCACCTTTTTTATTCATCAGTTGACTTCTGATGGAAGGCATATTGGTCTCCATGGCTCATTGTGGAATGTGCAGGATTGGCCACGGAACTGGTTGTTTGCAAAGTCGGCGACAGTTGAGTCTGTTGGTGAATCGGGACTTCATTGGCTCTTTCCTCTGTGGACTTACCGTGATGTCGAGGTATTTCTGTGTCTATTCAGCCATCATATCTTTGCCTGTTTATGTTCTTTCTTTACATTTATATTGCCTGATGTTTGGCTGAATGGCCATTGTGATATATATTTTAATGGTGACACACTCACATGCTCACCCAGTTTTTGTCTGATCATCATTTTTTGACGTTTCTTGGTGTTGGGCTGTGTCCCTCAAAAGAGAATTTTGTGAAATATTGGGTGAATTTTTGAACGGGCCAAACATCAAGGTTCATAGCATTTTTGACTGTTCCCATATACAAGCTTGAAGTGAATATTTATTGTGCACGTGATCGCAAGTGGAGTCAGTAGAAGTTATTTCACTGAATTTGTGTATGCGGTGGTTTTTGTCAGTTGGCCTTCTCAAGGTTGGATGAGCTATAACTTTTTCAGTGCTGCAGACAGTGTTCCGCCTTCCAGACCAACCAGTTGCATCCGTTGAATGACGGGCGTGTACCGTATTGTGGGGTGGGGGCGACTTTGGTTTTCCTAGTAGCGTTGGTCGACCTGTGAAAAAAATTACCACGACGATCTCCAGCATTTCCGCAGTGTGGTCCTGCCTGAAAACCTGTGGCAGCTGTTGAAGCTAACCTTATCTTAAACGTCCCTTTTCCTTTTTTGGTGGGAGGTAGCTTCGGCAACTAGGCAATCACCTTCAGACAATTTAAACTGTTGCTTAAAACGTTTATGTTTGGGTAGCAGGGCCGCGGCACCTTGTGGCTAGACGTTAAGGGCACCAACTAGAAATTTGCTTTTTTACTTACTGAATTAATTAATAACTTACTTATTTACTTACTACTACAGCTGCTGCTGCTGCGGCCTACGCCACCGCCTCCCTACTACTACTACTGGAGGAGGATTTCTAGGTCATATGCCAGTCATTTCTGTTGCAGAATCATCAGTGTCAAGTGACTGAACGGAACTGTCATTTGCTATTGTACTTATGTACATAGGTGCGTGTCGCTGGCGTGAGCATTGCAGCAGCACTGACGGCTACGGAGGCGGGACGTATCACCATGGCAACACAGTGTCACAATGTGCCAGGGGGAATCTGGGGTGCAGCATTCGGCCTTTTGTTGGACCCAGCTGAGTGCAGTGCTGTTCGACAACAGGTGATGTTGATATTTTGTTATAATAAGCATTACATTACAGTGGTGGCGTCATGTGTTGGTAACGACATTTGGCATATCAATGAAGTTACTTTACGTGAAGCCTGGTTAGTACTCGGATGGGTCGTTTCATTGGTATACCGTCTTAGTATGTGATCAGCCAACCAGGCCAACTCAGCCTCCTGCCCTCAGTGGGATGGGAAATGAGTACCGGCAAAAGGGCTGTGAAGCTCTGCAGCTGGAGAGTAAAAGCAGGTATGGCTCATTCCACTCGTGGATAAACATGTGGGTGGCAGGTAAAACTATGTGATCCCTCATTAACATGTGCCACACCTCAGCGCTTTAGAGAGGAGTTGTTCATTATTAAGTGCTATACAAATTTACAATTACTTTACTTACTTACTTTGAGAATATCCACTGCCTTGAATGGAGCCGCAACATCTTGATCTTGAGTGATGTCTGCATCGTAATGTGGCCATGCAAATGTGTTGAGAAGATCAGCAGTATTTGATGAGATAAAAGGTAAAGGTAAAGGCTTCCCATGCGTTCGGCCCGGAGCTGATCCAGGTGTACAGACAGTCAGCCCGCAGGTGATTATAAGTCATGCACCCGGCGGTAGGCTGCCATTACTTTCCACCAGGCTGGCGGTTACGGTTACCCTTGGCCAGTACCAAGTTTTACTGCTTGGTGACAGAGGCACATAGGTGTAAACAACTTGCCCAAGGTTGTTGCACAGATTTTGCCCTCAGTATGATTTGAACCCACTACCTGTTGATCGCAAGTCCAACGCTCTACCCATTGCGCAACCGTGCCACCGTTCGATGAGGCTGTTGCCGATATTATCATACAATGATCACTGAATGAGATCCGGTAGATGATGATCTTCTCTGGTTGTTGTCGGTGCTTTGTGTTTGCTTCAGTACTTTAACACTGTCAGGTGGATAACAGCAATAGCTCTGGCCTGTTAAACACGTGCATGCATAGTCTCTTTTTTGCGCCTTTGCCACTTGACACTGTTGGCTTTATGTCTCTGGCTGTCCGTCCGCCGCGTCTGTTTGTTTGTGTTCGTTCAGACAGAGCGTGTTGCCACGATATCTCACGAAATGCTTGAGCAATCTCGATGGAACTTACAGGGAGTATGCACTAGCCCATACTGATGACCTGATTAGATTCATCATTCAGCAGAGCAGGTCAAAGGTCAAGGTCACAGCAGGCTTGATCTTGTGAAAACCATATCTCATGAACTACTTGAGCAGTCTCAATGAAACTTGTATGGAATAACCACTATCCCGTTCAGATGACCTGGTTAGATTTTGGAGGTTAAAGGTCAAAAGCCAAGGTCACATCAGGCCATCGATGTGGCAAAGGCATCCTCGCCGATGCTTTGGTGTTGAAGTTCATCTTCTAGTTGGGAAAATCAAGGAGACCACCAACTGACCAAATTTGCCTCGAAAATGTCTGTTGAACGTCGTGTGTTGTTATGTTGGTTGCTAGGCAGCGTTGTTGTTGGTGAATCTGACGTCACAGTCGTTGCCTAGCAGCGGTGACATGCAGGCTGACACAGTGATGTGGCAGGGTCCGGTCGTCCGCAATGAAGAGTCTCAGGTAGGACACGCCCACACACGCACGTGCAGCAGACATGGACACGCCCACATACACACATAATAATATATCAAATCTAGCAATTACAAATACAATGACATGATGATGCTGTAATTAATTACAGTTAAGTTATGGTTACAATGGACCCAGTCGGATGTACATGCAAATGGAAACAGACGCATACACATAGACTGACACACTTGTATGATTTGTCTGTTGAGAATTAACACTCACTATTTTGCAAATACGTTTTACAAAGTGCAATCTTGTGTTGTGGTAATCTGAATCTCTCTGCTCAGATTGTCACTGGCTTGTGCAAGGTTTCGGTTAGAGATGTGACGGATTCCGAATCAGACTCCGACGGAATCCGACAATTTCCGAAATCCAAAATCCGTCAAATGCTTAAAATCCGATCATGCATCCGACGGATGCGGATTTTGGCTGCCTCCGTCACATCCCTAGTTTCGGTTGCCAGTGTGATTACGTTATTAATTTGTGTGCAAGAGATTGGACAGTGTGTAGAGTAATCTAGTCATTACCACTTTTGAAATTATGCATCGCTGTTGTGTAAATGTGTGTAGTTATTACTTAGGTTAGTTCGGAGTTTCATGTTTAGAAATTCTGACATAGTCCTTGGTGAACAGACCATTTTTATCATCAACATATAAAGCTTTACTACCGCAGAGCTTTCTTTAGAAATACGACAGTGCATTATATTTATTCAGCAGCATATAGCAAAGTATTAGAATTTGCGTTTATTGGCCGACACCAGTTTACATTAGGAGATTAGTTTGCTGCAGCCTGATACTGGTGTCGAAGAGTGGAAATGCGCCTTGCAGTGGTGGTTGAAGAAAGGGTAAGGCGACGCCATGGTTGGGGTCAGTTTTTTAAAATTGTTGACTGGATGACAGGAAAGACATCTAGGCTGTAAAAACCGGCATCATTTATCCCAAAAGGTAAGAAAATCAGGAGGAAATAGTAAAGTAAGGCTCACCTGGAAAACAATACAGGTAGATAGGTATAAGTTTACTGCACATTTTGAGTGAAAAGAGTACCGGTATTTAGTTGCAGTTAATTTTAGCAAGTACTGCCGGCATTGATTCGCCAGGTGTCGCTGGTCGGTCTGCCGGCTCTGTTGGTGCTGCTTCAGCATCTGGAGTTGTTTAGTAAGGTTCCTCTTCTCATCTCTTCGTTGTCCGTCCAGCCCACAGTGCAGCCTGTCACGTCATTGACTCACGGCGCTGCAGCTCGACTCTCATCCAGCAACGTCTTCTCGTCACAGAATACCATGACCACCAACGGTATAACAATGACAAGTATGCAAAGTAATCTGGCATAAGGTCGCATTGCCATCTTGTCACGACTCGCGGCGCCAATGGATTCGTCTGATCTTGACCCCATCTGTTGCATGGTTTCTTAGACCCTCATGAGTCAGTCCCTCTCCCCCAAATGGTGTCAGAATTGGATCAGCCATTTTTGCACATTTGACCTGTGTGCCCAACACAGAGACGCACAGATGCTATGTGCGACATCTGTAGGAATAGGCCACATCTGTGCACTGCAGGCAGGCGATGTGGCTTAATAATAATAACTACACGGGTTGCAGTGTATCTGGAGACACACTGCAATATAGGCTCGAAGAGAGCGTTTATCATCGTCGTACTCGACAGGTGACATAACTGTTTACTTATTTACTGATGCACAAACTGTTTAGTTCCTTTGTTCGATGATACCTAGTGTCACGTGCCTGCGACTGAATGATGCCAGCGTTATCTGCCGTGTTACTTACTTTTAGTTTCCATATCAGTCTGCTTTTCTTCAATATATCGCTGACTGGGCCACACCAGAGTTGTACCTGGTCTCTGGGCCGCACCAGCACTGCAGCGTACTATTGGACAATATCGGACAACGTTACCGTTAACTTAAATCACACTGTAGCTACGGTCTGTGTCATTGCAGGTATAATGCAAACGAGCTGGACCACCACAGCAGTTCGGCCCAAACTGAAAATTTTATGACGTATGCCTAAATATATACTGTATATGTGTAGGAGTGCGTTTTCTGCATTGTGTGCACAGCGTCTTGTCGTTCAGTATCGACAACGGCTTCACAAGGAAAACTGAAATTATATTTATCCAGTTTCAGTTGTTAATTTTTACGTTTCCATTTCATTATCGGTTTTTTTATTTTTTTGTTTCCATTATAGTTATCGTTAACGGAATTAAATTCTATCCGTTAATGGAATGAATTTGTTTCCATTACCGTTAACTTAAATCACACTGTATGTCAGTTGTTTTTGTGGATGTAGTGTTAGTGACCCCAACTGACAGCACTGGAATGCTGGTTGATTTGACCAATTCTTCTCAGGTAAACACATTCACACCAGCTGCGTGTTTTGTTTTGTTGGTGAAAAGTTTGAACAAGTTATATACTGTGATCAGTTTTATCAAAAAAACACATTTTCATATCCAGCTGTAACGTTTGTTATTTCAGTCTTGCATTAGCCGTGTAGCCTTGGTTTTACGTGTCTTGTTTACCTTTTTTAGTAATTCTCTTATTTTATTGTTATCAAACTTATCGTGGCAATGAATGAAGTATGCTATAGTATGCTCGTGATGCTAATTACTTCCTAACTGCAAAGAATACAAGACCTGCCCATGTGGCCCAGTGGTTAAAGCACTTGGCCGCCATGTGCAGTAGAGCGTGATGCGCTCAGTGGTCGGGGTTCGTGCCTCAGCCCGGGTGCGTCTGCCTACCAAAGAATTATTTCCAATAATTCCTATGTACATGATGAACAGGGAGATAATCCCGGGCAGGTGTCCTCTATAAACTGTGACCGTTGCTGACGCTTTGATTAGCAGCGTCAAGGTGTTAGCCACGCTGACATGAGCCGAAGCAGATAGATGTGGCAAAGTCCTTTGGCTGGCGTTGAATAAGTGCCAGTTAGGGCTGGCATTGAATAAGTGCCAGTCCAGGTTTAGCCAGACAGTAGGCCATGCCTAGAGAGTGCACGCTATAGAAATACCCGACAAGCTGGTTCACTCCTACTCAAGCCCTCCTTCACCCTACATGTCACGCATACACTCACATGCACCAATCAATTCCCTTTCTCTCCTGGGTTAACACATTGGACCAACATAAGGTCTCAGCGCTGGGGTCCAGAGTCTGCCCGCAATGACGAACGCACATCATACAAAATACATGTTTTGTAGTCGGTAGTATTCGATTCAAGTAATTATCTGAAAAGACTGCAGTAGGAGCCCCACGTCGAGTTGAGGATATTATGGTTAACATGTGTTCACAAAGATCAGTGTGATAAGGCGTGTTTTGTTGGATGTTTTTATTTGATGTTATTGGATCATTTACTTACAAGGGCTACTGGCATCAGCGTACTGGTACGAAGGGAGCAACGTCCCTTTAGTCAGGAGTTGTTGGTGCTGTAAGGTGACCGTAGGCCTTGCGTTGCTCTTACCATGCATTACAGACAGCTAGTGTGGGCTCAAGTCCTAAGGAAGAGATGAGCACACGCCTATGCTCCTGTTAATGCATTTTCATTTACCTTTTATAGGCCATCTCACATTCATTACTTAGATGCGGCCATTTGCTATGGATGTTGCGCATAGCAGGTCTGTGTGTGTGTGTCTGTCTGTGTTTTGGTCACTTGTGTGAGGCCTATTCAGAAGTAAAACTGCAATTGAAATTAAGCTGTTCGGAACGAAATAGTGAATGAAATAGGATTTTTTTCTGTAGTAAAATATTACTACATCTGCCATGCCAAAATTTGTGGGCTGACTCTAATTTGAGAAAAATGCCGTGTGAGGAACTTAACTTCTACATATTCTGAAAATTTTGTGAAAAATCTCTGCCCGTGTTACAGAAAAAAATCCTAATTTATTAAGATTTTACTTTTTGAAGTTAAGGGGAATTTCCTACAGTACGAGGAAGAGAGTTCTGGATCTGCTGGAGATGGGATAATTGGGTGGACAGCTATTGAAAAGTTAATTTGTAATTGGTGCATTGCAAATGTTTTGTTGATGCTGTGCATAGCTGATGGACAGCTGGACTGGGCAGACGTCATCATTTCCAGTTCAAGGTCACGATGACCTTGAGAATGAGACAGTCCGACGTCGCCATGTCACCGGTGAAGGTCATAACGGCGACACTTTGACCTCTGCCGTCAGTGTTATGCCGACTGGTAAAATATCACTTCAACTTCTACACGTTCTTTCATTCAGGCAATGTTTTGATGATGTACTTACAAGTAATCTCAAGATATTTTGTAAGATCCTGCTAAGTGTGTTTTTATGAGACTTAGAACTTAACAACTTGAAGAAATTGTGATATTTTCCTGAGCCTTCAGACACTTTTGACCCTCTTAAAAGTTATGAAAACGTTTACAAAAGCGATGCAGAAACTTCATCACAGACTCCCAATGCATAGACGCTGTCTGTTTGTATTGGTTTAGGTGTGTGTTTGATTGATTGATTGATTGATTGATCTTTATTACAGCACGTAACAAACGTACATGCAACAAACTGAACATGACAATGAATCAGACATACGAGAAAAAAAAGAAAAAAACGCACATAGTAAAATAAAGATATGAAGACACATAAAGATAAACACACATAAAAGCAAACAATGAAAAAGCTGACTGTTCAACAGTTGCAATTTCTATAGAGACATCGAGGAATAAAAGACTTCTTATGTAATTTATATTAATAATAATAATAATAATAATATACACATTTGTATAGCGCCATATGGTCGTAACTTCAGAGGCGCTGGGCCAGGCAGTGT
>Ga0209780_1002356_pt1 | contig 13391 bp, 7 predicted proteins | sample WorMetexBAHAMAS2_FD_187384 | JGI IMG/M metagenome (GOLD analysis project Ga0209780, IMG submission 187384) | Marine gutless worms symbiont microbial communities from Max Planck institute for Marine Microbiology, Germany - Inanidrilus exumae... | ecosystem: Host-associated > Annelida > Digestive... | reverse complement strand
GTTATATACTAACAACAACAATAAGGCAGTATACAGCACAGACACAGAGTTACTCGTGATTGTCGTCGTCATCATTATCATCATCATACGCTTAGAATCTAAACACCGGCATGCGTGTTTCAGGCATGCAGTCAGCCAGTCGGCACAGTGAACTGTTGTAAGCGTTATTATTGTTTTCGTTTTAAATTTTTCGTTTTCGTTTTATTTTGTTTTTTTCGTTTTAGTTTTGGTTTAGTTTTCATTATTTTTTCGTTTTAGTTATCGTTAACGAATTCATTATTTTTTCGTTTTTTGCCAATTTTCATTTTAGTTTTCGTTAACGAAAATCACACTGGGCTGCATTGCCGTGGGTGAACGTTTCACAAGGGACAATGTAATGTGACACTGAACCGTCTGGAGCATTGGAGCTGACTGCCACATCCATGTCGGTTACCGCAGTCATGTTGATGTTGTTATTGATCGGTCTAAAAATTAGAGTATAAATAACTTGGTTGAGTGACAGGATGAGCATCCAGCCTGTAATAACTGCTCCAGTAATCAGTAATCTGTGTAAGTTCTCATTTTGAAGACCTGGTCCAGTGTGGAGTGAGTAGTGGAAAGAACAGAAGCTAGTAGTGATGAGTGTCATGTTAGACACTTACTGGTGAATGACTGATATTAGATTGTGCTGAGTATGATTCTAGCTGCTGACTGAGCTGTGTGCGAGTCCACCTGCGTGTGTATGTGTGTGTTTGTACTTCTGCTATGCTGCTGTGCCTCGAGTTTCATCTGAACTACATGTCTGTTGCAGAACGGCGGGTTCTGTGCTTGGGACTGGGTTTCAGGCGTTCATCTCCGACTGGGATAAAGTCTATGCCACGGTACATTTTGCATACATGTGTATGTAGACTTCTGTGTAGATGAACCAATGTGGGTAGAGGGGGTAGGTCTGGTACCATAGTTGGGAGGTCCCCCAGGTGCTTCTTTTGGATTTTATCTAAGAGAAGCATTCCAAAGCCAGATCAATGCAGAAAAGATAGTATACAACAAGAGTTGTTATGTGCTGAAGAACCGCAATTATGCCAGATACCACATTGAACTGATAAATAGGTCTTGTGTTAGTTTCCACCCTGTTGTAGGTGCTAGCATAATAACTTAAATGAGCCTTCTCTATCCTTTCCCATTTTGTGTCGTCACTGAACAAGACGGCAACAAGGTCGGGAGGTTACTGTATCGTTGGCCATCCTTAACCTGGCGGATCTATATTTCCACCCAAGACCTTGTCCCCGGTATTGCCTGTTTTTGTGCTGAAAGGGGTTGTTAATCTCCCAACCACCAACCAGATCAACCAACACTGGTCAGTTAACCATGACTGATGAATCATACGTTTTGAGTTATAACCAATAAAGAAAAGCTGACGTTGTGTTACTTTTATGCTGATAATGTTTTCCATCTGAAGAAATGTTATTTTCTGTGACTGATGTCTTTGGTGGTGAAATTGTTTATATTATGTAGCAGGTTACTCATGACTAACTAACATTGATCTGTTGTAACATCAGGGTGACCACTTATCTGGAAAACTGTAAAATATTGGACTGGCAACTCTCAGTGTCAGGAAGTGACCAAGATTGAAGAGCCAGGGAAGTGTCAAAGAAAAAAATGTCACAACAGTTAACTTCACATTTGCGGTTTTAGCAGTGTTTATTAAAACTGCTGCGGGTTTGCTTTGCTTGTTTTGAGGATTTTTAATTGCTGAAAATTTTTATGTAATATGCACTGACATTCGTAGTCTTGTGATAGCAGTGACAATAATCAATATGTGTGTGACAACATGGGTAGCAGCGGGTCAGGGAAATGTTAGGGACTTTATGGTGAATGGAGAGTGGCAACCATGATGTTGGTTGCTGTTGCTGTTGTTGTGTGTTGCTAGGCGGCTGGTCTGACGTTGCTAGCCGTTGGTGTTTACTCTGCTAAGTTCGGTACTGGTGTTGCCGCACGATACATCGAAAACCGTCTTGGTAAACCGTCGCTCATTCGAGACACATCACGTTTTACGTTTTTCGAAGCTGTCAAACATCCGTACAAAGTATGTTTTTGGACGCGATTATTTTGTGCCTGTTTTGTAATTAACTTAACTGCCTTAACTGCTTCGATACTGTTGTTTGGTTATCAGGAAGAGTAGTGAGTTGCTTTGTGTGGTTCTGAAGATTTGATTACAAGTTTCTTTAGGAGTTGTCACCACAGCTGAGTTCCAGTTACACCAGCTGTCACTTAACTAATGAACACTTCATTTGTAGATTAATCCTACACTAAATTTAAATCAGCATTGTTGCACGAACAACAGTTATGTGCTGTTTATTACAGCGGAGATAAAATGTACAGCAGTTTCTATTGTCTGCTCAGAGGACTATAAATATAGTCTCCGAGGTTGCTGCGAGCACGTAATACCATGTTCTTGATTATGGCGCTGTCTATAGTCAGCAGTATTGGCCAGCAGGCTGATGAGACTGGTGAACCACACCTTGCCGTGTTTATGTTTGTAAACATGTTTTATTCTAGTCGTTTTAATTTAATTAATACTGTGTTAAAATACCAGCTTATTGCAAAATTATTCTGTAAAAATCATAAGTGGCCAAAAGTCGCTGCTTGATTTCAGGGAATATTTAAGTGAAGATTCATAGTGGTTAAATGGTATGATGCAGTGTGTTTTATGCAAGTGAGCACTTAAGTAATAATTAAGTAGTACGTACTGTGTATATAAGTAGAACACATAGTACGTACCACTACCAGTGTTTGTTCTAATGTTGCAGACTGTTAGTAAGTGTCGCAGTATTTTTATGTCTTGTGTCCTGTTTGAACATTGTTTTATTATTGAGCCATTCAGTCTCATGACTGCCAGTTTGAAATAAACACTTACTTACTTTACACTAATTTATGTGTCACTGGTGCAACCGGCAGTGTTTTGGCCTTATTGTGAAAATGGTACGTTTATGATTGTAGACAATAATGTCGATGCGATTGAAGCCTGAAGATGCACTAAAAGGCATCATTTTGCGGGTAAGTTTGAGTATGTTTGTTAGTATGTGTCTGTGTATGTGGTACTGTGGATGTGCATATGTATGGTTTGTAAGACTTGTATGGTATTACTGATCAGGTGGCCAATACTGTTACTAGTTCGTAATATAAAATGATGAGACTGGATGCGTTGTGTGATCGGTCCGTTTTCTGTTCGTGGTAACTTGTAGCACTGTTTGCCTAGTGTAGCACAGTTTCAAAGCACACAGACAAGAGAATCACAAGTTAACGTAAACCTTGTTCTGTTGGTATTTTAAATGTGTATTTTATTGTCATCCAGTTGATGCAGTTGATTCATCAGTCAACTTTGGTTTGTGCTTATGATGGGTTCAACTAGTTAGTAGTTAGAGATGTCATTTGTTGCTAGGCTAGAATACAATGTTTCACACACGCACCCACAGGTACGTGCACCTTTTAGTGGTCGTTTAACAAGTAAGCCTGGGTAAGCCGGTTGTAACTTCACTCTCTGCCTTCACCTGTTTCAAAATAGAAGCTGTGTGGATTATTATTGATTGAGAAGACAGCCCTACGTGAAGATTGGCCGTTACACAAATATGTGTTTTCTCCTTCCTGCAACTGTCTGCCATCATGCAGACCCCTCTGGACAGACACTCATCCTATAGACGTCACCAATCAATGGCAAGATGACTGGCAGTCGGCCTCGGTGGTCAACTTGTCCCTTGTGGATGACCCCACTATATGGCAACCAGGATTTGATCTGCCACACTGATACTGGTCAAGAATAAACTATTTTTGGACTAACCAAGGTCACTGTGCATCCTTCCACAAAAAGTGAGCCTTGCAGCAGGTGACAAGTGTCAATGTGGCAAACGTCAAACAATGTTTCATTCGTCAACAGCTGCCTACAGACCCAGCTGGACGGTGGCCTATTATAGCTTCACTTGGCTGAAGATGCCACTGTTCAATGGTTGATGTCACATGGATCGTAATGCACATGATAACAACATCAATTGGCGTAAGGTTTAATGGGCCATGTGCCTTCCCGTCGTCCAAGTTAGTCGGAGTTTAACGTCCCTTTTCCGCACAAATATGTATCAGAGACAATCCTGTCATCCAAGCAGCAGTGCCAAAGCACTGGGGCGAACACTGACCACTGATTCCAGCCAGTCAAGTCATCCGTCCTTTGTGATCCACTAACTGACTATGTTGTGATGCAGTTAACCCATTCGATACTGTGATCAGATATAACATCATTTACATGTGAATTACTGCAAATTCACATAACAATATGTGTTTTATCAGCCTTCGTTAGAAGAACGGTTACGTGACATTGCCATAGCAACACGGCACACCAAGGCCAACAAAGGCTTTTATCGTAACATTTTATTCTACGGACCTCCCGGCACTGGAAAAACCATGTTTGCCAAGGTTGGTTCAACTTTCACTTTCAGTTGCATTTTATTCATGTTTTATCAGCCATTATCTTATTTAACTTTGGTTAGCCACTTGCCTTCTTGAGTCCTGAGTGATGACTGGTATGATTTTGGTTTTGCTGCTGATGCTGTTTGTCATCCTGCAGTGACCCCTTCTGTATCCACTAGCTGTATCCTGATGGAAGAGACTGTTTCATGTCGGCTCTCAAGATTTGTAAATAAATATAAAGTAAAGTAAACAGTGTATAGCAGTTAGCAACAACTTAGCCTCACTGCTATGGGAAACTCACATGCCATATGGGATCACACAGTGTTACCTCCCACTTGGCAGAAGTGAGAATCCCGCCTTTATGCCAGCAGAAGCGACCCCAGCAAGGTTACGTGAAAGTGGACCGGCTGGGAATTAAACCCGTGAATAAGTGAATATTTCAATAGTTTTGTTGGAGATGCTGGTAATATTTGCGACAGTTGTTATTCATCTCAAAGAATGACGACACACATGGTACCAGTGATGATGTTGTAAGAGTGTTGTCATTGTGATGGCAGCTGTGATAACATTGATGGTGTACCAGTCACAGTTATGCATCTCTAATGGTGATATCATTCATTTTCGGTGTAGAGTCTAGCACGACATTCAGGAATGGATTATGCCATTATGACGGGGGGTGACGTGGCGCCGATGGGTCGTGAAGGGGTGACAGCAATGCACCGCGTGTTTGAATGGGCCAGCACAAGTCGGCGAGGGTAAGTCTGTCAGTTGAGCTGTCTGTCATTGATGTGAAGAGCTGTTGACTTTTGATGTTATAATCTGTATATCTCTTCTGTGAGATGTCAGCTTCAACAACAACAGTACTTGTTTATTGTCCCTTTAGGTGGACTCTTCTGAGTTGACCTAATAAAGTGGGTCTCAGATGTCCGTCCGTCCATACGTACGTACATACATGTGTCCGTCCACCCACAAAAAGTTCCTTAGATTTCAGCAAAATTTGGCATGTAGGTAGATGTCGTTGAGTGATGCATGACGGTATGCAGTATGAACCGATCCAAGGTCAAGGTAAGGTCACGAACCCTTGGAAGTTGGAAATCCTTTCATTTTCAAACACTGTCTCCTACGCCATTTACAATGGGAGCCGGCAACTGACCACTGATTCTTAAACTAGGGCACAATATCTGAATTTGATTGGGCCGAAACTTTGATATTTTTCTTAGTTTTTGTGTCATGTGACTTTGCAATTGGCAGAAAAATCAGTTGTGAAGGGGCCAATTTTTTCCAAGACAACCTGAGTAAATCGGCACCAGAAAGGTAACTCATGCTGTATTGATTCACTGCAAATTACAAATGTGGCATTTTAAAGCTGCTGTGTGATGTGTAGAGTTCTGCTTTTTGTCGATGAGGCGGATGCATTCCTGCGCAAACGTAGTCAGGTAAATGATTTGTGGTTGGACCAGTGATTGCCTGATTAAATAATTGACATAATGATTTCTTGATTGATTGAGTGACTTCAACTGCTGCACTGTTTCTCCATGTTGTATTTAGAACTGATTTCATAGCATATGTCTGCCTAATGTTAATCGCTTGTCTGAACTTGTTACCTTAGTTGCATATCATACATTGTATTTCAGAGGTCATGGTTCACACTATATGATGTACAGTTTCAAATCAGCAATTGGCATTATATCTCAGAAGTATGGGTTTGTGGGCATGAAGATAGTCAGGCCACTGGTTGGGGTTGGTGTTTTATGATCTCTTCAGTGATTTGATACTACCAGTTACGTATCAGGAAGGACATATGGCCTTGCCATTCATACCAAACATTCTGTTCCACAGCAGATGAAGGAAGACAGGTAACCCAGGTTTACCTAGAAAATGACTGTTGAAATGGAGCTAGGTAGTTGTGACCTGCCCTTGTGGCCGAGTAGTTAACGCACTCGGCCACCTTGTGCAGTACAGCGTGATGCGCTCAGTGGCCGGGGTTCGACTCGGCCTGGGCATGTCCGTGTACCAAATAATTATTTCTAATAATTCCTACGCACATGATGAACAGGGAGATAATCCCGGGCAGAAAAAAGAGGGTTCGACAGTGTCCTGTATAAACTGTGACCGTTGCAGGCATCTTGACCTAGCAGTGTAAAATCTGCCAGTGTGAGTCAAAGTAAATAGACTGGCTGGCCTCTGGCTGGCATAATACACAGCACCAGTCAGGGCTAAGCCAGACAGTAGGCCACGTCTAGAAGGGACGTGCTATAGAAACACCCTACAAGCTGCTCACTCCTACATAACCTGCCTTCCCACACATCGCACACACAGTGACACACCTACCAATTCCCTTCCTCTCCCTGGGCAAGCGCACTGGACCGCTATATGGTCTCAGCGCTGGGGTCCAGAGTAGGCTGGACCCCTGCCCGCAAAGAACAAACGAATGATAGGTTGTTTTTGTTGTGTGCGTTAACAAGCCATGTATTCAGCCATGGAACAGCAACATCTTCAACCGAGTGTAACTGCTGTAGACAACTCAACTTTCCAGCTTGGTCTGTGTGCAGCTGCAGACGATGTAAAGCATTGTTTGTTATTTTGCACATGGACACTCGTCAGTTGGTGCAAGGCCACACGTTTTGCAGACACTGGCCTTGGTCAGTCCAAAAGTGGTTCCACATGTCATTTATTACTTATTAGTGACCAATGACGTCATGGCAGATTGAATTATGGTTGCTGTATTCTGGAGTTATTCACTGGGGAGGAATTTATGACTGAAGCTGACTTGTGTTCATCTTGCTGCTGGCTAGTAATGAGTGTTGTGTGAGTTTTGTGTGTAAATGCTGAGAGCGGTGTAGATGCACGCAGTGTGACGTTGCGGATGGTGATGGAAAGTTATGATGAAAGTCTGTCGTTGGTGTGGTCTGTCACTATAGGAGGTAATCAGTGAGGACCTTCGTGCTACGTTGAATGCATTTCTCTACAGGACGGGCGAGCAGTCAAACAAGTATGTAACAAATGTGCGTTTGTGCTTCTGTGTAGTGAGAGTAGCATGGCACCATTTGACCATGGTGCTTAGATAAGGTTTCTAGATTGCTCAATGTGCTGAAGGATTGTCAGCAGGTGAATCAGGGCTTGCCAGTTTCTTTTTCTGGAAGAAAACTTTACAGGATAAATGGCACGGGTTGGCATCTTGGGATTTTTAAAAAGTGGCATATTTGGGAAAGTTAAGCCTGGTCCTGCAAAATTTCAACTTGAGATCTTTCCAGGGATATGGCGTTTTAGCAAAAATTCAAGATGGTGGCCGTCACCATGTTGAATTTGACCAGATGTACTAGTGCATAACTGCATATTACACATTGTCTGGAATAATGTAATTTATCTGCAAACCAAATTTTGTTCAAATAAACTGTTCTTGAAATCTGGGTTTGTTTTTTTGCAAGAAAGGCAGTCACTGCCATATTGGATTTTGAAAGTGGCATATATCAACATTTGGGAGCGTTAAGAATGGCCATTTTAATTAGCATGCAGAAGTTCAACTTACATGTTTGGTCACACTCTATGTAGTTATTTAAAGTTTTATCCAAATCCATTTGAGGGTTACTGGCTATGGAAGGTCAAAACTTTGGCTATTTTCATTACTTTGGCTATTGGCTTTACAGCTGTTTGTACAACGATATGACCTGTAATTATAATATAAATAATAATATAATATAATAATATAATTATGCCCTCAGGTGGTAAGGTCACTGGCATCTGTAGCAACATGTAATGCTTGTAGTAGTGTTAGCGGTTGAAGTGTAACTGAGATGTGACTTTGGTTGTGTAGATTTATGCTGGTACTGGCCAGCAATCAGCCGGAACAGTTTGATTGGGCGATCAACGACCGCATTGATGAGATGGTGGAGTTTGATTCGCCGTCGTTAGACGAACGACAGCGAATGGTGCGGCTGTACTTCGACGCGTTTGTTCTCAAGCCAGCGACAGAAGGCAAGAAGTAAGTAGCAACTCACTGTTATAATGTCATTCTATTATTATCAATGCAAGAACCAGTAATATGGTGCGAGCACTGGAATTCCAATGAGGACTAATGTAAATGACCTAAACCTGCAGCATTGTCTTGGCAGTGAGTTTGAAATCACTGGACCAATCGGCAACAGTTGAGACTCAGTGGTTGCCAGTTGTTTGCATTGCTGCTTTGAGACTGTTGGTTGGTTGGTGGAAATGGAAATGGAATTTGACCTGTAAAAACCTGATCACCAAAGGTTTTCTTTTGCAACAAGTGGAGGAAGAAAAACTGGTTAACCCAGATTTAGCTTGCTTCAATGAAAAACAGCGGTGGTGGTGGCAGTGTTGGTGGTTTTCGATTGCAGAAGTTACAAACTGGTTGTCAGATCTTGTCAGGATTGTCATCTTGCAAACGTGAACCATATCACTGGGAGGCTGCTGATGCAGCAGTGTTGGTCTTGTACACTGAGTGGTTAGTTCAGTGGTGAATTAACGCTGATTAGTAATGACAATGTGAGCTGTGCTTTGCTGGCAAGTGACAATATGCTGTGTGGTTATGTTTTTGTTGTGCTGTGCTGCCAATATGAAGTGTGTCTCGTGTGTAGACGACTGAAAGTTGCACAGTTTGACTACGGTGCTAAATGTTCCGAGATTGCTGAACGCGCTGAAGGATTGTCAGGAAGAGAGATCTCCAAGCTTGGAGTCGCCTGGCAGGTAATGTTTGATCAAGTGGTGAATATTCAGATATTAGAGCGTGTATATTGTTACAATATTGCACTTTTTAGTTTACTAAGGATCGCAAGTGATTCCGTTGCAGCATTGGTAAGATGTTTATATGAGTCTGTATCATACGTGATATGCAGCAGTGTCGTTGAAAGCTCTGTTTATTTAGTAGTTGTTGTCAGTGATACTTGTGATGCTGACATGTCAGACGGCATCATGAACAAACAACTAGAAATTGATCATTGATTATAATTGAACGTTTTAAACTGATTATGTGTTGAGAAACATCGTTGTTCACAACGGCATATTTACAGTTACAGAAAGGGGTAGTCCCCTCTACAGTTCAGAATTCAGATATTTTAGTTCAGTTATGTCTCTTCATTAATTATAACTTCTGAATATAACTGTTCACTTTTCAGTATATAAAAGGATAGGTGCAGTTACCTCCTTGCTGTTTTACTAAGTGCTGATATAGGTTGCTTTAGGCTGGCAGTGTATTCTTTTGGTTGTGTCAGGCGGCAGCGTATGCGTCTTCCGACGGCATCTTGACCGAGGTGATGGTAGATGAGATAGTTGCGGAGGCAGTGCGAGCTCACAAGCAGAAGTTTGATTGGCGCGTGGAGCAGGAAGGTCGCACTGGTGGTTCACTGCCTCGCTCTGCTAAGGACCTCGCTGCGTTCACTCCGCCGATAGCTCAGTCGCACGCTGCAGTCAGCTAGCTGTGAGCTGGGCCGATGTAGCCTGTGGAGATCTCAGCGGCTATGTGTGGCTGAGTTGCTCAGGACACGACTATGCAGAACTGCTAGGAAATATTGTATGTACAGAGGCATATCAGTAAGGTAGACAAAGTCTAGGGAGCCCAAAGCCGGGGTCCAAAGTTTCGATGTTTTGCTTAATTTTCAGTGAAGTCCGTCTGATCAAACTTGTTATTAGGATTTCTAATTTTTTGTCTAATTTTATCTTGTGCAAGTCCATCCTCCTTGAAGGACAGAGGAAGGAAAGCTGAGGAAAGGGAAGATGTGGGATCCATCTGTTTAGGGGACTGCCGAATTCATAGCTGTGCATTTGTGTGTGTTTACTGACTGCACCATTCTGACTTGCATTGAACAATGCAGTGACAAGTTCACTACACTGATAATTGGCCATGTCATCATACGTTCTGAGACTCTTGCCTGTATGATTAAATCATGGGGTTTTTAGAAAAGGTTAGTGCTGCAAAATGCTTACATTTCCTAGCCCTGCATCTTGGCAGCCAGAACAGCTGGCATAGATAAGAGTGAAGAAATTACGTCACTGTCACCCAAGTAACATTTGGCTTAAAACCACGTGCCACAGTGTCGGGCCTGTTTGCTTCTGGCTGGTCAATACTGCCGTCTTTGGTAAGACTAAGCAAGAGGTATTTAAAAATTAAAACAAACACACAAATGTAATAAGTGCTGAGGTATGCCACCAGGTCGAATTGCAGTGAATTCAGAGGACACAGTAATGCCTATTCACGCCCAGAAAGGCCAGTCGTACCTGGGAGGACAGTTTTCGGGGTCACATGGCTTTAATAGTATTTACGTTTTGCGTAAAACTGATAATTGATTTATGGCGATCTGTGCCTACGGAGAAGAGCTATTGTGAGAACCGACCGGTGTACTCCGTGGGCGGGTAAAAACCAGTGGTTAATGAAAGTTGTTGGGTGCTGACAAATGCAATGGACAGTTATTAGTAATTGTATGGTAACTCTCGTTAGATGTGTGCTAATGAAGTGTGGTGAATTTTCGAATGCTTGTTGATGTGGTAGTCAAATGCAACGTAAATCTTTCTGCATCTTAAAACACCTTGTGGAATTCATTAGAATTTGTTACTATAACAAGTCTGTTATTAATATTATTGTTGCTGGCAGAGAGTTTGTTTTAAACGTTTTTGAGGTTTCAGCAGCACACCATACATGATCAGTGGATCACATCATACATCTGAAGTAGGACGTCAACGGTATAGCCGAATATAGTGGCAAGGGCAACTAGTGGATTTTTCAACTAGCACTATTGTTATGATGGTAGCGCACACGATGGTGACTCGTCACATGCCAGTCAATAACACTGCGATTCTGTGGTGAGATTTGCAGTCGTTGTTTTTCTCCCCGCGATATCGAGTAGCATGTTTGTACCGGCGTTGGTTTGTGTGTCTGTGTGTGTTTGTCTGTCTGTGTGTGACCACGATGACTAAAAAGATTGGACGGATTTGTACCAAATTTTATGGGAAGGTTCCGAGGGGAAAGGGAAGACCAAGTTCGTGTTTCGTTACGATCGGTGGAGGGATGTGGAAGTAACGGTCAAAAAACTCCGTAAAATGTAAACAGTCGCCGGTTTACATCAGCAGTCTAATAGTAGGTGTGGCAAGTGTAGGCCACAAAAACTCCCAAATTTCGCGTTCACGGGGAGTTGTACTCTCTTATTAGAGTACTTTCCATCTAGTGTTAGAAAGTGATATGCCAAGTGCAGTTATTTCTACTGTGTTTTAAGGCAGTTGGAATCAAAAGAGTTGATAAATGCAGGACGTGTTCTGTCACTTCTGTGCAATAAACAATTCAGATGGCAATAATAGCAATCATATCATGTGCTGTTTGGTAAAAATGCCGTGAGCTTTAATCAGAAAGCTGTTGAGCGGATATCGTTTATTCGTGTGCTGTGCGTGGTATGAACAGCACTGCTGTTAGTGAACATGTAAACTTGGTTTGTTTCGATGACCATCAAGGATCACCTGGCCTTTGAAAAATTGAGAATATGCAGATGGGGTGAATGACTAAATGCTACGCAATCATTTCGATAAAGTTTAATGCCAGAATGTTTAATTGCTAGGGAAATAATGTCTCTTAAGTCGTTTGTAAATTTAAGACTATTAATTCTAACACTAATTTCCTCATTATTCGTATATTGTCAATACACTAGTTTAATCCTTTACAGCTGGCTAAATAGATAGTGGTTAGTAAGGTCAGTAGAGGGTTACTTAGTACTTACGTTAGTGGTGGAAAGCTAATGGTAAACTAGATGACAATTATGACAGCATGGAATGGATGACGTTGGCGTAGTGTTACTAGTGTAAGATTTTTTGTTTGTGACTTGTGTCAACGAATTGTGGATGATAAAATGAACAACGCGAGACTTAGGGTCACTGCGGAGTTATTTTAATGAATCTGTTGACACTGCTTCATTTATGTCTTTTGTGTAAACCCGATATCATGTCAAAGAAGCCAGATGTAGGATCGTACAGACCAGACCCCTAAATTTTAATTCTTAATCTTAATTCGACCCGAGGCGTATCATCACATCACATGGTGAAGACGGATGCAGGCCTCAACGGTTTTTAAAGGTGTTAATAGTTTCTGCAGAAACGACAAAATTAGACAGACTGTTCCATATCGGAATAACACGGTTAGTAAAGTTGCATTTTCTTAAGTCATAGTGACAGTGATGCTGAACAAGTTTGAATTTATTACCTCTAGTTCTAATTAAGTTATCTGATAATTCCATGAACTCAAATGTGGTATGCATGCAGAATCATATTTTCCATTAACTATTTTAAACAATTCTATCATATCTCCGCGATACCGTCTATATTTAAGTGTTGGTAAATTTAAGGACTTTAATCGATCACTGTATGATTTTTTGGACAATTCTGGAATTAGTTTAGTAGCTAAGGGTTTAGTAGTATCGCCATTACCGGACCCGCGGGTATACCTCTGACTGACTACCGTAGGTATAGGCTCAATTAGGCGCCGTGAATGAGACAAACATAACAAGAGATTGAAGAAAATAACAACATAAAACAGTCAAAAACATGACCGTTAGAATGCACATGCAAACAGGAAAGATTTCCAGTTCTTTTAGAAGACGTCCGTGGAGGTGATGTTGATGTCTTCGGTGCGGTGGGCGGTTGTTCCAAGCTCGACGTGCAGCGACGGAGAACGCACTGTCGTCGAGTGTCAAGTAAGTACGCGGCACAATGATGTACAGCGACGGTGCCGAGTGCCGACCTCGGGCTACTTGATAACGTCTTGCATTTTTTTTACCAATCTTCTCTCGGCTATTAATTTACTTTAGTCCTGCGGATTCTCGTTACTTTTTATTACTCGTTACTACTCGTTACTTCAGCGGTCGGTATTCGTTACTTGGGATTCGTTACCTTAATCGTTACTCAGGCACTCAGAGCGCAGCGCGGCAGCCCAGTTGCTGCTGCCGTTATACTCATTC
>Ga0209780_1002355_pt1 | contig 13391 bp, 18 predicted proteins | sample WorMetexBAHAMAS2_FD_187384 | JGI IMG/M metagenome (GOLD analysis project Ga0209780, IMG submission 187384) | Marine gutless worms symbiont microbial communities from Max Planck institute for Marine Microbiology, Germany - Inanidrilus exumae... | ecosystem: Host-associated > Annelida > Digestive... | reverse complement strand
TATGTTCTAGGCAAAAGTTTTGGCAGCGCCAATCGCCCAGAACGGAATTTGGTTACACCCAACTGAAGGTGTTTTGATTAAGTAACTCCAAGCGGAGGCGAGGAGATAGTGGGTTGGTCGCTCCCGCGTTCGGATTTATAAACATGATTGTTAATAATGTTTATATTTAACAACAAAATTGTGACCTAATTAGTATTTTAGTTTAGAGGAGTCCAAGATTTATCTTGGACTCCTACCAAAATATATTACTCTAATACCCGAACGCCCTCATCGCTGCCCAATAGCAACACATCCGCTGGACGTGATGCAAATAATCCATTGGTGACAACACCCGTAATTTCATTGAGTTGAGTTTCCAGTTGGACGGGTTCGCTGATTTTTAAATTGTGTACGTCTAAAATTACGTTACCATTGTCGGTGGTAAAACCTTCTCGCCATACCGGTTTTCCGCCCATTTTGACTAATTGTCGGGCAACATAGCTCCGTGCCATCGGGATGACTTCAATCGGCAATGGAAATTTGCCGAGTACGCCAACTAATTTGCTATCATCGGCAATACATACAAAGCGTTTACTCACCGCCGCAACAATCTTTTCACGAGTTAGCGCGCCACCGCCGCCCTTAATTAAATGCAAATATTGGTTGGTTTCATCTGCACCATCTAAGTAAACGGAAATTTCATCCACGCTATTGAGATCGAAGACGGGAATACCGTGAGATTTAAGTCTATCTGCGGTGGCGTTAGAACTGGCAACTGTGCCCTCAATTTTGTGTTTTATCGTGGCGAGTGCGTCAATAAAGTAGCTTGCGGTGCTGCCAGTGCCTACACCGATGATGCTATCTTCAACCACATATTCTAAAGCTGCTTTGGCTACTTGTTGTTTTTTTTCGTCAGGTGTCAAAATTTTATTCTCCTTTTTTCAGGTACTGTACTCATTAGAAATCCTATTTTTTAAAAAAATAGGATTTCTTTGACATTATCTAAAACATGCCAAGTATATTATACCCGCAATCAACATAAGTGATTTCGCCAGTAATAGCGGAGGCTAAATCAGAGCAGAGAAAAGCGGCAACGTTGCCAACTTCTTCAATCGTCACATTGCGCCGTAAGGGCGTATTTTGTTCAAAAGTCTTTAGCATATTGCGAAAATCGGCAATGCCTGATGCCGCCAAGGTGCGTATTGGTCCAGCAGAAATGCCATTGACGCGAATCCCCTCTGGTCCCAAACTATAGGCAAGGTAGCGTATATTAGCTTCCAAGCTGGCTTTAGCGAGTCCCATAACATTATAATTAGGCATTGCACGTGCTGCTCCGAGATAGCTAAGGCTCAACAAAGCAGCTTTGCGTCCTTGCATCATGCTACGTCCAGCCTGCGCCAATGCAGAAAAACTGTAAGAACTAATGTCGTGGGCTATTTTAAAACCTTCACGAGTGGCATTATCTAAATAGGAACCCTCCAATTCCCCTCGCGGGGCGAAGGCGACGGCATGAATAATAATGTCCAAACCATCCCAAGATTTTTTCAAATCGTTAAACACGGCTTGAATTTGTTCATCGCTGCTGACATCACAGGGTAGACTAATGTCAAAACCTAATTGGTTCGCCATTTTTGTCACTCGTTCGCGAAGCTTGTCATTTTGATAGGTGAAGGCTAATTCTGCCCCTTCACGCTGCATGGCTTGGGCAATCCCCCAAGCAATTGAGCGATTACTGGCTAAGCCGACAATCAAGGCTCGCTTGCCCGCTAAAAATCCCATAATTGATTTTCTCCTTTAACATGACAGATCGACGGACGCCGATACGAGATCGTGAGGAATCAAACTTGATGAAAAAAAAGAGGCGGTTTATCAGACATCCTACCGATATTCCGATAGAATTATGGTGCGTGATCACATCCTGCGATAAATATAAAACTAATTTGAAAAACCTAAGTTTAGGAGGATTGGCCTTTAAATCGACTGTAAATTGGCAACCCGGCACAATCATTGGTTTTCGCATCCCGCAGGTTGATCCTAATTTTGAAACTACTGGCCGTGTGGTCTGGTGTCACCAGAAAACCACGCACTTTGAGATAGGGGTTGAAATTCTAGAGTTTAATGACGTTTTTAAGACACGCATGATAGAACAGATTTGTCAAATCGAACATTATCGAAACCGACTTGAACAGCAAGGACGAAAATTAAGTAGCGAGGAAGCTGCGACGGAGTGGATAAGTCGCTATGGCGCTCGATTTCCGCCGATTTAAAAAATCCTATTTCTGTTTGAATCAAAATTGGCTGAATTTTATATATAATATAACTTCGTCTCAGAAAATCATTAAAATTTAATTTTTGTAGGTGCCATTCTATTAATTCTAAAATTCTGATAATTCTGATTCAGACAAACAAAAATAGGATAGTAGTAAAGGCAAGTTTTACTTAGGTTTAACCGGGCTAATCTTGGCATGTCGATGCGCCTCAATCACCGCAATAATTTCCAAAGATTGTTCCACCTCACTTTCTAAACGCACACGCACTGCATAAGGCAATCCTCGCAGTTCTTTGGCTGACCATTTTTTAAGCCATTTAGTGTCTTCTTCCAATTTTTCATCAACATACAAATATTCAAAATAAGCTTTATAGTCTTCCAATCCGGCGGTTATTGCCGTTGCATGTTCTTCTAAGCGTTCAGTTGGATCGCCTGCCAGGGCTGGCACAATGCGAATTTCTACTCCGCTTTCTTCATCATCGCTAGATAAGAGTTGCCAAGCCATGAATCCGGGTTGCCGTCCAGGCGATACGGTTGATACCCAGGCGATTTGTTCTTCTTCGCCTTCAAAAAAAATGTAATTTTTGTTATCGTCACGATCCTTGTAAGTATGTGGAAATGCACCTTGTAACGAACGTTCAATTTGTAATAAAAGCAGTACTTTCTCTAAGCTATCATCAAGCCGATTACCGGAGCGTGTCCACTCTGTGAGTACCAGGTTCATACCCACCGCTAGCATCAACATGACTAGCGTTGATATTGTGAGCGCAATCAATAACTCCAGCAGGGTAAAACCGTTTGAGAATGGTGAAGAAGTTTTCAATTTATTGCGCCTTCTCCTGTCTGATCAAACGTACCGATTTCAATTCTATCCCCGACGCCTCATCATGCCATGTGTAAGGCTTTAATGCCAGCCGCATGGGACGTGTTTGGCGTTCTGGTTTTTCTAAAACTTCGTCCTCGGTACTTAATTCTAAACTTTTTTTATAGCGTTCTGGTAATTCAGGATAGTCAGGCTTTTCAAGCACTTGGGCTACGTTGAGCGCAGAGCGTAAAAATACCGTCCGCTCAATATTATCCACCGCTTTAAAAGCCAAGCGTTTGGTATCCGCCAATAAACCAAAGATGCTGCCTAAAACCAGCCCGACTATCGCCATTGCTACGAGGACTTCAAGTAGGCTAAAACCCATTTCTTTATTCATACAAAATCTCTGATTCAATTTTGCCGGTGATCGGATTAACAGTGATTTTGGCTTTATAATCTAAATGAGTCAAAATGATTTCACCGCCACTACTACCGCCTTCTGGATAAAAAGTTATTTTGTTAACTTCATCCTCGCTGGTTTCTTCCTTTTCACCTTGTTCCTTTTGGTTTTGGTTAAAAGTGGCGACTTTCTGTTTGCCTTCCACAAGGGCGGAGCGGCGAGTATACCTCAGCATAGCCACCGCTTCACGTGTTTGTGCTTTAAGAATAGTCACGTCACTGTTACCCATACGTGGAATAACCACAGCCACTCCCATAGCGACAATTGCCAGGACGAGAAGTAGTTCTAGCAGCGAAAAGCCTGAGAGTTTCCGTTTATTCTTTTTCTGTTTGCCAATTGACAACGTCAGCATCATCGCCTTCGCCCCCTTCCTGACCATCTGCGCCAAAGGAAAACAGATCGTAATCACGCCCCTCACGCCCAGGTTTACGGTATTGATATTCCCTACCCCAAGGATCTTTTGGTATGCCTTTTCTCATGTAAGGACCTTGCCATTTTGGGTCATCTGACTCGCTCTTAACCAAGTCCTCTAGGTTTCTGGGGTATTTAAACATATCTAAGCGATATGAATCTAAGGCAACCTCAAGATTTTTGATTTGTGTCGCGGCACTATCCTTCTTGGCGCCAGCTAGCTTGCCCCAAAGTGTCGGACCCACTATTCCGGCTAACATGCCAAGAATGACCATCACGATCAACAGCTCCATCAAGCTGAAGCCTTGTTGTTTATTTGACATTAATAAATACTCCTATTTTAAGTATGTGTTAAAAACGTGAAAATATCAAAAAAATCCTATTTCTTAAAGAAATAGGATTTGTTCTACTATAACTCGATGTTGAAGTTTTTTTTATCCTGGTGGTGAGTACAGCGAATGGTAGACAACGAATAAATAATCAGGCGATACGACATACGATACGCCAAATATAGTTAGTAGCGCCAAGCGTGATTTGGGTAGCCTTACAGGACTTTATAGCACTGATGCAATTGAATTTCTAAGGTTTTTATTCGTTGTCCTACATTCGCTGTACTCACCACAAACCACAACGATAAAAAAACTTGAACGCCGAGTATAACAATATCATTTCAGAACATCAAACCTCCCCTATATCCTAACACACTTGATTTCTATTAACCTATTCCTATAATTAATCGTGCTAATTAATATTTTATAATCGTGAGGACACTATAATGAAAGCCAATGTAGGTACTGGAGATAAAATCTTTCGAGTGATAGTCGGTTTAGGCATTATTGGGGCAGGTGTCTATTTTCAAAGTTGGTGGGGGGCGATTGGTTTAGTGCCCCTATTGACAGCCATGTTTGGTTTTTGTCCTGCCTATTTGCCGTTTGGACTTTCAACTTGTGCCACGCCAGCCGAAAAAACAGAATAATTATCCATCTCCTTTGTTGTTGAGCCCGCAGTTTTTGGAATATCACGATCTGCGGGGCTTATATATTACATGCGCCATAATTTGCTAATTCACTTACAGTCCGATAAACAGCAAGTAAATTGGGCTACTTTTGATGCCACAGGCTCAGTCATAGACAGCGCCACACACGTCCCCCTAAACGCTGTCCCACGCCAACACAACAAGCAAGCATTAGTACTGATACCAGGTACTGATGTCCTATTGACACAGACTAACATTTCTAGCAAGCAACCGCAAAAAATTATACAAGCGGTGCCCTACGCCCTAGAAGATCAATTGGCAGAAGAGGTGGAAAATTTGCACTTTGCGCTCGGAAAACGAGCACCGGGCAATATCCCTGTCGCGGTGATTGCCCGTAGACAAATGGATGCCTACATACAACAATTAGGCGCCGTAGGGATCACGCCAGCGGCGCTCATACCGGACATGCTCGCCGTGCCCAAACCTGCCGAGGGATGGGGCATATTATACCTTAATAACATCGTATTAGCGCGTACCGACTTGTACGCTGGTTTTGCCATTGAATTAGACTGTTTTGGTGCCGCCTTAGATGACGCTCCACAACAAATAACAGTCTTTAGTGACACGCAAAATCGGGGGATGGCGTTGAGCGATTTACATGGCATTCCTGTGATAGAAAAAACACATGAACAAGGCATATTAGCTTGGTTGGCGCAAGGCTTGATTGAAAATCAGCCTTTAAATTTATTACAAGGAGACTACCGCCCCCAAGATAAAATAGCGAGCCTATTGCGCCCGTGGCGACTGACAGCCGTATTATTACTACTCTGGGGAGGACTATATATTGGAAAGCAATGGATAGAATATCAACAATTGAGCCAACAACGTCAAGCATTAAACCGGCAAATTGAGAAAGTATTCCGTGACACATTTCCAGATGCGCGCAAAATTGTCAATCCGCGAGTCCAAATGGAGCAACGCTTAAAAGCCTTATCCGCCCAACAAGGGCGCCGCGCACAAGGCGATAATTTTTTATCTATCTTAAATAAGATCAGTACGCCGCTATCGCGCACTCCGGGTTTTTATATCAAGCAGATTGATTATCGTCAAGGACGTTTTGAACTACAATTAGAGGTAGCGAACTTGCAAGCTTTGGAAAATTTGAAGCAAGGTATCCGCAATCAAGGCTTGACGGTAGAAATACAATCCGCCGTCAGTCGCAATGGCTCGGTGGAAAGTCGGTTGCGAATAGGCTAGAGGAACTTCGCACGTAGTTATGATTACGCGATGTGCAACTTTCAAAAAATGTTATAAAATGATGGAACCCAAAGCTTTAGTTTGGAGTCGATAACGCTCCTCGCTTTGGACACGCCCAAAGCGAGGAGCGTTATCGACTCCTTTAGGGACTACCAAAAGTTGCGCATCGCGTGCGTAATACTTACAATTTTTTCTTCCGACGCATTGGTTAATGTTGGTTGGGAAAACGATACACGCATTCATGGCTGTCCAATGCACATCGATATCAAAAATAACCAAATCTGGATTCAACATAATGGAACCGTCAGCATTAAACACAAAAACCACCAAATTAAAGCCAATAAAAAAAAATAAAGCTTGACATACAATAATGATTTGTAGTAGTAAAAAAAAATTTTTTTTGAACTTATATCAGATTAGCACCAAAATCGGTTTAAGTTTAATTATATATAATTAAGGGTGATGGATGTTTTATCACCCAAGCTTGTCACTTAGACATAACCAAAGCCAGATGTTGCAGTTTTGGTGTTTTGTGGCGTTTTAAAGTAGGAGGAATATCATAAAGATGAAAACACTATCTCGGCTTACGAAATTAGCGGCATTATTGACGATTGTCGTCGGCGGTTCGGCGGCCGCCGCCCCCGCAGGGCGGAGCGGCGGCCGCGTGCCCGCAGGGCTACGTATCAACCTCCTGTGCTCCAGGATGGGAACAGAATGGCGCATTATGCTATCCAAAATGCGTCGGTGGGTATTATGGGGTAGGCCCCGTTTGTTGGCACCACTGCCCGCCAGGCTTCCGCGACGGCGGAATGTGTTGCGCCAAGCCTCCACCGTATGGTCGCGGGGCTGGATATCCCCTCTGGGACCGTGGTAAGTGCGAAAGGGAGCACAGCGGCGGCTGCGAGCAGTGCGGTTTGTTTATATATCCAAAGTGCGCGGACAACCACCACCCGGCAGGCTGCAATATATGCAGTCCGAATTGCCCCGATGGGTGGAAAGACATAGGCGTGTCTTGCACGAAGCCCTCTTACGGTCGCGGGGCTGGAAAAATTCCAGGCAGCTATTGCAAGTCGGATTCTTTCCAAAACAAACAAATCCGACTCAGACACTCGCCCAAGCTCTGCTTGGACCTTGTGGGTGGGGTAGAGAAGGGCTCTTTCCTACAAATAGACAAGTGTGACGTAAAGAAAAATCAGCTTGTTGACGGGAAAAATCAGCTTGTTGACGGGAAAAATCAGCCTACTGACGGGAACGGTTTGCTTGCTGGTGCTGGCGGAGAAGGCATAGAAGGCATCCAGATTTTTAGCTACGACAATGATACCCTCGCACTCAAGGTAAGCAATCTGTGCCTAAGAAACGCTCCTTATTACGACACGCATGGGGAAAGGTCTGGGGAGGTAATTTTGGACGCGTGTGCCGACCAGTGGGACTTCAGGTGGGATATACAATCATCCGGACTTGTTGTCAACATGACGGACGATGAGGAATATTGCCTGTGGAAAGTTGATTTACATATACCGCCCAAATATTCCATTTATGGGGCTACATTGAAGAAAAACGCGTGTCCGACTGACAATCCTGACGCAACGTTTGACGTGGTCAGATGATAGGGCGCGTGTTCGCGGGCGAAGCTAGCGCGGGGCGCGTCCTACGCGCCTCGCGAATATCTCCTTGGAACATTTGACGCGGTGCGTAGGACGCGCCCGGAACGATCTAATTATAAGACCTGAATTAATGTCTATAGTAAGGTATCAACACATTGTCCAACATCGGAAAATGCTTTTTGTTGAGTGTCGCTAACCTGTAACCATGTAACTTAGCAGTCGCTGCAATCAAAGCATCTACGAGACCAACACCATGGCTTTTGCCATAATCGCGTCGATAGAGTCCCCCAAGTTCCGCTATCTCTGGCTCAATATCAATTTTCACATAAGTTTCCAGTGTGCGTTTCAAGACTTCCCTTTCCTCGCCTTCTCGTACGCCGGCGTATAATTCTGCTATTGTAATTGTGGAAATAAAAAGCACCAAGGGGGCTTGTTGTATAAATGTAATGGCTTGCGGGTTTCCACGTAAATAATCAATGAGTACATCAGTATCTATTAGTAACGGTTCGTTTGCGTTCATTCCTGATCCTCGTTCAAATGAAAACGCTCAGCAGAACGGCGCATTTCGCGCAAGTCAGGTATATCATCACGGTCCTGCCAAATACCGCAAGCTGCCATACGATTTTTTCGTAAAGTTTGTTCGTCAAATTGGCTAATCAGTTGACCCACTGCTTCTTTGATGAGTTCATTTGGCGTTTTGCCCATTTGACTGGCAATGGTTTGTAAGGAATGCCCTTCCTTTTCAGTGAGAGAAATTTGTGTTTCAAACATGTTTAACCTCAATACAATTTGCCTAAATTAAAAATAAATTGATCTACATCAAACTTTATTTAACAACAGCAAGCGTAGGGTGCGTACTACGCACCCTGCGAATATCTCCTTGGAACATGACATAAGGTTAACGGCGCGAGTGGGTGCGTAGCGCTTGCTTTTCGTCATTTCATCCAGTTTTCACAGCGAAAACCGCTACAAAACCCCTTGACGACGGCTCCCATTATATCGCTCGTGACTAAAATCGCTTTATTTCTTATAGCAGCCCTTGAAATTTATAACTACAAATATCTCTTAACTTAATGGCATTGGGCTTACGATCACGCCCATTGATTGCTAAAAAAGATCAAATACATGAATACCGAACGATCAAAAAAAACCTCTACACTCCAGCCGTTGAAAGCAACTCCTGAAACACTTTTGGATGGCGTAAACAAATCCTAATTAACCTATCCATTGCAAGGCTTTGAGAAACCTCCGCTCTTTCATATTTGGAAAAAGCATTTTTACCCCCACCAAATACGATAGAAGCTTGCTCTTGGGTTAAACCTAGTTTAACTCTCGCCTCATAAATTTCATGAGAAGTCAGTAAACCGTCTACTTTTTTTTTCGCATCTCTAACTCTCGCCTCATTAGTCAAAATTTGTGACTTTGAAAGGAATTCTCGCCCACATTGACGACAGATAGAAAACCCAACCAAAATATTTAGATTCTGACCTTTATAAGTAATCAACTCGGGTTCATCTTTGTGTTCTATATTTATAGATTGACAATATTTACATTTATTCATAAGTTTATTCCCAACTCAAATTAAGACAAATGAAAAGAAGCTAAATCGATGAGCGAACGATCATCAATTAAACAAAACTTGACGTACAGTTCATCCATTTTTTCATCCTCAGCCTTAACGTATGAACAAATATATTCATCATCGGGCGGGGAATTATCATAATGATGAGTTTTTCGGTATTCGTTAGGTGTCAGCTTTGACAAACAATCAGCAACCTCCTTAAGTTCATACCCCAGATTTGCGACATCTCGGAAAACTTTACGACCTCTATATTCAATGTTCAGTTGTCGAGCCGCCACTTTGACATCTTTTAGTTCGTACTCAGCCATGCTTACTCCATGTAACCATAATGGTTAGTTGGTAATATTACTACAAAATTAAAAGAGCTGCATATCGATAACAAAGCCCGTCGGCTTGTGCCTTGGTTTTGAACCGCTTGCTGGCTATTTCAGCTCTATTCTCCAATATGGCAAATCAAAAAACCATTGGCACTTACCAAAATAACAACAATGTCATGCTTTTTAGCATAAGCATCAAACTGATGCTTATAACGCTCTATAAAATCAATCTCGTCCCACGCAGAAGTGAAAAAAATCGTCCCACTATTCTCCTCAAGACACTCAAGCCAATAAGTCATGCTCTTTTTGGCAACTTCACAAAAACCCCGTTCACCCTTCCATTTATCAATCGCCATCGAAATACAAAGTTTCTGGCAGCTAGGATTAATATCCGTTGGAATCAGGCTCGCCTCTATACCCATGGCAACGCTGAAAAGCTTGCCGGATAGTAAATCAAAATGGACGGATTCACTCTCTTGGAAGATTTCAAGGCTCTCTCGAGCGATTTTATCGAAGGTGTCAGCTAAATTAGGCGTTTGTTGCTGCATGGTTTCGAGTACCGTCTTCATACTCGTTTCTATCAAATCCTTGCGGTGTTGAGACATTTCCCACCTCCCATTTAATCTGTGGTCTCGTGACTCCAAAAGTTCAAGTAAACGATTGTACCCTTCCAAAGGAAGCGGATGTAAGGTTTTTTCGCTGAAGGCTTTCTTCACAGCCTCTGGCAATAGACTTCTGGGGAATCTTTTTTCTAACCAAATCACCTTTCTCCGATGAGAAAAACCATTGTAGCCCGTATCAGCGGTTATTGTCTCATCATATCTTGCATCAAAAAAATACGATGAGTCTATTATACCGATAGCAATTTCTAAGCTGTCATCTCTAAAGGGTACCACCAAGACGATACCTCCGACAAGCATCTCATCCTTGAACTTCAGTATGGTATTAGAAGAGTCACGACAAAACGGATCGCCATAGTCAGAGAGATAGAGAGCCGATACTTTTTCGTAGATATCACTTCTACTACAGGAGTACAAGTCGCCAATACCCGGCCACCCGATTGCGATGAACCCCTCACTCAAAAACTGGCTCATCCTATTAATACCGTAAGGATAAGGTCTTAAAATCCAGGCGTTTATCATAGTTCTCCTTTGATTGATTACTTTTTTGCTCAACCTATAGTTATAAAAGCCGTTACAATCAATTATTGATTTACATTAAAGCGACCCTGTTCCAATATAAAATACATATAACAGTTACAGGGCTTTTTCATTAGCATTTTCACCAACCATAACAAAGCTTTAGCTTGGAGTCGATAAGGCTCCTCTCTTTGGGCGCGTCCAAAAGCGAGGAGCGTTATCGACTCCTTTAGGGACTACCAAAAGTTGCACCTCGCGTAATACGTCGTTTCAATTTTTTCGCCCCTCACGATCCTAATTATCGCATGAACCATGCCAATAATTTAGTCCAGCGCCCGCAAGTCGGCGGAGTTTATGGGAGCGCGGCCGTTTCTCGCGTCAAGAGTCTTGTTCATAAAAAAACTTGCTATAGGGCTACGAATAGTGTTTTACAGGTTGCAGCGGATAAATTATCCAGCGGCGATTGCCCCGCAGCCGCAGGCACGGGGCAATCGGGTTCCCGCCTGGAGAATCCGCCGGAAACGATGAGGATATGGCGATCGCTTGTTGCCGAGGACGGCCGTGTTGCCGCTCCGTCCAGGCGGGCTTTAGCTTCATTTATTTTATCACGCTACGAGGAGAGCATCGTAGTCAACCGCCGCCCGCTAAAGCAGGTGGCTTGGCATAACGGCTAAAGCCGTTCTCAAACCAAGCCACGGTTGACCAGCCTAAGCCCTCTGAGGGCTGCGTTGGTTAAGTTATGACACCCCGGGACGGGATGCTTCAGAGGAAAAGTTTTTGCGAATAAGTACCCGCAAAAACTTTTGCCTCTGAAACCAGTCCTCGGCTCTGTCGCGGTGCATTAAAAGTTTGTTCGTGGTATCGAACGGTGTGTACCGTGCCAAAAGCTTTTCCGACATTGGCGAGGTGACATTTACCCGCGCGGGCATTGCTGGCCTAAGCCAAAGGTTTGCTGGTTCCTTAAAAACTAGCACCTTTATTATATATATAAATTGTGAGATAAATCTGCCCGCCTAAAGGCGGGGGTTTCAACCTTGGGAATGGAAATGAAAACAGTAGGGTTTGATTTTGTGAAATCGGCGGCATTATTGACCGCCTTCGCCGGTTGCCTGGCGAGCGCGGCGCATGCTGCGGATGCGTACGGTGCGCACGACACTGGCTGGGCCAGCCTGGAAATGGAAACAGTTCCGGCAGCGACGCATATCCTTCTTTTGAACGCAAGGTAATTAGGTCCTTATATTATAAGAATATGTGCGTTCAGATGCCAGACAAGGCCGTTCAGATGCCAGACAGGGCGGATAATACAGAGCAGTTTGTAACCCTCAGCCCGTGTGACGGCAATGACAACCAGCTTGCCAGCTACGCCTCAAACACCGGGAAAATCAAGATGGGCAGCAAGTGCCTGGCCCTGGAGAAAACATGCCCTGCCTCTTTGGGGTACTTTGTATGCGTCTCCTCGATCGACTGCGACAGCACAAAAATTGTACAATGGAACATAACGGATGTCAAAGAGGGCGGGGAGACGATTTCCAACCTGGGATACTGCATAAACCCAGTGGCCCTCCGTCCTTCGGGCTTTGGTCAGACGACCGGGGGGGAGGAGAGCGGGGATGAGGAAAATCATACTTGGAGGGATGGCGGTACTTCTGATCCCTTGCCACCTATTCTCTTGGTATGGATGTGGCACAGCAAGTGCAGGCCGGACGAGGGGCCTGAGGAGGTATTCTTCATTGAAGATCCGCCGAAGCCAAAATAGCTCATCAAATGAATGGACTAGAGCGCCGCAGGGAGGCGGCGTTGACAGTGCCGCCTAGAGTACTTTTGCTGGAGCTCCAGCAATACTGTGGTTTCCCTTTAAATTCAAAGGATTGTAAACCAAGCATGGGCATCGAGTAAAAGGGAACAAGTCGCCCGACGGCGGGAACTATAAATACTAAATCTCGCGGGGTTTTGGCAACCCCGCAGGTTTTTCATACCAACCATCCGTTTTAACAAGGGGGATTGAAATGAAAGTTCACCATTGAATCCGAACGTCACGCTTTCCCCACTGTTTGGCAGCCTTGATATCGACGCCCATATAGATGTCAATCTTCCGCCGCCACCGCCTATTCATCTTATCTAGGACAGTGTATGTCCCCGGCATACCAGCAATTTTCACCTTGGTGCCACGACCCAATCCCTTCGAAAGTAGATCACGCGACACCGCTATCGCCTTCATTCCAGGCACCAGCTTATCGCCCCATGCCGCGATGTCGGGAGTACTATCTGTCTGACTGGGAACGGAATTATACGCCGTTGCCGTCACCTTGAGGGTGCGTTTTGCCCCACCTGACACACTGGCATGTACGAATGATAGCACTAAAAGGAGAAAAATGTAATATTTATAAAAATAAATAGTTTTCATAAAAAAACTTTTTAAGTTGAAGTAAAATATAGTTTATTTAAAATTAACATAATAATAATGATTAATAATCAATAGTCAAGTTTTTTTCCCTTTTGATAAGGAGGGTTGTTTTTGAGTGTTGCCACGGAAGCAAGTATCACCGGCCAGTCAGCTGTGATAGCATTAAAATAAGGAGAAAAATGTAATAT
>Ga0209780_1002354_pt1 | contig 13391 bp, 8 predicted proteins | sample WorMetexBAHAMAS2_FD_187384 | JGI IMG/M metagenome (GOLD analysis project Ga0209780, IMG submission 187384) | Marine gutless worms symbiont microbial communities from Max Planck institute for Marine Microbiology, Germany - Inanidrilus exumae... | ecosystem: Host-associated > Annelida > Digestive... | reverse complement strand
CGACAAAAATTGGCACGCAGACGCAGTTCGACCCTATTGAGCGTCCCAACCGTTAAAATTTGAAATTTCTAAAATCCAACATGTCGGCGGCCGCCATCTTGAAAAATCGAAAATAGGCCATATCTCCGGAACGGTTCGACCGATCTTTGCGAAATTTGGCATGATAACGCACTTTGGCCCTCAGAAGGGTACGACCAGTTAAAATTTCCAACTTTTGAAAATCCAAGATGGCGGTAGGCCGCCATTTTAAAAAATTGAAATCGGCCATAAAACAATTATCTAATTATGCGAAGGCCTGTTCCTGTCAAAAGTGCCATACACCGAGTAGGCAAAAGTATAATTATATGCTACGTTATCTACTTCACCTATTTCACCTAATAAAACCGCAAATATTATAAAAACAAAAACTGGCTTCAGTTTCTATTCATTGTAAAAGCCGCCGTTCTAAAACAGCAAATATCAAAATTTTATCCGCAAATTCTAAGCACAGAAGATAGCTTTTACATTTATGAAAGGCCGCTGACTGAAATAAATGTGATGGCTATCTTCTGTGCGTTGAATTTGCGGATAAAATTTTGATATTTGCTGTTTTAGAACGGCGGCTTTTACAATGAAGAGAAACTGAAGCCAGTTTTTGTTTTTATAATACAGATTATACTGTACACACATGCGTACATATGCAGCCATTTTTCAGCTATTATATAGGTCAAGAACAAGAGAACTTAAGTAGCAAAGTTTTACCGCCAACATGCCCTTGTTGACAACAATCAGTGCATTCAGAATAGGGAGGAGACTTACGAGATACTAGAGTCTTCCTCATCAATACTGTACCTGCATTATCTAGATATCAAATACGTATGCAGAAAAGTATGGTAATACTTAGTACTTACACTAATTTCAACTTCCTGAAATAACTGCTACCAAAACACCTCTAAAATGACCTATGTTGGTTGTGTTGAACTGGAAGGTAAGCCAGTGCACCAGCAATAGCAAAAGTGACCAGAAAACGAGACAGAAAGAAAAATTCTCAGAAACTTAGTTATAACAGCAGAACTGCTTATCAGAAAGTCACAATCTTGCAGTTCCAGAACTGCATACAACAGCAAAACAACACTGCTTCACAATGAGATAGTGCATTAGAGGTGTTTTTATGTAATGCGCTATATACATCCACGATTTACATTTACAACATGCAAGACACAGACAAGGGAGTCATAGTGGCGCAACCTGTTGAACTCGTTCAGCGTGAGCACATAACAACGATCCTCGATGCACTTAACAGGTATGACGTCGCGATGACGAGACGCAAACACCTCACGGTCAATGTAACGTGGCAACGGTGCAGTGCCGGTGTGCTCCAGTCGGTAATACCACAACACACTCATCAGCATCTCCTCTGAAAGTCAACATCACAGTCGACTCTCAACAACAACAACCACAACCGAAACTTTTTTATGGCTCTTATTCAAAGGGAAACGAGATAACGGATTCACCATGCTATTCACCGTCACCATTACCAGTATTAACTATCGCCACTTGGGAGTCTGTTTAAGCCCGCATTACATGGGCCAACGTTGACAGCCAATACTGTTGGACATCATCTTACGATGGCCGACAATGTTTCGCATGAGTTGACATTATCAGCTGTCAGCCAACATTGTTGGCCAGCATTCTTGGTCATCAATGTTTGCCTTTGCATTGCGGGCTTTACACTTTATTTGTCTGCCCCACTGTGGGCCCCGGGACTTGAGCACAGACCGGACCCATTTTCAGGCCAGACATTGTAAAAGGCGACCAAGCCTTGCTTTAGCTGTTTACTTTCTGTTGTAGTATCTTTCGGTTTATTGCTGCATGTGTACTTTTGTTGTGTTAGGTTTAGTTTCTTCAGAACCATGCTAAGGACTGGCTAGGAAACATATCGCTAAAATAACCTGTCTGTTTCTACTAATTTTGCGTCTGTTGCCACCTTACTCTTGAACAAGTGTTAAAAGTAATTTGACAAAAAGGCCGCATCACTGTCTTGTCACCCCTGAAGGCTGCAACTGGATTCATCCAATCTTGACCCCCATCTAATACACGGTTTCTTGGACCCACGTATGTCAGCACCCCCAAGTGGCATCTTGATCGGTTCAGCTGTCTTTTTGCACAGCTCACCTGTGTAACCAACACAGAGACACAGACAGTCAGACAGAGACACAGACACAAAGACCACATTATGCACAACATCTGTAACAATAGGCCTCATCTCATGCACTGTGTGCAGGCAATGCAGCCTGTAGAAGGTAGCAAAATTTAAAAACTGCATACATCTTTTACTATGCTCACTTTCAGGGGTAACTTATTATCCGTTGGCTAGTATGTGAAATGCTTAACCAAAAAAGTGAGTGATATGATGCGGACTATGTAGATTTTGGGTAGTATAGTATACAACGGTTAGTACTTGCCATGGTCTATCTGTGCACCAAATTTAGAATTCCTAGCTTTACACGTTCCAAAAATAGGTAAGCAGTTCCAAAATTTTAAGAAGTAGCCATGTGACTACCCAGACCTCCAAATGTGAGTTAAAATGTGTTTTAGTATTAATTCTAGCTACATTCATCAGCATTCTGCACATGCAAGTAAGCATTATGTATTGCAGTAACTGAACAGCAAGAAAATTAGCCTGATACGGAGACTGACGGTCGACTCTTCGCCAATCAAATTTTGATATTGTGCCCTTGATTAAGAATCTATGGTCAGTTGCCAGCTCCCATTGTAAAAGGCGGAGGGAGTAGCTTTTGAAAATGGCTGGATTTCCAACTGTGAAAGGCTCATAACCTTCAACTTGGATCTGTCAAAGAGTCGACCTAAAAATGCTGAAGTTCAGTAGTAAGACAAAAATTGGATTCATTTTTAAAATACCTACCTCCAACCAATGTTTTTCAGGATACAACATTATTACTGGCCGCCTACACATAGTGTAGGGGGCCAGTATTGTTTTGCTCTCCAGCATCTGTCGTCGTCTGTAACACTCCACAACAGTCCTTCAGGTGGCTTCACCCACACAGACCAGGTGATGACGTCATGCTGCCTGCAGTCTAATTATAGCTCCACGGTAACACTGCATGGCGGGGCCAGTAGTGTTACGTCCGGTTAGGGTGACACCTTGTTGTAAGTGAAGTGAATAAAAAAGATACTCAGACATTAACACGTCAACAAACAAATAAAGTATGCCGATCTAATCAGTCTTTTATCCCTCAAAGCCAGGCCGTCTCACCAGTGTCTGGATGTTTCCACAGAGCATCGATCTTTGCCACATATGGTATGTCTTTCTTGCGCATCCCAGACTTCACCAACACGCAGTCTCGAGCTCGGATAATGTCTCCATCAGCATGTTGAATTGCGGGGTAGCACAGCTGCTCGGATGAAGGCATGTCCGCCTTTTGTACACAGATGTCACAATTTCACTGAGTATCAATATGTATGAGTATGCTTTATAATTTCTTTCTGTATGTAGTATAAATATGCAAAACACACCTCTTAAAATCTGTGCAACAGTCGTAAAAGGCTACAATAACAAACACCATTTAATGGCCTCTTTTCCATGACAAAGAGCAGGTTGGTTATGTCATAGCAACAACCTTGTCAAGATCAGGCAATTCGCATAACTTTAATCGATTTAACATTTTAATTTGCCTCCAAAACAATTTACATGACCAGTTATCAGTTGTATACATGTCAAAAATTTACATTAATGATAAGATAACTCGGCATCGTCTTCAGTGGCGTACAATAGCTAGAATTTAGGCAGCAAGTTCCATATCAATGTCAACTGTCATACACAATACAGCACTGAACAGTTCTAATAATCTTCCCTCTTATCCTTCAGACAGTGATCATTATTCATGTATGTCTATTGGAGGAGAGGTTAATTGGAAAAGAGTGGCAAAATAGTACAACGAATTTAAATATCACAGACTTTTTTGCGTTAATCTCTAATACTGAACCTACAGCTGCTGGAAACACAAACATTAACAAAGCCATATTACCTTAAAATAAACAGGCTTTCTTTCAGGATCACCATACCATTCCCAGCCTCCAGTGTCTCGTTTACGACGAGCAGACATGCTTCGTACTGATCCTTCATCGGCAGATCTTCGACCAGACTTTTCAGACAGTGCTGTTCCAACTTTCTCTGACTTTTTCTCTGGAACAGACATGGACACTGGAGTTCTTTTCTTGTTCAACTCTGTTGCACTCTTGCTGCGAACTGGGCTCATCCTCGACTTAGTTTCTGCTGTCCCAGCTGCTGTAGCTTTCTTTGGGTTGCTGCTTGAAGTGTCCTTAATCTTCGGATTTCCCACTTGTTCAATATTGGGAGTTTCTTCTAATGGAGAAGGCAGGTGGTTTTTCGCACTACTGTATGCTGTGCTTGATGATGGATCGTCAGTAACTAGTTCACATGAGTCAACGGTTTCTGCAACATCTGTCGGCCGGCTTACCTCCTCAAACACTGTGTGCTGAATCTGCTGATCTTCACAAGACTGTGACAAAGTAAAAACATCAGGTAGGGATACGGCACAATTTGTGTCCTCGTTCAATTCACAGTCTTGTTTCACAGAAGCACCTGCACTGGCATCATCGCCGCTTGGTAGGTTGTTTACAGCAGCTTTTGGATCTTCCATAGCACTGCAACTTGGCTGTGGCTCGTCCTGAAATGACTCCTGAACTTCAGAACTGCATTCCTCATTCTCAACTGAATACTTCGCCTTCTTTGGAGAAACACTTTGCCTCTCCTCTGCACTGTCTTCTACGTGTTCTGGTTTCAGTTTGGGAGAACTTGCACCAGAGTCATGCGGACAGCATACTGTCTGAGAGTTGTTGGAAGCATGAGACATTATCTGTGGTCCTTGAGTTGCTGGTAATCCATTTCCACTGGTCATCAAACCGTGTACGAACCGTTCTAGGTGGCCTATCTGTGACATACCAGATGAACAAGTGGCAACCGTACTATGGCTGACTTCGTGAACCACTCCAATAGCCGGCTTAACGATCGATTCGTGTCTCATCACAACGGTGGCTCCACTGCCGGTAATGCCATATGGATTACCTTTCTGTGACAAGTCTAGCTCGCGTTCCTGATCAGCAACAACCAGGTGTGCAGCTCCAATTGGCACATTTGCGGCAGAGTTCCTCGACTTTTCAGATGGGCGGATGGACGAGTGAAACAAACGACTTCGACTCGACTTTCTATCAGACGAATGTGTGCCGACACCGACTTCTACACTGCCTGGAGATACCATCTTCTGGGGTTTTGCTTGTACTGACTCAACTGTTATTCGGCTAACAGCTGGCACCTGAGTATATTCTTCACATGACTTAATATTGTAAGGATGAGATGCACCGGTGATGGAGGCTGAAGTGATCGTTGTCTGCGAGGTGACCGCCTGCATTACACTGCCTGGTGATGCCAACGACAGCTGCTGCACAGCCGGCTGGTCTATCTTCTGCACATCCCACCCAGGCGACATGGGAATCAATGGCCCAGCAGGCTGGTAGCATCCTGTAACAACATCAGACAACAAACTGATTTTGACACAAGTCTACACAGTGAAAAAACAGCAACTGAGAGCAGCAACATGCACTTGTGACAGTTTTAGCACTGCCTGATCATAATATGGTCCATTTCACAAATTGCTAAACGAGAAGATGTACTTTAATGCCCCAGCATCAACATGGATTCCTTCACCACCACATACTTGCACCAAGGTCATCAATAGGGGCTAGTCAATAAATGCAAATGCAAATGTACATCCATCCAACGCTTACACTTGACTTAATAGTGACCAGCGGGTAGCGGCGTGAAATGTGGCTGAATGACACGGGGTTCACACAGTTATACGTGCCACGCACACGTTTATCCACGAATGGAATGAGCCATTCTGCATGCATTTCGTAAGCATTCACCAGATGGCGTCGCCCGAGCAAGGTGGCGCACATCTGGATAAGCTTACTACTCATCTATCGACCCCGAAAGGATGACAGGCTGAGTTGGCCTAGTTGGCCAACCTTACAGCAGATGGTTTACCCACATAAGTGGTCACCCATCAGCTACCGTACAAGTCAAGCGTGGCACAGGGAAAGTTCACCGGTCAAAGACTGGCATTCTACCATTAAGCAATGCAGCCAATGTCCCAGCCAACAGATCCTTTCAGTTTTACCAAAAAAGCTCAGCTACCGCAGAGGGACCGCACGATGCAATATGTCAGTAAATTCATGCTATGTTTCACGAGGTATGAGAGTTAGAAAGGTTTCAATCAGCATAACTAACCTTCAAGGTCATTCAGTGGCATTGGCAATGGTGCCATTCGATAGGCCACATACAATTTGCTATTAGACTTCCATTGCAACCATGTCTTTATCTTGCACCATTACCGAGATATTATCACTTATTTCCCAAAATTCAAACAGGTCATGTGACCCTGAATACATCCCTTTCGGGAGTAATCTATCATTCATGCACTAGTACACCTCTGTGTCAATCAGCACATAACATTTGAAGTGACTAGTTTCACCAATTCCAAAGATATGATTATACAATATTTGGCAACTCTTGCTTCAGCCGTTCCAGAGATATAATTGTGGGCATCAAAACCGAAAATATGTGATGTGACCTGACCACGCCCTTTTAGGGGTGGTGTGTCATCCATATGCTAGGATTTCATACATTCCACCTGTCTGCAAAATCTGACATTTCTAGCTAAAGCTGTTCTAGTGATATCACAGGGGGCCCCAAAAATTAAAGTGGGTCACATGACCCTAACCATGCCCCTTTTAAGGGTCACTTGTCATCCGTATACTGGGACTTGACATGGCCTACATGAGCATAAAATCTGACCACTATAGCTTCTGCCGTTTCAGAGATATGGCTGATGCCCACCAAAATTTAAATGGTTCATGTGACCTGATAACGCCCCTTTCAGAGAAGATGTTATCCGCAGCTAGCACTTGCTACGATCAACCTATCTCCACCCACTATGAAGGTATGAAACGCCATTCAAAATATGAAAATGGGGTGGTTTGGGGTAGTTCGGGGTCACTCACTCAAGGTCACTGAAAATAACACCATTCGATAAAGCGTATATGAGTTCGTATTAGCGTTCCATAGTAACTATGCCCTATCTTGCACCGTTTTAGAGATATAGTGAAATATCGGTTAAAAATCGCCAACTTGAACCTACCCCACCTCTATTCAGTGCCTCCATTGGGATTTCGACTAGATTTTTGGCATAAAAACTAGAGTCGGCTTGTGACAGACAGATGGAGAGATAGACGGGAATACAACAACAGCATGTACCACGCTAGCATAGTGTTCCGCGGTAAGAATTGTTTAAGTCATTCACGAGACACAGTGGTAACAATATCTGACAGGATGAACGGACGAACGGATGGATGAACAGGAAAAATGGCACACCTAAAAACATTCCCCCTTTGCCCTATTGTCAGGCAATAAAGGCATAAAAGTTCCCAAATGAGAGACCCATCCTTATGCCATGAGAACAGCTGGCTTAACAGTTAGGCTTTGGCCTAAGTCCATAATGCCCAATGGGTTTCTTATGATATTTTCTTGTTTACTAGAGGGCTGGCTGCGTGGCACAGTGGTAGAACGTCGGTCTCTGACCGACGAACTTTCCCTGTTCTACGCTTGACCTGCAGCTGATGGTGACCACTTATGTGGGTGAACCGTCCGATACAAGGTCAGCCAACTAGGCAAACTCAGCCTTTCATGCTTTCGAGGTCGATAAGTGAGTTGTGAGCTGTAATCGGATGCGCGCTACCTCGCTCGGGTGGTGCCATCTGGTGAATGCTTATGGAGTAAAGGCAGGATGGTTCATTCAATTCATGGATAAACGTGTGGGTGGGAGGTAAACTGTGTTATCCCTCTAACACGTGCCATTCCTGAGTGCATTAGAGGTGGTTACAACAATGCGCTATACAAATCGATGTTTACTTTACTTTACTTCTTCCCTTAACTACAGCTGGCATACTCTGTCTTCACATCATAGTCCCATAGAGCGCCACCCTGTTCACAAATGAATGGCAGTTTTCTTGAGAGAACCATTTCTTCCATGGACACGAAGGAACAATATTCAACAACCTCATACTAGACTCTGCATCCACGTGTTGTACGGTGTTCCTGAGGGTCATTTTCAGTTAGATGGGAGCTTCCCAATCACAACTGCATGCTGATGGTCTTCATTAAAACATGTCATAATGCCTCTTATAGGATGACTTCACAATAATGACGTATCACAAACAGTTTCAGTGTATCAATGGCTCAATGTTATCTGAACAGAAAGCAAACCATAATTACTAACAGAAAACTTAAGCTAAAGATAAATAACGCAAATGGCGATACCGCAACACTCACCGACAGGAAAAGATTGGATCTGTCCCGGTGCAAGATTTGTTACACCAAAAGATGCTGGCGGACAGCTGGCATAGAACCCATATGGTTGGATGACAGCTGCAGCAGCTGTCATGGGAGTAACAACATTACCATCCCTTCTGTCTGCCACAGCAGGTATAGCACTGTCACGGTTTGCATGAGCAGTGACCGAAGAATGTGGCGTATGTGCAGGCTGAATATTGGCGGCAATGTATGCACTGGGTCGCTGGTGCTTGGACCGGGCAGCCGGTGGTGATGTTGCCAACTGAACAGCGGACGACGGCTGCACATTAACACCACCCTTTTCACTTGTAGCGTAGCTTCGTGGTTCATAACCTCTTGGTGCCGAAGCATCTATAACGTGCGATGGAGGCAAAACTGCTGCTGACGGTGCAATAACGCCAAATGCAGCTGGATATAGAGCAAGTGAAGTGTGTGCTGGCTGGAGATTCTGGTACTGTGGATGTGCAGTGAAGCCTGACCTCAATATATGAGATGGCTGTTGCTGCACACCACGCCCGACACTAGGTGGGCACAAACTTGCGGCCAGCACTGGCTGGTATGAATACTGTGACATTTCCGGCACGTGTGACCACGTTGCCAGTGTAGACGACGGATATGGCTTTGCTGATGGCATATAGCCACCAACAGGATAGGTAAAAACACTATGACCCTGGTATGGATAGTATGCCTGGTGTGCCTGACGACTGCCATAGTAGTTTGTTGCGGACACCTGTGGAACGATGACTGGCATGTTGAAACGGACAGGCGACGGAGCAACAGTTGCCGTAAGTCTTGTTGCAGTTGGGAAACCAACTGGTTGTGATTCAACCACCTGCCTCTGACCGATGACGACGTCCGCTCGAGAACTCTCAACGGTACCTTTCTGCCAGTTTGGCGGCGATGACGAAAGAACACCAGGGACTTCGGGAGTGGTGCGTCGACGGGACTGGCCAGATTTAGAGTGTGGCTTAGACGGTGATCGGCTGCTTGAGATCAAAGGTGGTGGCGGGGGTGGTCCAACCATATGCACATGGGATTCACAGACACGAGTATAAGACTCTGATGGTGAACCTTGAATCGCATCATCGGCATGATGTTTAGCTGGCTCAGTGTCAACACTGCCGGGTACTGACGCTGGCTTAAATGACTGTGAAGCACCGTTTAGGTCTTGATCCATTGCATTCCACTTGCGATCTGTTGCGCTTGATGACAGTAACTCAGCTACTGACGAATGCAGATCAGATGGCTGACTGTGTTGGTGTGGACTCGGTTCATCAGCAGGCTTGTCTCCACTGACTGGCACTGAACCTGCAGACCTGTGAACTGGAGACTTCGTTTTCTTTGACAACTCCTCGTTGCATGCTGCAATGATTGCCTGAAAGTGCAAACATGCAAACAGCTATACAATCACAAAATAATAAATATGCCTTACAGTATCATCACACTTTCAGATTCAACAATGTTACACCTTCACAGAGGCTTGTTTGAGTTCTTTCACTACTGCAAGATCAAAAAAACATTTCATACTGAAGTATCATGACAGACTATTTTAAATAATAATCAGCAAGTATGGAAACAAACCTGAGCATTGAGACTAGCCATTCGTTTCGGTGGAGACCAACTAGACGATGAAATAGTTTCAACAGATTTCTTCTTGCAACTCTTAGCAGACACCTTCGAAGAAACCTTTGACTGGCTTTTAGGTGATTTTTCTGACTTTCTTGAACTTTCTTTCTCTGCTGACTGCATTTCTCGCTTCTTGCCAGGTCGACGGCCTGCACGTTGTCCCTCAGTTTTAAAAGTTCCTATTAGGTCTTCCTGTGACTGTGACACTTTAGCTCGGCATTTCTTAGCAACAGGCAGGTGCTCCTCCTCTAAACTAAATTCTGAACTGTCTGAATTGATGTCACTATCACTACCGTAATGAAACTTTGAACTGCCAGCAATTGGCTCATCATGCTTGTAGATCAGGCTAACAATAGCTTCTGCATTTAATCTTGCCATTCGCTTTGTTCTAGTGGTTTCCGGTTCTATTTTCACAGCTGATGAACTCTTTGAAGTTTTTCGTGAGGTAACTTTTGACACTGACAAGCCCTTACTGTCTGCATTTAAGCTCTGCTGTACTGTATCTTTCTTTCGCTTTCCTCCTGCTGTTGTGGAAAGCACAGAATCCGAATCTTTATATCTTTGCTTTACATCTGCTTCCTTATCAGTACTTTCAAAAGCAAGGGCAATGTTTTTCTTTGCCAGCGATTTGCCTTTTTTAGTGTCATGTGAGTCAGAGCTACATTTCTGCTTATCAGCAACATTACCACTGCTGTGGTCTGACGGTGGAGTAGAATATTCTATAGGACCACCTCTGACCCACCTTCTGCTTTTAAGGCCATTTCTGTCTGGAGTTTTACTAACAGTCTTTCCTTTTCTCACGGAAGTGACATTTTCTTGAGCAGAATCTAATGCTGTATCTGGCTCCTGCTGCTGCAGGTTGGTAGCAGATGATACAACTGTATCAGGAGATGCAACATTAGAAGCATCAGTTTGTTTTATCTCACGTGACCTTCCAGAAGACGTTAACAAATCAGTGCTTCTGCTTTTACTAACAGACTTTGTGTCTTTACTTGGTGTGCCATATGTAACAGGTGCTGACACAGTCACTTTCCTAGACTGTTTTCTTGTAGATAAAACACTCTCAGTCTCAGCATTTCTTGTTGAAGTCTGCTGTCTGGCAACAGTACTTCTTGTTTGAGACCGAGATTCTTTCTTCATTTGTGACGCCTATAAAGGTACAGAAATAAAATGTAAACATTAAATGACAAATACATAAAATGTCTAAAACTATCGTAAATGTACAATTCTTAGATCACTGTATAAGTCGGCATTCACCAGTTCATTATAATTTTATAGCCTGCCTACCAAACAAGTATGGTATGTTAAAACTGCCACTGAAGTTACTGACACCAACAAACAGTTAATTATTTTGCACTGTTACACAGTACCCATGCATCTGCAACAATGACATGAATGATAGGAGTTCAAATATGGAAAAAAGAAGGCATGACTCATATATTGGTCCATCCCCTGGCAATATGATTAGTTCAATGTCTGACCTAACAATGCATTGGACTGCACAGGGCTGCATCTAAACAACTTCAGGCTATCAAGAGTGTTGGGACTGGCCTCCACCATATTAACTGATAGTCTAGGGGGTCTAGTTCACTTTATTTATGTTATCTTCTTCTGTTACTTTTCCTTTTATTTTATTCATACCATTGCAACATGGTTCTGGTTTACAAATCAGGAAAACCTCCTCTGGGTATTATGCTGTGGAGCGGACAGTGATGCTGATGAGCAAGGTTAGTCACTTGACTGACAATAGAGTTCTGCTTTATGGATGGTTTTAGTCACTTACACAGGAATGCTTTAACAGCACTGGTCTGCCCTAAAAGTCGGCCAGCCCACTGAACTAAATACTAGCCCAGTCAGGTCTAAAACCCGGCCCAGCCAAATGCACACTACTGCATAATGGGAATGTTGCAATCGCAGCACGAAACTGCAAATCGGCGGGTGGAGTGTTGGAAGCCACGTTCATCCAATGATGCAGGATTTGTTCACAAGTTCAGGGTGGTACAAAAATCATCGTTTCTGACGTTGCAAGCCATCAATCACAGATTGTGAACAACGTAAAGGGATCAAATTTCAGTGCTTGGTTTACATAACAAGTCTCAACTATTGCACAGAATGTGAGGCAATATGTCAATCATCTATCTCACTGCGTTTCAAGCTTGGTTGTTCATACTTTTAAGAGTACAATTATTTTTTTCTGTGCGACACTGTCTGACAAAAAGAGACATCTGCTGCAGAAGCAGCAGCAGCAGCGACTTGATGCTGCAGTGTATAGCATTACATGACTGTTCAGAATGACTTTTGAAAGCCTTTACGCACCCTCATTTATTAACGATAATTATAATTTAAAGTAATGAAACAGATTAACTGATATATCTGTTCTTAAACGTAGAAATGTGCGTAAACGAAAGTCACATAGCACAGTCACATTTTTGGACATCGATAATGGTACTAGCAATATCAGTGTGTGAGCAGGCGTGCACCAGGTTGCAACATAATATGCCAGTTTGATGGCATATGGTCTCGGCGAGGGATGAGTGAGCGCGACAAACTTTTTCAACACAAGCAAAGATATAGCACCGTGGCAGATAACTCAACAAGCACAAACAGTAGAATAGTTCAGTTCGCTATGATGGTTCCGTAGGATGATGTGTATTGTGGTCCACATCTAGCAATGCTACAGTTTTGAGACTGTCCCCCGTGGTTGACCACGCATTCAAACTTGGTACGCGCGTGAAAGCGTCAGTGACAATGCTACTTAAGACGTTGTGCTGTAAGTGACGCTCGACATAGATCGCTGTCGTTAATCCCTATATCACCATTATGTCTGCATCCTATGCAAGCCCCCTCCCCAGACCCTACTCCTATATGTGAGTATACAATATTAACGGTACGAATTGAAATCATTGCACGGAAATTTTCAATGCATTTCCAATGCGAACCGTTAATCTTCACTCTAGCACAGTTTGCCTACTAGGCATTTTGCCTACTACCTGGACAGTTCGCCTACGAATTGCTCATTTTGCCTACAAGACTAACACAATAAAATCAAATGTGTAATATAATAATTATGATTTTATTCTGGCAGTCTTGTAGGTAAAATGAGCAGTCTGTAGGCGAACTGTCCGAAATAGGCGAAGTAGGCGAAATGTCTCGTGAGCGAAATGATCAGTAGGCGAAGTGTACAGTTACCGGCCGGGCTGCCAGACGTAGACGTAGACGTAGTGAAGTTACGAGCGCAGGCCAATGCCTCTATGCCCGCATCTTACAATTCCAACATACAATTACTAATACTAATACTAGTGGCCTAGCGGTAACATGCCTGACTGCGGTGTGA
>Ga0209780_1002353_pt1 | contig 13392 bp, 9 predicted proteins | sample WorMetexBAHAMAS2_FD_187384 | JGI IMG/M metagenome (GOLD analysis project Ga0209780, IMG submission 187384) | Marine gutless worms symbiont microbial communities from Max Planck institute for Marine Microbiology, Germany - Inanidrilus exumae... | ecosystem: Host-associated > Annelida > Digestive... | reverse complement strand
TGCTTGGCTACGAGGCGTGGCTAAGCCGAGCCAGATCGTTACGTGACATAGCACGACTTCGGCTCTTCCAGGGCGCCTGCGGTGATTGCGAATGAGCAGGTGCGTGGCCGATGTGTGTGTGTGTGTGTCGCTGGCAACAAGTGCCGTATCTGAACTCCATGAAGCGATGCTGTAACGAAAGTTTTGCCTTTCTTCCAGGGCGCCTGCAGCGTGTTGTCGCTAACGGGCAACGCGTCCAACTTTGCGCTGTACTGTCTCGCTGGCTCGCGTTTTCGACGAGCCCTGCGTGACGCTGTGGCTAAATGTCGGCAGAGGATCGCGGCGTGGTGGTCGACGTGGTCTACGGCGGCTGTGCACAGCGAGACGACTGCATCCAGACGACGCTGTAACGACGACCTTCAACTGACATAACGTTCACGTGTTTACCGGACATGTCAGTCGCACGTTGACAAACACTGCGCGATTCGTAGGCTTAAACGTAGGTTTAACCCACTTTAGCTTAGCGTTCCCAAAATAGCTTCGCGAAATTCAGGGATTCGACGCCATGCTGGCTAACCGACCATTTTTTCTTTTGACTTTCGGGTACTCTGGCGCTCAGGGCTGAGCACCAGAGTGCCCGAAAGTCAAAACTAAAAATGGTCTGTTAGCCAGCTTGGCATCGAATCCCCTAGTCATTGTCCCCATTTTGGAACTCTGGGCAAAATGGGTTAACGGTTCATAGCGGCCGCGAAGCGTATATGTCGGCAGGCCTTGTCCGATATAAAATGCCGGAGCGTATATACGGTATGGCCCTACAAAGCGAAAACCGATCTGATAATAGGGCTAAATACCCAATAGGCCGCCGGACCATGTACGATCCAAGTTTGTTGTGCTGTGATGTCTACTTTCGTTGTGAACTGGTTGTGATCATGCTGGTGGTGATGTTGTTGGTATTATCTGTTTTTTTTAACTCTGCACTTTTAGCATTCCGATAATCTGCAATGCACGATACCACTTCTATTTACCCTGAATAATTAATCCTCTTCAACGTTGACCTTAGCAATCAGTTTGCATCGCCATAAGCCAGGTTACACTTATTCACACAACCAAACCCGTTATATAGGCCTACACTCGGTTAAAACCTCTGGTTTAAATAATGTCTACTTACTGATAACAAATTAACCACGTAGACGCACGCTGTAACTAACTGTTTTTGCATGTTCTCGGTTTAATTATCGCGGCGTTATATTTGTAACTATTACCGACCATTTATTTAGTGGTCCAGGTAGAAAAATTAGTCCGCTGTGTATGTCTGTGTCTGTGTGCCTGTGTATCTCGATGGTAACGTTTGCAGCAAATGGCCTTGATCCAAATATCTGTCATGCTGGTTCATCTTGACATCTATATATAAAGTTGCCGCGTCTGTCTGTCTGTGTGTCCGTCTTCTGGATTTCTCAAAAACGTGCGGACCGATTTCCGTGAAACTTTTCATGGTTTATAGGGGTCATAGGTAAACGTGAACGGATAAAAACATCCGGAAAATTTAGACCTTTAATATGTAAAAATTGGGAAAACGGTGCAATCTGGCCGATTTTGAGAAAGTCCGCACGGGCCACGAGCGCTGGACTGCGCAATGGCCTGCGGTCCGCGCGCACGCATGCACGCTGGCCGACTTCGGTACGGGCTAATCGCGCGCGGGCCTGGGGACGATGCAGGACCGTCTCAAACGCTTTTGTGCTCCTGAGTCCAGTTCAGTGGTGACTGGTCCCACTTCCCGACTTGCCTTTGGCCGGGTAAACGCTAGTTATCTGTAGTTCGAGCTCAAGGTCACAGGTGATATGTCAGAGTTCGGAGTTTGCGATCACAGGAGTAGAATGTTGCTAAAGTGGTTGGTGCGACCTCAAGTGTAAGGCTTTCTATACGAAGTTGTTCGCCGTTGTTCAACATTAGTTGACGCATCACACTTCACCTCCCGCCCCCGTTAGTAATGCGAAGCATTGCGATCCGTGTGTCTGTATGTCTGTGTGATCGTTCTCATATATCAAAAACCACATTTCCAAATTTCATGAAATTTTCTACACGTTACCTGTTGCCGTGGATCTGTCCTCTGACGGCATTGCAATGTGTTATGTGCTTCTGGTTTTGTGGATGACTCATATTTTCATATGATTGGACAAACTGACCAGAATCAAAGACGACGAGTATGTTTTGTTCAGTTCGCCAGGTGGCGGCACCAGGTGCAAAGTCTGTCGTCTTCAACTGCATTTTGTTTGCACATGCTTTTTAAAACTTCCGAACTCTAATCTAGAAGACGCGCCAACGGAGATCAGCAAAGTTATTGTGTATATGTCGAGGTACTAGTTTATTAAACCGGTTTTGTTTTGGGACCCTCTCCAATTTTTTCAGGGAGGGGAAGAAATCACAAGAATGGAATGGACGACCTCATTTGGGACGCGACTTAACGCCTCTATAGTTTACTGTGTTATAGAAATAAACGTTCAGTCTGTTACCTTGATGCATTTTCGACTTTGCTAGTATTAGTGTTTGCAAAATACAAATAATTCTTATCATGGAGATATGTTTTAGGCTACACTACGCGTATTTCCAAATAGTCACCACGTTTTCCATACGCACTGTGCATCCTAACTGCATTTTACAATCGTGATGCCATCTGTGTTAGCTGCGGTTGAAAGAGGAAAAGTCGCATTACATTGTATTGCGGACGTCATCATCATCATAAAGTTTCTAGACGATTGCATCCATCGCGTCGTGTATCCACTGACGTGAAATTAACAACAAATATTTTAGCAACGATGACGTCTGCCCCGCAGTGCCATAAAAACGCAGCAAACGTTGATGTTATCTCAAGATAATACTGCACTGCGAGTGTTATTTTGCTTCCGAAAATATTTTCATAATATTTTGTTTAGTTCTAGTTTGAGTTTCGTTTTTATTTTATTGTACAAAATGCCGCATAAAATCGATCCATTTAAATTCGTCGCATGCAACATGTATACACTGTAAGTAAGTAAGTAAACATAAATTTTTAGAGTGGCGGAAATAACAATGCTGCTACAAGGGCGGTGGAGGCTCTCTGTCAGGCCGAAGGTGAACGCATTCACTGGGAATGTTCAGCTCGCGACTTATTGCGTCGTTCACAATTGAAGGAATGTCGACGGACGCGGTGCGTTCGGTTTCGGACAGTTCGTTCCACGTGGAAACTTTCTCCGACACCGGAGCGGGATTCTGTCGACAACATTCCACCTGGAGCACATAGTCCGACGGATCGACGGACATGCAGCGCAAAATGCGACGCATCTCGTATGTGCAGTTTCTGACAAGCTCCTCGTACTTGACGAAGATAGGCACGACATCTGGCGGCCAACCTTGAACCACGTCCTTCCATCGTCGCTCCATCTCTGTGAGATGTTGCATGAAGTCTCTTCCGTTCACTTCAATCATCTCGGTTTTTGATTTCGGCTCTGCGCTGTACCAGACGTTGGTTCTCAGCGCTATCTCAAGGGAAGCATACATATCCAGGCAGTTTTCTCTCCACACTATAATCACCCACTTAACGTCTAGGCGCCGAAATAGCTCAGGTAGAGTTAACTGGTGGTAGATAAGATGTTCCGGAAATGTTTTGAACCCCACAACGGTTTGCCGGAGTGCCGATAGTTGGTGGTTGACTTCGGCAACTGGGTCTTCTTTACGTCCATACTCGTCACTGAGAACGTCTTTCAGGCAGTACACTTCGTAGTGAACGTTAAGCAGCGACTGCAGATATGTGGAACCGGTGCGTGGTTCGGACAGCACGATAAAACGAGCCATCGTCATGCTTTAGCCTATAACACAAGCCGTTGGAATAAATTAATTCTGAACTATTTCTTTCTAAACATCGCACGGCAAGGTCAAAAGGTCAAAAAAGCATCGGCCGTTGTGTGGCTAGCCTATACGGCTCCTTGAAAATTGGAAATTTAATACCAGTGAATGTTATTATTTTGTAATTCTGTATAATGGAGTATAATGTGATGCAAGCAGTAAATGGGTGACAAAAGGAAAAGATAATAGCCATATTGTTTAGCAGGTTTACCCGCGCGGCGCTAGCGATGCGCGGGTTAATTAGCCGTCGTCGTGTGTCTGTGTGTCTGTCTGTCACACGTCGGTGTTGTATCAAAACGGTAAAACGTAGGGATCACGCAAACAACGCCACGTGATAGCCCAGGGACTCTATAGTTATCTGACGTCAAGAGTCGTTGGTGGACTTTACCTTTTCCCCCTGAAATTTGCGCTCAAAATGATCCACCCCCTTTTGAACATCTATGGCTCGATAGAAAACGCATTGTCAACTTCCAGTTAGCGATAATTGAACATTTTCACTAGCTCTCACTGCTGAGGAACTATAAAGCGAAATATGTCGAAATTGGCGTTTTTTGGAGGGGTGGGTCACTCAGCGCAAATTTTAGGTAGATGGGGACGCCGCCCTCAATTCATCTACGGACTGTTAGATATGGGAATGGTGTAGCTAAAACTTCGCCGCTGGACGTTTTCACAGAAAGAAATTTTGTAGCAAACTTCTTTCTACAGAAATTGAATTTTACTGGCAAAACAGCAAAATTGCGTTTTGTGCCACCCTTTGGGGGACTTAGGAGTAACGTACATGGTTCATATACGGCTCGTTGTTGGAAAGCACGTGGTCGACTTCCTATTAGTGCTAATTAGACTTTCTTCACCAGCTCTCACGGTTGAGGCGCTATGAGCGGATATTGGTCGAAATCATGGTGTTAGAAAGGGGGTGGGTCACTTTGAACGCAAATTTCAAGATGAATTGGTGGTAGTCCATTAGCGACTGTTGGCGTCATAAAACTAGAGTCCCTGGGCTACCACGTGGCGTTTGTTTGCGTGATCCTACGCTTAGAAGTTTTGATACGATACCGGCGTGTTACAGACAGGCAGACACACACACAGACACACGAGGACGGCTAATACCCGCGCAAGCGCCGCGCGGGTAAAAACGCAACCATAATAGCGAATTCGGACAACGTCCACGAGACGATACCACGCAGCCAACGCCGATAAATATGGCTCCCTTGCAATGCGGCCTTACGTCAATACTCTTTGACCACGTGTTATTATCATCATCATCGTCAACATCGTTATTGGGCCTATTATTATGTACATACCGAATGAAAATGCCACGCTAATAGCACTCGACAATACGGTATTAAGCAGCTTCTTTACTTTTCTTGTCGTCGTTTCGTCTTCTGGTTTCAGTTGGCGTAAAGTCTCAGAAAGAACGGTTCGGGCGATATTCGTCATGACAACAGAGGAGTTCCGTATTGCTTTTGCACCTCTAACTTTTCGCGATCCGATCTATACGTTCGCCTCTAGATAAGCTGAAATTTTTTGGGAAAGGCACCCCAAGGTAAAATCCCTAACTTCTGCACCCCTATCGCCCAAGGTAAAAACAATACTGTTATGGAATTATCCATAGATTACGAAAATGTCGTAATAATCATGAAAACAATAACCTAGGAGGGGTTGTATTTGTATTTCCAAATTTATTAAAATTTAGTTGTTCGGGTGCCATTAGACCCCAAGCCACCGACGAATATCAGAATCCGCCGCCGAATTTTTTGCCGCAGTAAATCCGCCGGAAAAAGTTCGGATATGTGAATCAAAATCAAAGTTTTTCTCTGTGAATGTGACCTTGGCTGAAATGCTTCTGAACAATTTGAACTGCGTTGACTGACTACGGTATTTGTTTGGTATACTAACATTAACTTTATGCATTACACAATACACAGTATTGCACTGCTCAGCTTCATAAAAAAAGTCTTCGTAGTCATAGATTAAGTAGCATGTTTTTATTACTTTTTGTACTTAAAAATGTGGCTCAGCCGTATTTCAGCCGAAAATGTTTGTTACCAGCCGCATTTCAGCCGTAATTTTGGTTTCGCGCGTTAATTCAGCTAATCCGGATATCAGCCGAAATTTTTGCGTAGCCATCTGAATTTTTTTCCGATTTCAGATTGTGGGTCTAGGTGCCATATTCCCACTTCTGAAGCGACGAGGGTGACGTCTAGCGCAGAAGAGTCAACCTACTGTCTATTTCGCCGCGCCAAATTTCACCCTCATCGGTACAACGTGTCGCCCTGGGGGGTGGGGGGGGGGTAAAAAATAAAAAAGTCCAAATAGACCAAATACCGGCGTCTATCTTGTGGGCAATCCTGCTGATAACAACGCAGAAGCTACTTTGCATATTATTAGTGTCGAATAATAATGCATGATTATTAGTAGGCCTAACAAAACAGTTTTTTTCGCTTTTATTTTCATTTACAGAAGTCCACATGTACATGCAGTATACCATATCTATCAGATATCAAACACGGGTCCACGAAGTTGAACATATTAAGGCACCAGTATAAATAACTCACCGCATTTGCTGCTGTACCCCTAAAACGTCAGATTTTTACCACCACCCCTTCAAAATGGTGGCGCCGTCCTCAGCGCGGCTATCGAATCCGTCGCTAAAAAGCTTTATAAAGACCATGAAGTCCATGATCATGGACCTCAAAACTGTGGTTCGTATGGGCTCGAGGGAAATAACCTTTTTACTTTTCGGCGAGGGGTTTTAACTCAAATACCCAGCGACAAGTGAAATGCATTATCTGGTGCATCGGCTTCAGCGATGCGATGAAACTACCCACGCAGACTAACGGACCGCAAACGGCCCATTGGACCCGAAATGCTTGTAGTGAAAACGATGATAACCTACTTGCGGTCCTTCAGCCACTCCAACGTCTCTTGCGACCCCGTACATTCTATATAAGCAATATCATAATTCGAAAACTTATTGCAGACAGATGCAGGCTTATGTTGAAACCGGTAACCGAATGATTTGCATGATGCCTTGTCATTAATAACGCCACTCCTGTTTGCTGCAAGGCCTCTGGTCACGTGAAATTGTCGGACAATTATGATGGCCCAGAGCAAATCGACATGTCCCGGAAGTTACAGCGTTGCAGACCTGCATTACACAGAAGCGCGGGTGTGTGCAGTTGGTAAACGCCTACCGTGTGTGAGTTTCAACCGGAAACGGTATTCTCTTGCAAAATAAAAAACTTTCATCGTTCGCATACTGTATGGTCATAGTAAACACAACGAAATAGGCCTATGGGCCTACTGTACAAATTTTCTCTAAAACTGGTAATAAACATTAGCCTACATCTAAGAAACACACGAAACAAACAAACAACAACTATCTGTCTATTGTACTCAGACAAATTTCCACCAAATCGACTTCAAACCTACCTTCGTTGGCACTCATATGGAAGCTGCCATTTTGACAACAACGCGTGTGAGTCCTTTCGAAAATTGCGATGGGTGCGATTACAATCGTATATGCAAGTGAGCTGAGCAGCTGCCAACGACAAGTTCCTTGTGTTAAACTACATGGTTAATCGGTAATCAATCGCTTGCCATCAGTGGCGTAGCCAGAAATTCTCAATGGAGGTGGTTCAGTCCCCTATACCATTTCCTCCCCTTTCCGTCACTTCCCTACCCCTCCTCTTTCCCTCCTTTCCCTACCACTCTCCTTTCCCTCCCTTTCTTTCCCTTCCCCTTAGAAGTGGGCCCGTTAAATTCAGCTAGGGTTTGGGGGAGCGCTGTAAGCTCCCCCAGCGGGGTCTGGGCGGAGCCCCAGCCGAAATCAAATTTGGTACATATTTTATCCTTAAAATATGACATCTGGTGGCAACAATATTTATGATTTTCCTGAGATTCAACTTACCAAATTCCGTGCAGTTTAAACACTATTAAGGCAAATAAGCCACTACGCGTTCAATTGTTCAAAGCAAGATTTTTCACTAATCACTTCTAAATTTTTGACATTTTTCAATGAGGGAGGTTGAACCCCCCAACCCCCCCCCCCGCTCTGGCTACGCCACTGCTTGTCATCCACACGCACCCAGGCAGTTCGGAACTGTAGCATGCGGCCTGCCAGCATCGCGCGCTGTTTGTGTCACGTGATCAGATAACTCTGCTGAATGTCGAGACATGCATGAATTATGTTTTACCCGCATCATGCTATTCTAGCGCGTTATATGCTGTGACCAGGTCCTGTATCTGTCACTCACGAGTCGGAGTCCTATCTGAACAGACGGAGCTGTTTTTTAGTATAGAGGCTACTCTCGGTTTATCCTTTTGTGTTGGAAGGGAATTCAAGTATCTCCAAAAATAAGAGCGCGTTCCTTTTGAACTTTTGTGCTGTTGCCTGCTTTAGGCCTAGTGGATAGCTAATTTCTTGATTTCACCGAATTTCATCATTGCCGCCAAATTCGTTTACAGTGTCGTTTAATATTATTGTGTAAACGTTTACACGTATACACGCGCACAACCCTTATATACTTTTTCTATTTTTTTGTAAGCTACATGTTGACGTTAAAGTACAGTTTCTGTACATTTATGACGTTGTTTAACTCAGTTCAGTTCAGCTCAGTTCGGAAATTTGGTATTTATTTGCGCGTTCTTATATCCCGCGGCCGTCTCGACTTACAAGCGCGCCTGGTCACGTAGGTAAGCTGCTGAAATAGAATGTCTTCAGTTCTCGACGGAAACTGTTCAGCGACAGTTCAATGTTGCGGATAAAGGTCGGAAGCCCGTTCCAGACAACTGGTGCGTAGACAGCAAAACTTCTCCGACTGAAATGCGATCTATTCTCCGTGTAGCTGTGTCTTGGCCATCGATTGTAACAGTTCTTCATAATCACTGACGTTTCCGCGTGCGACATTGATCATCTTTTGTCTTGTAGCGTTCAGCTGGTCCTGGTAAGCGACGTACTGCTCGTACTCGTTGTACTCTTCCATCAGGACGTCGTCATAGTAACGAACGACAATCTGATGATTGTAGAGTAAGAGACCGTCTCGAACTAGATACTCGGCCGCCTCTCGCGAGCTTACCGCAATCAACCAACGGTTGGTTAATCCCTGAAACATTTCACTCATAATATTAAACAAGGTGTCATCGTCGTCATCATCATCAAAACGTAATATTTAGAGTTGCCTAAATAGAAAGACCATTTCAAGGACCACTATAAAAGTTAAGAAAGTAACAGTCAAGCAGCATTGTAGCAGCGAGTGTCGCCCTAAACACGACTGGCCCGCCATGCAATGTCGGCCGCCCCGTTTCCACCCGCCCGGCCGCCGGTGCGCCGACCGTCCACGCGCCTGGCGGCCGGCCGGCCCGCACGCCGGCACCGTTACAGACGACGATAGTCGATAGACGAAGACGACAGACGACAACCAGCAAAACGATACTTGTCCATTATGGGGGCCAGTAATAATATCGTAGTGATATGCGTAGCAGCGGTATAAATTTGTTATCATCGCTCCTGTCTCTGCATGACCGTCGCCCCCATCACTTTAGCTTTTTCGGTTTACTATAACGCCCTTATTCGAGGTCGCAGCGACCACTGGAGCAACATGTTAGCTAACTGAAAAATTACACAGCTGCTGTTACTCATATCTTCGCCTCCGGTAGGAGTGAGAAGTATTGTGATCAGCTTGTCTGTCTGTTTGTCTCTTTGTATCTCTCTCTTTGTTTCTCTGTCCGCTCGTGTGTATCAAAAAACACACGCCAGATTTGACGAATTTTTCTGTACTTGTTACCAATGGCTGCGGTCCATGTCTCCTTAGTTTGACAACAACGCTATACGCTATGTACTTCCGGTTTTGTGTATGACGTCATATTTTCACATAATGGGGCCAACGAAGCAGAATCAAAGATAACGTTATGTTTCAGCAAGTTCTCCAAGTGGTGGCAGCTATACAGACAGACATGCAGACACGCTGATCGCTCTTCGCACCCCATCGGGGCAAAGTAACAGGAAAAATTCATCTATTATAGCCTCATCCTTCGTTCACCCTCCACCTAACTTCTACGGGAAAAAACGTTACTCCATTTATACCGGCTCTCCGGCACCAGTACCCAATAATATATGAAACAAGGCAATCAACGACAGCAGACGTCGTCCCCATACGCGCAGCGCGGCCGCCGACTGGTGCCGCCACCTGGCGAACGCGAACAAACAACGTCGTCTGATTGATTCTGACCCATTGGCCCAATTAACGCGAAAACGTGACATCATCCATAAAACCGGAAGCACATAACGTATTGTATTTTTAACGGAGCTGGACCGAGCCACGGCCGCACGAAACATGTACTGAAAATTTCGTCAAGTTTGGATATGTTGTTTTAGAGACATGCGAGCGGACAGACAGACATACAAACACGCTCATCGCACTACTTCGAACCCGTCCCGGTGGGGGTGGCACGTAATCAATGGTTATTTACACATGATAGATGGGTCACCGGCTATGTTTTTTTATCACCGGTAACTGACTGTGTGACGTCATGAATATCTACTCTGATCAGTATCTATACCTGTATTGGCAGCGTTCACAGGTATTGCTGCTGATGTTTACCTGAGTACCGTGTATCGTGTTGCGGTCGATGAACTGTATCGTCTTGATACGAGCGCCTTCGATGTCTTTTATCTTGGTTCGCATCATGTCCAGCACGTAGCATCAACACCACCACCATCAGCATCATCATCATAGCATCCATGATCATTGATCATCGTCATCAGTTCTTCACCTGTGACGCAGACAATGTCCAGCACGTAGCGGTGAGTGAGGAAGTTGCCAGGGTAGTGGAAACACACAGTCAGAGGTTGTTTCTGCGGCGGTTCCTTGAACTTAACGACGGCGCGCTGCATTTGACCTTTGCTGATACCAAACGTTCTCATTCCGTTGATATCCGGCGCCACTTCTCTGCATCACAACTTAGTCCGTTCACATCAGCTGACAATAACATTGTGCCTATGATTCCCAGGTCGACTCAGCCTTCTACCCTCCGTGGGACGGTAAAATGAGTACCAGAAAAAAGGCGGTGATGCTCTGCGGCTGGGAAGTAAAGGCAGGCATGGTGTAATTTGCAAGTAAAACTGTGTGATTCATGTCTTAGCGCATTAGAGGCGCATTGCGTAATGCGCTATACAAATCGACGTATGCCTATCATGTATACATTTGCTTGTTGTACTATTTGTGAGCGGGTTGCATGCATGCTGATATTAATTACAAACGCCGACGTCGGCAGTCGCCGGGATCGCAGGGGTAGGGTTTTTACCTCCCTTTGTCTGTATATCCGCAGCTAGGATCATCAAACTTGGCAAATAAATGTCCCACCATGAGTCCTGGAAATCCATTTATTTTGAGGTCAAAAGGTTAGAGGTCAATGTTACGAGGCAGAAATCAGTGCGGTAGGTGGTTTCTGCAATATAATAATAATCTTCGTTTATTAGGATTGACGTCAAACCGCGCAATCAACACAGTATATTGCGCCTCTGAATCTCCGGACTTTATGGCGCTATATAAATTAGTTTTTAACTTAACTTTAACTTTAATATACAACATCCGCAGGGCGGGGAACAACAGCCACCACGCACTATATACAGAAGGGTTAAACCGGCTAAATTGCTGCCACACACGGCGCACAGCGATTGAATCAACCGCACCGGCTTAACCTCGTGAGCATTTACCAGATGGTGCGACCGGCGCACATCCGATAAAGTTGCTCACTACTCAATTTATCGACCCGAAAGGATGAAAGGCTGAGTTGGCCTTGGGTGGCTGGTTACATACCGAAATAAAGTGCCGCTTCCGGGAGTCGAACCCGGACACGTCACCCATCCCAGTACTAACCGGGCTCGACGTAGAGTAACTTCGTTGATACGATCAACTCCGTTACCACTACGCCACGCCGCCACCAAAAACACCATTCATTTGAGTGCTGGCTTCTTTCGTCCAAGTATTACGAGAACGGACATACTTGTTATAAATGACGTAAGCCGTCACTTTTCATTAGCTGGTTAAACGGTGGATTCGAAACGAACCTCATCGCCAGTTTGGCTGCTTCATCTCCGATGCGCTTTTCATTGTTGACCGAATGCTTTATCATGCGGCGCCAGCGCGACGCTAACATGACGACCATGACAAGTGCTCGGAATGTACGAGCCGACGTCACGACTACGCGCTCGATCGCCGTGTTACTGTGATTCGTCTCATTTCGTCCAATGACGTCACTGTTTTCGGTGACTTTTGTCGCCCGGTTTGATCGCTGATGTAGCTGCTGATGCTGGTGAGAGCCTGGCTTTCTCACGATGCCGCCGACACCGGAAGTGGTCACAGAAACAGGACCTGCGTCACTGTCGCTGTTCTCTGCGCCGCGTTTGCGCATGCGCTCTGGCGGTGGCGTCGGCAGTCGCTTTTGTTTGACCTTTGTCTTCTGACGTGTTTTTGGCTGATTCTTCGCCTTTCTGCCATCAGTAGTGTTTTCCTAAAATAGCAGAAGCCTTCCGTGTAAGCTGGTAAAACTCTGCCGTAAAAAATTTTAGACATTTAGCAGCTTACATGACGAATTTACAAAATAGCTCGTCAATTCCGGGATCTCCGTGCAGTACAAAACAACTCTGAAAATTTACGGATTACTTACGAACGTTGGATTTTATAAGAGTGTCTTAAGATATATCTTTCGTATTCTCAAGTTCGTCATAACTTATAATTCGCAAGCTTCTCGTGAGTTTTTCTATAAGCATTCAGAATGATCTACGAAATGAAAGTGCGCGAGGCGCTGAAGTCTATTCCAGATTTCGGACGTCTTTAACGTCATTTGGAAAAGTGTATGAAGAAACTCACCGATGTTTTGTGATGATCGACGTTGTCATCTGCGCTCGACACAGCGAGTGAACATTCGCTGGTTATGACTGACGCTTTGAGCTGTTCAACATCGACGGAATTATAGCTCTCCGTTCGACTGGTTACTCGACTATCAGCACTGGTCGCCACGCTCTCCTGCGTCGAGAACACGGAACACTGCAGTCTAGTGAGTTGCAGTAGTCAAGTTCAGACTGAACAACATAGCGTATTCAACTGATGCTGTATCATTACGCTTCCTGGGACTATGTCATTGTACGTGCGTGATAGACAGTTTTAGCAAAGTGTTAACACAGACTCTCCTCTCAGCATTCGACAAAAAAAATAACTACAGAAGACCGACTTCGACACCACAGCATCGATGTAGATATCTCCGCCACCTCGACGGCTTGTGTGACCTTGACATTTGACCTTCAGATTCTAATCAAGTCATCAGTAGGGGCTAATGACTATTCCCTGATAGGCCTATAAGTTTCATCGAGATTGCTCAAGCCGTTCATGAGATATCATGGTAACAAGATCTGTCTGGACGAGTGAACGGACGAACGAACGAACGAACGCGGAGGACGGACAGCCCGAAAACATAATGTTTTCGCCGACGTTGTCTAGTGGCGAAGGCATAAAATACCAAAGAAATATATAT
>Ga0209780_1002352_pt1 | contig 13392 bp, 9 predicted proteins | sample WorMetexBAHAMAS2_FD_187384 | JGI IMG/M metagenome (GOLD analysis project Ga0209780, IMG submission 187384) | Marine gutless worms symbiont microbial communities from Max Planck institute for Marine Microbiology, Germany - Inanidrilus exumae... | ecosystem: Host-associated > Annelida > Digestive... | reverse complement strand
GCTTAAGTGGTGTTTTTAACGCCTACCAGAACCTACCAAACCTACCGCGCCACGCCCCCTACTTTCCTTATATGGAATAATTTATGTGACCTGTTATACCAGCAACCTACCAGAAGCTACCGGAGTCAGACTGCGGTTGCCTAACAGCCACTCCTTGTTAGGTTCTGGTAGGCGTTAAAAACACGCCTTTAGTATGCATCAAAGCAGAGTTGTGAGTTGTCTGGGTCTCCGCCCCACAGCCAATTATGGAAGATCACAGCGCTCATCAGACCCCCTAGCTGGATTTTATGGCGGCGGGGCGGGGAAGAGGCGGGAAGGGAATGAGGGGAGAATGATGGGAGACGGGAAAGAAAAAATAAGGGACAGGAACTTAGAACGGTTGAACCCTAACAATATTTGGGTCAATTAGCTCTCCCAGTATGGTCCAGGGTGAGCTAGGTGAAAAATGCATTTTGTGATAATCTTATGTCTATTGAAAATTTTGTCATGACACACGTACAAAATAGCAAATATTAATAACATCCACACTCTTCATGTGTCAAACGTCTGAGGAGCGGTTCTTCCTTCATTCAATGCTTAAGGTACATATGGATGCATATATAGGGCCTGAGATCCTTCCTGAACATGTGAGTTTGTACAGCAGATAATGCGCACTTCGTAATAGAGTAAAGCGTTCTGACGCGACATGCAGTGATCTCAAAGACGATACATACGCAACTAGATGGAAAGTACCCTGAGAGAATACAAATCCCCGCGAAAGCTTTTTTGTCGCCGACATTTGGCAACACTTGACACACCTACTATTTTGCGGCCCGCTAGTTCCGAATTTCCCGACGGAGCTACTTTGTAAACAATCGCCGGTTTACAAAGTTTTTTGACCGTTACTTCCACATCTCTCTACCGATCGTAACGAAACACGAAGTTGGTCTTCCGTTTCCCCCTAAGAACCTTCGCATAAAATTTGGTGCAAATCCATCCACAATCTATTTAGTTATCGTGGTCACAGACAGACATACAGACACAGACACACAAACCAACGCCGGTGAAAACATATTCCCTCACTTTCGCGGGGATAATAAAAGCAAGAGAACGACAAGCGAACAAGCAAACTCAATTAATCTGCGTCACCATATTGTCAGCAGCAGTAGCAGCATAACGTTACCATCATTGACCTATGTAGGATTCAACATAGGGGGACGACAGAGGCATTGAGACCATAATCGAATGAGCGCAGAGAGCGAGAAATTTTTAAGACATTATAATTTATGCAGAATGTCATTATTTATTGACTTTAAACGAAGCACTTTTATAGCATTTTCTGTCATAGGCTGACCCAGCAGGCAAGCATAAAGTCAGGAATTGTAGGGAACCTGACTTTTTTTTAAATTTTCAAAGCGGGATGTCATGGCGGATGGCCTACTAGCATCCCGTCGAATACGACACTGCATGTCACGTACCAGTGTCGAGCGTCAACGGCGTCGTTGAAGCCGGGAGTGTCGACTATTGTCAGTCGTAGTTTGACACCTCTCTCTTCAATCTCCATGTACTTCTTTTCGATCTCAATCGTCCTCTCGATGCGCTCTGCACAGTCGCGCACACACGCCACCCGCCCGCCCGGCGGTCTCCGTACGCTACAAGGTTGTCAACGTCAGCTAGCGCGCCTCGTTCGCTCTAAAACATTTCTCTCTAGCCCTCTGGACTAGGTCAGCAACAGCGCCTTCCTCGCAATAACCACTCTCCAGGCACTACATGATACTCCATTACATTTCTCTGACTGTTGGCGGCTACTCGCGTTATGCATAATTATATTATTACGGTCAGTGCTGCTATTAGACTATAAATGTCACTGCATATTCTGCAAGCATGTTCGCTATGATTAAGCCTAATAAGCAGCAAGATCCTTAGACAAGAAATACGTTCTGTGGAACATGGTATCTCCCCATACTCGAGTTCACAAGTCCATGACTGCACTGTGCGCATAGTAACAGAATACCGTATCCTCTATTCTGTTGCTGTCGTGATGTACATCTATTGCTTAAAAATAGGATGCCGGCCGCCGGCATCTTGGATTTCTTTAGATCTCTGTAACGGGCCAAACAGTCACGAGGGCCGAACTGCGTCACCGTGCCAGATTTCGTCAAAATCGGTCAAACCGCGGCCGAAATATGGCTATTTTTCAATTTTTCAAGACGGCGGCTGCCGCCATCTTGAATTTTTGAAATGTCAAATTTTTAACGGTCAAAATGGTCTATAGGGTCGAACTGCCAAATTTCGTCAAAATCGCTCGAACCGCGGATGAGATATGGCAATCTTTCGATTTTTCCAAGATGGCGGCCGTCCGCCATCTTGGATTTGTAATGCGTGTGTGTGGACCACTCACGAATGGCATTTGATGGTCTTTATCACTGTGCAAAATTTGGTTGGAATCGATGCAGTTTCGCGAGTTTGGCTTGAAAACGCCTATTCACGCCCCAAAATTGGGGGTTTTTAGGGGAAAATAGGGGAAGGAGTGGGGCGATATTATTGACCCCAACGAACTCGTTCTTACATTTGTGGTTTTACACGTCTGTGTCCAATTTGGTGAAAATCGACGAAGAAATGCAACCGTGAGAGTGTCCACAGACGGACACACACACACACGCACGCACGCACAGACGCAAAACGATTTTATTATCCGTCCCATGCTATATGCTATAGCTATGGGGCAGATAAAAAGGCAACACAAAGCTGGCAACAGTTTACTAAACACTGGTGTACCGTGTAGCCACAAACGCGAAGTAGCAACACACAGTTGTCACCTGACAAGACTTTTTCCTGATTAAGTAAGTTAGTAAGTAAGTAAGTAAATGGCTTATATAGCGCCAAGGTCTTTAGCAGAATCAGGGCGCGTGTTAAAAATGTTAATAATCTGAAAACTGACATGTTCATAATCAAAGTCAGTGGACAGACACAAATGAACTACGGCATTTGAAGTTACGAAGGGGAGGGGGCTGGATCCCCCTCTAAAATTGTGAACATGTCGTAGGTACGACGGAGTGATTACCCTCGGCTGGCGGTACGCTGCGTCCGTCGTACAAGTCGTTGTTCAGAAACAGACTTCGAAGCAGTGTCGACTTGCCCAGGCCTGTCTCACCTACGTACACACACACACACACGTCTCCCGCTTTGCATCTTCCATGATCTTCTACAGTTACAGTCCTACTGCAGTGAAATTTATCACACGTACATTGCCGTGTGGTGTGCGTGGCTACTAAACGCATGCATAATTTCCCACGTTCCCGCACGACCTTCGAACACTTGAGAATTCCGCTCTCATTCTTTCACAGATGTGCTTGAAATTTTTAGGCCGCGTCGCATGCACGCAGTGCACAAGATGTGGCTAATTGCTACAGATGCCGCACGTAGCGTGGTCTGTGTGCGTGTATGTGTGTTGGACACATGGGTGAACCGGTGAGCTGTGCAAGAACTGCTAAACCGATAGAGATGCCGTTTTGGGGCTGAACCGTGGCTGACTCATGTGGATCCAAAGTATTGCAATCAGCGTGTCTGTATGTCTGTCTGTTTGTTTGATTGTCTTTCCGATCGCATATTTCGAAAACCACAAGAACAAATTTCACGAATATTTCTGTACATGTTAAAGTGACCGTGACTCAGTCCACCTCTGACAACAATGCGATAAGTTATGCAATTCCGGTATTGTGGATGACGTCATGTTATCGTGTAATGGAGGGAATAGGCCTCAATCAATGACGACACGTATGTTTCGTCGAGTTCGCCGGGTGGCGGCACCGGGGCAAAGTCTGCCGTTTCCTACTGCATCTTGTTCTTTATGACATTACATCAGCGTGTACAGAACGTTACTAATCAAAACAGCTCATAAGCACAGTTGTTCCGTATAAGTTCGAGACGATGTCGATCGGTGAGAAAAAAATCGCGATTTTTTAACGATTTTTATTTCGTTTTCGAAGGTACGGAATAAGTATACTTTCAAGAACATGTACAGAGACAAGTTGTAGATGCAGAAAATAAGCGTTAACTTTACTCCATAGTTGTGACGAACGTTCATAACGTTTCAAAAGTTCGAGGAAAAACGCGTTTTTACGGTTTTATTCTCTAAACGTTCTTTTCGTTTTCCGATTTTCGGAACTCTTAATTTCTGCTACTAGTATAGAAATGTATCATTAAATTAACACTGGCCCGCCTAATGGGCCAGTATTGTTTTGCTCGCTGGCGTCTGTCGGCGTCTGTCGTCTGTCGTCGTCTGTAACACTGTCGGCGGGTGGGCGGGCGACCGACACCGCACGGCGGGCCAGTCGTGTTACGTTCCGTTAGGGCGACACCTTGTTTCATGCGTACAAGGCGACAACAAGATCCAGAATAATCATCAATATAAATAGATAGAACGAAAATAAAACTCCATGTAGAACATTGCGATAAATAGACCTACTTAGAGAACTAGATCTAATAACTGAGTTTTTTCAACCGTTTTTAACGTTTTTAATTTTTTGATTACGTCACTGAACGTACGAAACAACCGTGACTTAACATTCATCGTCACCGTGACAGATGAGTCGGTGACTAATCCGAGTCTGAGCTAGTATACTGGTCAAACGACACGAACCTACAACCATGACCGTGAAGTCAAAACCTCGCTTGACAGCCTTGCGATGAACTTGCTCAGGCAGACAGGCAAAGCCAAGGCGGTCGTCATCGTCCTGACAGCCACCACACACAGACTGGAATTTCGCCGACAGAAATTAGTTAGCCCATGCTAAATAAACAGACGGCAGTTAGACCTATGACCTAGACCTACTACATTATGACACGGTAACGAGAATATCGGTTATACCGCGGTAACAGCAGTAATTACCGCTGGAAAGGGTAAAAATTCTACGTAAATACCGCAGATACGCCAAAAGTAACACGGTAACAGTAACGGTTTTGAAACAATGGTGCATTTTTCTGGACTGTCCATCATGTCATCGTATATAAAATGATCGTAGCCCCATAAAAGGTGTATAGTGGGGTCTGATTCCAAATGTGTAATTGATTTTGCGGCGCATGCGCAGTGGCTCCAAACGCATTGTAAATGGTGACCAGTGACAGACGTCATAACCTCGTCACTCAAGAACGGATAGGTGTAGGTCTTTAAAGCGTTGTTCACAGTTGCAGCTGCGACATTTTGTTTACTTGCATAGATTTCCCGCGTTACGGAATTCAGTGGTCGATTAAGAAACGACGACTGTCTGGTGCTGTGCGGACGTTTGGGCGACAAACCATTTGGGCGACAGACATTTGGGCGACACATCGTTTGGAGATACTAATGATTATGTATCGTTAGGTGCTATTCCGTTGATCCCAGTGTAGTGTCGATAGGTGCGGTAGGCGGGCGGCAATGGGTGGCAGTAGACCGCGTGCTCAAGTCTTGCCGTCGGCTTAAGCCCGGTCCACACTAGCGACAATGTCTGATGGCTGACCGCGACGAAGCCAGGCGACGTAGCGGCATTCGCCTCGTGGCAGCGCTTCCAGGGGCGGCATTTCAGTGCAGTAAGTGCAGTACTTAAGGCGATGTTTCATGCCACGTGACCACCCGTTGCATTCCTAAATTACTAGTATGATGGAATGGATATAGTGGATCATCGCAGCATGGGGAGGCAGCATGAACGTTTGCCCCGAGCGCCACATATAGTGCCATAGCATAGCGACAAGCGGTAAAAATCGGTTCTTTTGTGACAGAGCTATTAGCTTTTAGTCTACTATATTGCGTAGTTTTTAGTCTTTTTACAGTATTGCATAGGTCTACTTGTGTGTTTTTATTTATTGTGCTTTGATGTGGCTGCCATATTGGCGTATTAAACGTAATAATAATTAAAGGGTTCATTTTTTGGGTCCACATCGTTTATGCACATTACAGCCCGTCGCCCGAATGGTGCGTCAGCCGAACGTCCAAGGCGTGTCGTCCACAGGTCTGGCGACCTCCCTGGCGTCAGTTTTGAGTTCAGTGCCTCGACATAGATCGGTTGGATGACGAGAAGGGTTTACGACCGGTAGAAACCTCACCCAATTATCTCAGTCCAGGGGGTCCAGGATATAGCGCCGGTTAAACAAGGCTGAAAGCAGTAGGCTATATCTAAGAGCTGTGACGGCTAGCGGTCGTACCTGGTGAGTTCTGGTCCTGTCTACCGCGTTGTTGGATTCGCGTCTATTCAGAGACGAACTGCGCGCACTGGCTGTGACGTGATTATGCTGGTGATGTTGTGGTGAACTGACTTGAGCCGGTGCAGTCGGAGCTAACGTAGCGTCACTATGACTATTGTAACTAGCGGCGGCACTGGCAGCTGCAGTAGTAGTGATGGTGTCAGACTTGGGTCCGTTGACGGCCATGTTACTGGTGGTGTGGGCTGATCCAGCGGTCGTCCGCGCGTCGACGTCTGCCGCAGTCGTCGTCCCGGTTCTGCTCGTCGACGGTCGTGGCGCCAGCGCTGGCTTGTCGGCCGAGTCGGCGTCAGCTCGTCGAGCGCGCAGTTCGGCCAGCCTCTGAGCCGTGTACTCGGACAGACCCACCCGGCCTCCAGCCAGCGGCCCGCGAGCCGGTGCAGGTCCTGGCGACGACGACATACCACCGCCGTAGACGCTAGACACGCCGGAACACAATAAGCCAGTCAGTTCGTGTCTGTCAGCCGTGAATGCAACGCTATACGTTGAGTTGCTATTATCAACGCAGAGTACATACGAATGCTTCATTATGCGACCCTCCCACAGCAGGCTGCATTAAGCATTGCATTCTGTCCGTCCGTCTGTCCACTGATTCATGCACGCTATTCCGACGATGCGGTCCCTAACCCTAACTTTAAATCCTAACCCCATTAAACCCTACTAAACCCTACTAACCCTCTAACCCTAACCCTTTGGGACTACCGGAATGGCGAGGAGCCTTTGCAATTTGGCAGTCACGCTGCTCACTTCCATGCGAGTTTGTATGTCGACAGTGGAAGGCCGTATGAATTACCGATAAATACTGTACATTCACGTTTATTCAGCATGCTGGTAGAAACACAACGACTCTGTTGAATACTTATTGTAGTTTAACGGTCAAACGTCAAGGTCATCTTACCTACAGCACATGCACCAACTTTGCTAACTGGCAGCTCCGCAGACTTGCTTGAGGATTTTGTTAAAAAGACTGCAACACGCTTAAGTTATTCGGTCAATAATAATGTTAACGTCGAGCGATCGGAACGGATGGGCGCAGTGTTGAAATCGAAAGGAAGGCCGGCACTTATCGTATCGGCCATTGTGGCCATACGTCTTTTCGTAACATTGTAACAGAACCGACCGATAAAAAATCAGACGCAAGACGGCAATGACAATAGAACTCCGGCATGACTTGATACCTTCTCACGCTGCATGCCGCGTGTACGCTGCATGTGGTATAAATACTGTTATGTTCTGCTTTTTAGCCGTCCTCGATCCGAGGGTTGGCCACACCATGGACATACTATCTCCACTTATCTCTGTCCTCTATCATTCTTATTGACTCTTCCACGGCACGTCCTGTCCATCCAGGCCGTGCGTGGTCTTCCTCGCCTGTGTGCACCTGGCATTGTTCCATAAATAAATACTATAAATACTACCAAGCTACTAAAGCTAGAAGTCGCCACCTTGACGGCCTGCTGTGACCTTGACCTTTGACCTCTGATCTCCGGAATCTAATCAGGTCATCAATAGGGGCTATTGAATATTCCCTGTCGGTTTTCTCAAAATTGTTCAAGGCGTTCATGAAATGTCGTAGTAACAATATCTGTCTGAACGAACGGACGAACGTGGCGGAGGGACCGCACGAAAAACAATAATTACACGCCTTCAGCGACACTATCGGCTGACCAAGGCATAAAAAGGCACACGCTCACGAAGACCAGTGCATAAGAAAGTTAACCCATAGCTGCACAGCAGTCAATAAAACATAGACCTAACATAAAGGAATGAGGAAACTGTTTTAGTAAGTAAGTAAGTAAGTAATAAACCAAGTCGTGTTAAAACATTTACGAATTTCATTAGTCATTGCTCAGCACTTGAGTCTGTATTTCAGTTTTGTCGCACAGTGATGGACACGAATACGCTCATTGTATTTGTTCAATCACCGACTGCAGCCTACCAGCCGGCAGTTCGTCCAGCAGCAGCTTTTCTATTGTAGCAGTATTGTCCAAACGGCGACGCTTATCAAATAGCAAGATATGGACATGAACCTGAGCCGAATTTGCCGGCTGAAGGCCTGCGCAATGGCGTCGGGACTAATTTCGGAGTGGGAGGACATGGCGGCCAGCACGGAACGCGAGTCTACAATGGGATCCGGGTCCAGGAGCAGATCCGGTCCGCTATTCCGAACATGGAGCTATAATAACTTATTGATGATTCCGAAGGTCCACTATACCGAAGGTCCACGAAAGTACACTGATGTAAGACGTACTTCTAGATTGCTGTAGTTAAACTTTAACGCACGATGACCTGAAAAATAGGCCTAACAGCCGAATATAACCATCATAAGAGAAAACAGATTTGAAGAGAAAAGGTGGAAACTAGACGAGATAAAACAAACAAACGTACAGTATATACGACAGGCGACAGCACGCAAAACGACTAAGTATGCTAGTTTAGCCTATAAAAGACTTAAACATCGTTAAGTTAGGCTACGATTAAATTTGGCAAATGTACAGTCTTATTAAATTTATTAGTGGTAAAATTACAAGGGGTATACCTACAACGGTTTGACTCTGGTTTAAAATGGAATCAATGGGTCGTAAGGGGAGCCGTGTATGGAGAATTATTGTCTCATGCAGATCGCGACAGCAACGGCCAGCATTGGTCAATCATTGTATATAGTTTGGAAGTGCTTCTCAAAGAGAGGAGGGGTCCCAAAATTTTAAAAAGGCGTTATTAGAATAATTCAGGGCCAATGGATATAGTATGCTTGAGTTAGGAATTCGTAAGTTCATATTATCTAACGTTCTATACTATCTCTGCATCTATCTTTTACAGTTTTATGTGACATTTGTGCGAAATCGCTACTTTTCAATACCTCCTCCATTTACGGACCCCAGGATGAGTACTCATAATGGCATCTGTACATATTCGATGTGAGAAAACTTGAGTCTCTGGTCTCAGCAGTGATGACTCTTAGCGATGCGTTCCGCCACTTCGACAGAATACGCTACCAACTTACTGACACGTCGCCACAGCATCATACCTCGCTACGCCTACGCGTCTCGCGGTAAAAAAACCGAGTCAATGTGAGCAGTGAGTAAAAGGAAAGACAGATTATTCATATAGCGCCATTTATACTACGCATAGTCTCAAAGCGCTCAGACATGGATTACACAGTTTTAACTGCAAATTACACCATTCCTTCCTTTTCTTCGTAAGCGTTCACCAGATAGCGCCACCCCTAACTGAGGTAGCAGACATCCACTTGCAGCTTACTGCTTATTTATAAACCCAGAAGGGATGAAAGGCTAAGTTAGCCTGGTTGGTTGACCTATAGCGAACGGTTTACCCACATAAATGGTCACCCGTCAGCTACGAGTCGAAAGCAGGACTGGGAAAGTTCGCCGGCCAACGACCGACGTACTACCACGCACTGTGCCACGCAATCAGGTGCGCTGTATGTACGTATGTGTGTGTGTGTGTGTGTGTGAGTGTGATGGTCAGTTACAGCTACTGAAGTCATGTACTGCTCGCTCACTCGCCGATGTTTGACCAAGCTGCACTCTCTAACAGCGACCTACATTTGTATACAATGCCCCGTGCCGGTATAAATTATCGGGCCAGCCGAGTCGCTTGAGCGACAAAAACAAACTAGAATAGGAGATGTTGCTGAGGGGCTGCGTGACGCTGTTATTTAAGTAAGTAAATAAGTAAGTAAGAAAATAATAAGTGAGTAAGTAAACTTGTAAGTTTATCGCGACATGAAAATCAAAAGCCATAGCGGCGCCCGACGATGTTCGTCGTTGCCAAAAAAAATATGTTTTCAGTTAGGACCTGACTGCAATTGTTCGATTTGTTGTGGCTATGTTTCGGATTTGCAGCGGATTTGTTGTACAGCTTGTTGTACAACAAATCCACAATAAATCGAACATGGTAAATACTGCTCCTTTCCGTAGGATATTATTTGCAACAGTCGATTTGTGCGCCAAAGTTGAGGCGTCTACCTTCAACTGTTCCATCAGTTCCAGAAACAGAGATGTCCCGAAATTTAAAAGGGCTCACGTGACCCTGAATGACCACACTCCATTCGAGGTACCGATTTTGAAACGCCTATCTCCACCTGTTCCAGAAATAGAGAGGTATAGGATTGGGTCCCAAAATTTACAAAAAGTTTGTTTGTGGTCACTCAGGCCTCAGATCACTAGAAATGACATTCAGTAGCGTATCCTATATGTAAGTTACTGTTAGTATCGTTGTATATCAATCTCACGGTTTACTTTACGCGGTACAACAGCATCTTAGTTTTAAATCGTCAATTTTTCACATCCCTTCAGTTCCATTTAGCCTGTCGCCCTAGACGACAGGATCATCTAAACACAATGTACTGAGTTCAGTGTAAGAAAACTAGAGTTACCGAGTTGATTACCAGACACTTGGTCCTCGAAGCAACTGCCTTGCCTGGAGGCAGTCTCGAGGCATCTTTTTGCGGCTCTGCCTCTGCAACCCTCTGCCTCGGTATCGAACCAAATGCCTTGGCCTCGGCTCAGTCTCGTTATTTTTGGCTCGGTCTCGGCTTGGTCTATAGAAGTTTTCGCCTTGATCTTGCTAGAAGCACACGAGTTAGTTACACTTTAGGGAGGCCTACGTGGTGCATTTAGTGCATTTGGCAAATGAGTTCTCTGCCTTAATTGCTGTAAGCGACACGCATTATTATTGTGCGATTTACTGGATTTACGTCTCCAGTACATTTTTTCTCGTATTTCTATTTTCAGACTCAGTCTCCATCTGCCTTATCTCGGCCTCGCCTTGGCAGTTCGGCCTCAGCGCCTGCCTCTGCCTCGAAAAAATGCCTTGATTACGTCACTGTTGATTACTTGCTGATAAGTTCCGACGTTTCGATGAAGTAGACAGACAGAGAGAGAGAAGGAGAGAGAGGCAGACGGAGTCAACATATTATGTTGACTCCGTCTGTCTCTCTCTTTCTTTATATCTTTATATTATTTGCCAAGGCGAGGCCGAGGCAAGGGAGATGGAAACTGCGCGATACGGTGCATAGTATACCTTGTCGCGCGTTGGTTGCAAATAGCGTTATCTCGGTTTTCCGTTACTCTAGCAAGCGACTGAATGTGTAAGCTGTAATGTGTAACTGATAAGGTGCATGCTATGTACAGGATGATTTAGGCCTACTTCCCTGTCCACCGCGCGCTACACGTATGCAATGTTCGTTATATGTTGGTCGAACACTTTGGGCTATTTATTTATATTAAAACTCGCCAAATACGAGAGAAATGCCTACTCAACATTTTGACATGGAAATATTTGTAAAAATTTCCATGACACAAAGAAATGATATACGGTGTACTTCCGCTGCAACTTCCTGGAATAAATGCAACAGTTGCAAGTGTCCTCGACGATAGGCGACTTTGGGTTGCAACGATACGATACGATACGATGCGATACGGTAGATTAAGGTGCGTTAAAAAGCTGACGAGATGGCCAGCTTAATCTAGCGCACGGCCAAGAAACAAAAAAATAAGGAAAAAATAAAATCAAAAACCGAGTAGCTCAGAAGAAACGGTGCAGGCAAAAGTCCGTGGAGGCAGTCCGGGAAGAACAAATCTGAACCAGTCAGAAACGGAGAAGCAAATGCTTGCCATATACATCACGCGGCCAAGACCGTGTGAATGGCTATCAGAGATTAAAGGCGACCCAACATCAAAGAATAGCCCATGATGTCCTGTCTCACAGCGCGATCAATACGAACAAATACATTTCATGTAAATAGCCTACTACTTGCGATTTATATTTGCACATACTCGATAGACCAGTAACTCAGACTATTAACCTTTTGCTGCCTCGGCACCCCGTGAGACATGAAAGTCCAGTGCATAATAAGCAAAAAGTTGAATTGTCAGATAAAAGAGGGTAAATTATCAGCTACTTTTCAATACAACTGTGATTAATAAACATAAATTTCTGAAACATAAGATAATATCCAATGAAATCGTTTGAATCTTATATCACGATAACCGTAACCAACTTGCCAATAACACTGGTTGTGGTTGTCAGGTGCAGTAGAGAAAAATCAGTAGACTGGGTAGAAACTGAATTACGGTTTGGTTTAGCCATTGTGGCTACAGCTTATTATGGTTGATAAGTTGAAACAAACGGAAAACTATGAAACACTGTACGATGAGGAGTAAAATGAAAAAAAAGTTATTTTTCCTCGCACCCCCAAGAGCAGAATCTCGCACCCCTTGGGGTTGCCGGCAACCCAGGTTAAATACCACTGCAATAGACCGATGCTGCTGAGGTTAATTAATAAACTTAATTAATAGTTTTTTTTTCACGGCGATAAATTTAGACCACCAAACACTCTTTGCGGATGGCCTCTCTGCGACAGCTGAGCTTCTTGTGGGATATAGCGAAATATTGGTCGAAAGTCGCCGGTTTGACCTACTTCTCCTCTATTTCGCGCCCCTGTTGGGGTGACCACGATGGAATTTCGCCGAGATCTTTGGCGTCAGAAAACTACTTCTGACTCTTCCTGGCACATGTGTGTTTCATAATTTAGCATTTAATGTAATTTTTGCAGTTTTAGAGCATTGGCTTACACAGCATTAGAACAATTATTATGAGCAGTTTTTCTATAGATATTTGCTGTTTTAAGGACACTCATGTAATTTCGTTTACTTATTTCCAGTGCCACCAAACAATATTTAAGCTTGGTTTTTTGAAGAGAACGCACTATTAAAAACTCAATAAATTATCCTTTCCATTCGATTTTATGGAAAAGCAGACAATCTGATGTCATTGTTGTCATTCAAGATAACTTTTGACACTTTCAGTTTGTATCCGTCGCGACGTTCAAGTCACGATCCGCCATTGAAGCCGAATCGGAATAACACCGACCGTAACCGTAAAACTAAGCCAAAAGCTAAACGCTTATAATAATGACAGTCATTAGCTATATCGACCCTAAATATAACGGGCGCCGGGCGGTCGCCATTTTCCATATCTTTATTTCACCAGAATAAAATATCCGATAGCAAAAAACGAAACATAATAAAAAATTAAACAAAGTAGACGTGCTGCATGTCCGACTAACTGACTTGCATGCAGCACACCAAAACCTGCCTTTCCCGCCTAATCGAACCCTTCCTCTAAAGTAGGTTGTGATAAGTACACCAG
>Ga0209780_1002351_pt1 | contig 13393 bp, 9 predicted proteins | sample WorMetexBAHAMAS2_FD_187384 | JGI IMG/M metagenome (GOLD analysis project Ga0209780, IMG submission 187384) | Marine gutless worms symbiont microbial communities from Max Planck institute for Marine Microbiology, Germany - Inanidrilus exumae... | ecosystem: Host-associated > Annelida > Digestive... | reverse complement strand
GAAAAACTTCACATAATCATTGTATATTCTGAGTGACAGGTGTATTGTGATTCTGTATTGTATGCTCTTGTTTTAATGTTTTAATGTCTCATGTACAATCCAGCATTGAGCTGCTATACCCATTAAACCATTATTGTTGTTGTAAAAATCAAATAAAATTAGCCCCGTACACGACTGACGGTCGACTTGTCTGAATTAGGCGTTTCTGCCAACTTCAAAGTAACGTGACACAAAAACTAGACCAAATATCAAAAATCCGGCCAGACGAAATTTAGATATTGTGCCCTAGTTTAAGAATCCGTGGTCAGTTGCCAGCTCGCGTTGTAAATGGCAGAGGAGACGGATTTCCAACTTTGAAGGGCTCGTGACCTTGACCTTGGATCGGGTCATACTGCATACCGTCATGCATCACTCATCGACCTCTACCTACAAGCCAAATTTCAATTGAAATTGAAGAAACGTTTTGTGAACGGACGGACGTACTTACGCACGCACGAGACCGGCTTTTATAGTTCGACAGTTCGACTCTATCGAAGAGTCCACCTAAAAAGGTGATATTACTTGTCAGCACATTGACTCTATGGTGATGTGCTGCTAAGTGATATAACTTTTTGATTTTTGCTGTTTTGGTTGTGCTATTGTCTTTACAAGCCGTTTTAAACTGTGAAATTTTTGACATTAATATACCATAAATATCGATGCATATTCTACACAATGATCTGTTAAGCAGTAAAATCCTTAAAAGACGATACAATCATACAAAGTGGCCTGCAACAGTCTACTAAACACTGGTGTAGCAACAGTTGTTAAGTAAGCAATAAACAGTTTCCCTGACAAGATTTCTTCTTCAACATTTCATGACATTTCCTGTTAAGTTCTCGACATTTCCAGGTCTTCCAGACAACTGGTCACTCTTGTGTGTTATCTGGCTGTCTGTGTACGAATGCAGAATCGATACGAGATGATGCCGATGATTCACATGTTCGCCGTCAACTCGTCGGCCAGCCGAGACCCGGCTTGTTACGAGTGTCCCGTGTATAGCAAGCCGCGGCGTAGCAACAGAGTTGCAACAGTCGACCTGAAGACAACCGTCACACCGGCACACTGTGTCGTCCGCAGCGTCGCTCTGCTCTGTGCCACCAACTGAACCGACTCCGTACACTCACTGCTTACTGTGTACACCACGTTAACATATAACAAGCTCATGTAGACTTTTCTGACATCTACGTGTACCACTCTTTTGATAGAAATCAAACAATGTCACCACTACATCAGTTCGCACTGTATTCGTTATACAGCACCTTGACAGTAACAACGACAAACAAAGCATGTTATTACAGTTTTCGACCTTATGACATGGTGATTATATAGCACATTTCGCTAAAATAATAATCATGTTAAGGCGGCTGTTAGAGCACGCAGCACTGTGTCCACTGCCTTGCTGCCTGTCTTTACTGAGATACTTAATTTGACTATGAATTTGTCCTTGAACAAATAAATAACAATAAAGTAGTCGTGCTGCATGTCCGATTAACTGAGTGGCAAGCAGCACACCAAAACCTGCCCCCAGCTATTCGCACCCTCCGTGTAAAGGAAACCATACAAAATATACACCAAAAACAAACTAAATCTGACAATTGTGGTTCGTACATATAATGTGTCATCGGGCCAAATTTCATAAAAATCGCTTGAACCGTTGCCGAGATATAGTGATTTTTATATTTTTCAAGATGGCGGCCAAGGCCATCTCGGATTTTCAAAATTTTTCAACGGTCAAGAGGGTGGAACTGCATCAATGTGCCAAATTGTGTCGAAATCGCTTCAACCGTGTCCGAGATATCGCAATTTTTCGATTTTTCAAGATGGCGGCCGCTGCCATGTTAAATTTTAAAAATTTCCAATTTTTAACGGTCGAAAAGGTCAAGAATGTCGAAGTGCATCAGTGTGCTAAATTTCGTCGAAATCGTTCGAACCGCGGCTGAGATATGTTTCAATATTATGCTAGTTTGGCTCGAAAATGCCTATTCACGCCCCTTTTTGGGTTTTTGTGGGCACATTTCCCCCAAATAGTGTCACTCATCGTCCTAACCCCAAAAAGAACCATCCTTGAGCCATAAACCACGAATATTTTCCTATGGATTTTTGAATGGGCCTTACAAGAGTCCTTTATTTCCCATTGGTTTAACATTACGGGGCCCCAGAAATGGGGGTTAAATATGGTGGGGGTAAATGTTTCAAATCTAAGTAGCCTATAGCAATCACCGTAAGACGCTCTATCTGCTGGTATGCAAATCGGTTCAGTGGTTTGAGAGTAGTTACACACACACACGGAATTTTGTCAATGCGACACTTAGTTGCGGCTCTAAACCAAACCTGCTACGCAGGTTTTGGTAAATGTGGTGACTGTCAACAAACTTTCCTTTATGCATACCTGAGGAATGTCATTAGTATTCACTTTCATGCTGAAACTAATTATTAACTTTTATCAGTGTTAATTGTCATTCTGTTTATTTCTATTTTGTGTCCAAAGAATCAACCTCTCTGCACCTGAATGGTGTTGTCTTGTCATATACATTTAACCGCGTGACGCTATGATAGCGCGGTATATGCTGTCGTCATGTGTCGGTTCGACTGCCCGTCACAAGCCGGCACTGCACCAAAACGGGTAAACGTAGGATCAAGCGAACAACGCCGTACGATATCCCAGGGACTCCAGTTTCCGATGCCAAAAATCTCGGCGAAATTCCAACGGGGTCATCCACTACGGCGGCGCCAAAGAGGTGGGGTAGGTTCAAATTGGCGATTTTCAACCAATATCTCACTATATCTCAAACGGTTCAAGATAGGGACATAGCTACTTTGGAATACTAACAGCAACTCGTATGCGTTCTATCAAATGGCGCTATTTCCAGTGACCTTGAGTGACCCCTAACTACCCAAAACCACCCCATTTTTGCTATTTTGCATCGCCTTTTCGTATCTTTGTAGTGAGTAGAGATAGAGCCTTCAAATTTAGTAGATAGGTTGATTGTAGCAAGTGCTAGCCCATGGATGGCAAACTATCCCTGAAAGAGGCGTTGTCAGGTCACGTGAACCATTTAAATTTTGATAGGCACCAACCATATCTCCGGAATGGCTGAAGCTAAAGTGGTCAAATTTTGCATGCATGTAGGCTATGTCAAGTCCCAGAATAAGGATGACAAATCGCCCTCAAAAAGGGCGTGGTCAGGGTCACATGACCCACTTTAAATTTTGACGCCCCCAATGATATCTCTGGAATGACTAAAGCTAGAATCTTCAAACCACCCCTAAAAGGGGCGTGGGCAGTCACGTGACCAGTGCTTTTAATTTTGACCCAATCATCTTTGTAATAGGTGAAGCTAGGCACTTCAAGTTTGGTGTACTGATTGATACAGAGGAGTACCAGTGCATGCATGATATACTACTCCCAAAAGGGATGTGTTCAGAGTCACGTGACCTCTTTACATTTAGGGAAATAAGTGATAAGATCTCGTTAACGGTGCAGGATAGAGATATGGTTGCAATGTAAGACTAGTAGGAAATCGTATGTGGCCTATCAAATGGCACCAGTGCTAATGCCGTTGAATGACTTTGAAGGTCACTTTTGCTGACTGAAACCTTTGTAACTCCCACAGCTCGTGAAACATAGCACAAATATACTAACATAGCGTGTCGAGCGGTCGCTCTGCAGTAGCTGAGCTTCTTGTTACAAACGGAACATGTGTGGCCTAATAAGCATTAAATGTGAGATCATTTATGACAAGTTTAATGTCGTTAGAACTAGATCCTGTGCCGAGTGAAGTCCAAGTGCTAACTGCACTTGTATTAGATACAAAGTCACCAATTTCAATGGTTTATGGCGATTCAAAATGTCCTGCAGTAGCCATACAATAACATGCTCTCAGTATATCTCTGGTATGCCACTAATGACAAACTTATTCAACGATACAGTTTCTCACTATGCACGGACATAACATATTAATAATGTTTAGTGAGAAATCAACTGCAATGCACAATTCAAACATAACTTTCAACAGAGCATGTGTAGGTAATCGATCACAAACAAGTGCAAGCTGGCTAAAATCTGTACAGTCATCACAAAATCACCAAAGTACCTGTCACTGCCTCGGCAGTTCTGCCTCAGCATCTGCCTCGAAAAAAATGCCTTGACAGCATCATTATATACATGGTCATAACCTCAGGGATAATAGTGACACTATTACTACCTTCAGGTATATGTTCAAGTGGCCTTCTTTTCTGGAACTGCGGATAAGCGGAGCAGGCTTTAACATTCCAGACGCCTAACCAAGAGCATTAAAACGAACTCAAAGCACTGATATCAACCAGGCAAGCTACCTGCTGAAGCTCATCCTTTGCCATCTCCTGAGAGAAGGGATGTTACATTCTTTAAGTCAGCCATCCGACGCCATTAACGACATACGCTACTGGATTGATTGAGCTACGGTTTTATGTCCTACCTGACATAGATAGGCCAGGTCAGAGAGTTCTTCCCAGCCAATCTCTTGGCTTAGTACTGAAAAACTGAAACAAACACAACAAAAGCAAACATGCATCGGTAACAAAATATACTACAACATAAAATTAACACTCCGGCCTGGAAATAGAATTGGGCCTATTCTGGAAGCTGGAAGGAGTAGATAGATAAGTCAGGAAGTAAACAAGTAAGGAAGCAAATAAGTAAAAAAGAAAGCATAAGAAAAGAAAAAAGTAAGGAAGGAAGTCAAGTAAACACACACACACACACATAAACAATTTATATAGTGCTGAAATCAACACACGATCACGGCGCATTACTGCCCTGGAGCCCGTACAGGGCGTATAGGGCCGATGTATGCTGCACTGAGTACTACGGAACCCTAAATATGTGCTGAGATATGTTTGCAAGTAGACATGAACATAACCGATGATGCAAATATCCACTCACATGCCATTGACACACAACAAACAGCAGCATGACAATGCAATAAATGAAATGTGAAAACTGACAAAAAAACAAGTGCATCATAACTCAGGATACATCAACAGCATTTTCAGATCACTGCTAATAGTTTAATACATATAAATGCACGGCATATTATCATTACTGGAACATTTGAATACAGAAAACGCTGCCACAGAGAAAAAAATGAGTCTTCACAGCATTTCCATTTTCTGTAGACAAGATGGGCTGCAAGGGTATTATTATTATTACAAAATTTGTATAGCACACAAATTCACGCATGCTCGAGTCGGAGGCGCTGGTGTCACTGGGTGGGAAAATGGACTAGCCGGGAGGGTAAATAAATGAGTTTTGAGATGACGTTTGAAGGAGCCAATAGATGGTGATTGCCTGATATTGAGTGGGATGGAATTCCAAACTATTGGAGCTACAAAACTGAAGGCTTTACGTCCAATGGCCGTGGTGGTGAAAGGAACATGTAGTAGATTGTGCGAAGAGCGAAGTCTTGAAGGAGCGTTGAAATTGATGAGGGATGAGAGATATGAGGGGAACCAGATTGGAGAGTACTGTAAGTTAAGGTAGCGAATTTGAAGTCGATGCGTTGCTTAACAGGGAGCCAATGAAGTTGGCGGAGAGCAGTCGTGGATGGTAGTGATGAGTTGTTGAGATAGACTGGGTTAAGTTCCACTCCAGTCTTAGTGTTAGATCCTTGAATCACACGTTCTAGCTCATAATATCAGCCAACAAATTAGTGCAATAAATTGACATTTGTTAAGCCTGAAATGCGTGCAATGAGGTCGTTGGATTTAGCTCGAAACACCGCAGACATACACACACTCAAAAGCAGGCTAGTTTGAGCAGTTTCCAACCTGGTTTTAGCTAAAAGTTAATGTACAGTAACCTTAAGACATAACAATGGATGCCAAAAAACATCCATTGGACACAACAAAAATATAGAAAGGGGTATCAAAGTGTAAACAGGGAATCAAACATGGCCACAAACGATTGAATTAACTTTGGCAAAGATCCGATAAAAATAGTCCAGTTAGAGAGTGAAGATGTGTGGATACTGCAAGCAGCAGGTGTTTCTATAACGTGTTCATAAAGATAGAATATACAAATATCCCAAAAATCACTACTGACAGTTTAAAACCGAGTCTGCAACAGTCATGCAGCAGCCATCAGTATGACTCTGCATTTATAACAACACACCTACACTGTGAGCCAAAAAACTGTGCAAATTAATTATTTCCATTTACGTGATAACCGTTAAAATTCTATACCAATTCTAGTCGCTAATTCACTAATGGGATGATGAACAATTTGCATACTAAACTGTTGAAACGTTTTCCATCTCACTTACAAAGTGCCATCACCTACATTATCAAGTTCAGTACATCTGAAATTACTCAGTTGATGAAAACTAATCCAATATTGTGCGATAACAATGCCAACTGTTTTATCGATTTCTGTCACAGTTTCACCATCATAACTGGGTTGTCACCTTATCTAAGAAATATAACCGTACAGTACGTATGTAATTTCCATCATGGCTCGCAACACACCAACATAAATTAACAAATTACATAAAAGACAGATAAAGCTGCCCTGTCCATCTAATTTGTCCATGCATCTAACAATGCATGAAGTTTTGTATTACATTTATGTTCAAATTGTCTATTCGCAAGTATGCAGCCTTTTGCATCAATAGTCAACTGCCACATCAGTAATGTGCTCTCTTTGAGAGCATGGGGTACTTCGCTTAGTCTTCACTGCTCATTCATCTTTTCTGTGAATTTTTGTATAAATTATAAAAAATTAATAAATAAATAAAGAGTTGGCAGTACTGCAGCAGATATACTAAGCAAAACCGACAATCACCGCACATCCATGTTTACATACCCAAGTTTGCAAGAACGTCTAATGTACCTAACGTAACGAGGTAAAGTGACAACACAGAGAAAAACTGTGACTGGAAATGTTTCAACAAAGTCACATGAAAATCATTAATGATCACTACAATGATAGAATGACGAAATAAGTATAGAATTGATAAAGTTAATGTTGAAATAAGTTTGGCACAGTTTTTTGACTCACACTGTATATACACAACTACCCAGAAACATTGAGGTCAGTTGCCACTATGCAATTGCAGCGACTTTCAGGCACAATTCGTCAACACTGTAAATATACTGGTTTTGCCTCAAAACCAAATCCACTTGTTCGGCATTATCTGGAAAAATATCCAACAGCTGCATTCGAATCTGACGAGTTTTCTCTGCAGATCGAGGCCCCAAAGTCGGGACGGGAGGTCTTACAGCAACGTGCTGGCCGGACCTACCACCACGACTGCCTTTCATCACAGTACTTGTATTGCTTGACTGGGCACCAGTGAAACCATCGCTCCTGTAAGTGTTACGAATGGCGGTTGCCGTCTGCGAGGCAGGCCATAATCGCTGAGGAGCAGCTGTATTTGGCCACCTCTGTCCAAGCCTCGGCTGTGACTGCCAGTGCTGTACTTGAGGTCGCTGCTGATTCGCTAACCAGTCGGCCTGCTGTAGCTGGACGCGTGGCTGACTGACAACTGGTGCACTCTGAACATGAGAAATGCCACGAGGACCAGTCTGCCCAGGATACGCACCGAGCAACGACGAAGAGCCAGCTGCTTGCGCGTGGACTGTGGTGAATGAAGACGATGGAACTCTTGACTGCTGCAAGCTGAACACACAGTAACAGCTGCAGTTTAGCAATATACATCATCACGACATCCACATGTACAATGCCCCAGTGTCGACATGGACGCCTTCACTAGGCTTGCTGTGACCTTGACCTATGACCTTCAAAATTTAACCAAGTCATAAGTAGTGACTAGTGGTTATTCGCTGTAAGTTTCGTTCGAGGTTGCTCAAGTAGTTTATAAAATATGCCGATCACAAGATTTTTGACCTCGACAGCCTGCAACGACCTTTGACCTCCAGGATCTAATCAAGCCATAAGTAGCTAGGGGCTACTGAGTTTTCCCTGATAATGCTATCAAGATTGTTCACGAGATATCGTGGTAACAATATCTCATCGGACAAACAAACAGGGCAGCCTAAAAACATAATGCCCTTGCCGACGCTGTTGGGTGGCGGAGGCATAAAAAAAACCATCCCTGGCATTTCAACTGTAACTTGAGCAACTACTCTCCGATTTTAATAATTTTTTTATCTAGAAATTATGCAATGAAAATCTGGTTTATTATCTCAGCTCATCTTCCACACTACCTCACAAAATACAGAAACATGGGGGTGCATTTTTATACTCAAATGCAGTATTACTGCTCCCACAGACTTCGACCAGTCATTGCCTGCTTTCTTCAGTATTTATATTTACTACACTTGCTACTCTACGACTCCCTAAATATTGTAATTAATAGGGTTCAGCTCCACATTGTTCTAAAAAGCCACTGCTCAGGATCGATGAAGTTCATACTGTCGTGCTGCAGCAGTTGGTCTTAGGTGTGCCCCAAGTTTGAAGACAAAATTGACACCAACAACATGTTTGATAGCATCTAACATTACAGCTAAATATGTCTGGTATGTTTTTTGAAACACAGTGTACTTTACGTTGTCCATTAAACAGTTAAATGCTGAGAAGCTAGCTATTGACATACTGGTGTTAATGGACGTTTTCCATTTCCAGATAAACCTGGGTTACCTGCTTCTCTCTGGTTTCCTTTCTTCACGTTCTGAAATCGTTAGGGATAAGTGGCGTAAGTTTTTCTACATGTGAGCTGGCCTTCCTGTCACCCAAGCAACGGTGTAAAACACTGAAGGAAACAGAAACCACTCACCCCAATCAGCTGTCTGGCCTCATTCGTTTATTCGTTCTTAGTGGGTAGAGGTCCACTACTCTGGACCCCAGCACTGAGACCATATAGCGGTCCAGTGCGCTTGCCCAGGGAGAGGAAGGGAATTGGTAGGTGTGTGCAATGTGTGTTAGAGACGTGCGGGGAAGGCGGGTTAAGTAGGAGTGAACAGCTTGTCGTTTATTTCTACAGCGTGCCCCTTCTAGAGGTAGCCTACTGTCTGCCTTAGTCCTGACTGGAGCTGTATATTACGCCAGACAGCGGAGAGCCAAGTCCATTTACTTCGACTCACGCCGGCGTGGCAGGCAGACTTGACACTGCTAGACCAAGATGCCTGCAACGGTCACAGTTTATAGAGGGATTATTAGAAATACTTTTTTTGGTATGCGGACTCGCGTGGGCCACTGAGCACGACATGCTCTACTGCACATGGCAAATGAGTGAGTTAATCACTCGGCCACAAGGGCAGGTCGCTGTCTGGCCTCACGTTTCTTCATCCATCACAGGAGGGGCATTGCTCCCTGTACGCTAGCTCATCGACAACAGTACTATAACTACTGATACTGTGTTAGCGTCTGTGAGTATTATATTACATAATACTGATATGCATTGCCACCACAGCGACAGGGCAATGACTTAGTAACTGGTAACTACAGTACGTCAAAAAAACCTTATCAAACAACATACACTGTAAGCCACTCACAACACTGCCAACTCGTTAATCTTTGGAACCAAAAGCAGGAATGAGATCTCACCTAGAAGACAACGGGATTCTAAGGAACTCGTCAAGATGAGGTCCAAACTGGCCAAGTGGATCTTCAGGAATCATAAATATATCATCAACAAATGAATACGGGAGCAAGCTAAATACAACAACAAACTCAACACTTAACAAACAATCCACAGTGAGCCAACAGAATAAATTGCACGTCCAAATAAAAAATGACTCTAAATGCATGCTGTATCCACCACACCCATTTTAATATCTCGTTTCCAGTTGAACCTAAATTAAATGGTTTACCTCAGATTTCTTCCTCCATGGCATAGAACCTTTTGGGGGATAAGTGGCACAGGATTTTTGTAGGCCAGACACTCTACCTATTACATCAACTGAGAGTCAGAGCAATGAATGAAACTACACACATTACTGAATGTTAGTAATCTAAGTATGTCAGTGGAGGAAACATCTGCCAAATAAAAAGTCAAACAAACAGCTAATCACAAAATTACAGTACCAATAACGTTGTCATGACCTGTTACAGATCACAGCAGCATTAACGTGACACACCAAACTAAACAAAGTGTCGCCCTAACGGGACGTAACCGTACTGGCCCGCCGTGCAATGTCGGCCACCTTATCGCCCACGCGCCCGGCCTGGCGGTGGCCGACCGCCCACGCGTCCGGTCGCCGGGCCCACCCGCAGGCAGTGTGATGACAGACGACGACAGACGCCAGCGAGTAAAACAATACTGGCCCATTAGGCAGGCCAGTAATAACTTACTTTCACTATCTCGCAAATAAAAATACCCGGCATCATGAAACATAACAACAACCACTTTACAGCCATTACACAGGTGAACTGGCATCCTCAGTTAAGAACTGGAGGCTTTCGGTGCAGCAAAGTTTAACTGCACACATGCTCTTGCTAAAGGCAACTAGCATTATCATGCTAGGGAGAAGACACTGTGCGCTCATCAACAGTGTGTGTGTGACCTCCACTGTCTTTGTACATTTAACATTCATGTCCTCTGCATAAAACAATATATGGCGTAATAATCATAAGCCTTGATTACCGGTTTTCAATAATAGACCTGTACTGGAACTTCTCCCCATACAAATCTCGATAATTATCATTGGTTACAATAACGCCGTCTGTCTGAATGGCCAGATCAAGCATGAATCTACACACACATTCATCATCTCAGCATCTGCAGCAACAGAACTGAGATTGAGCGAGTGAAGGTTTTACATCTCATTGGATGTAGAAATCGGTGTTTCAAATACATTACAGGCACAAAACCTCAATAGCATGTACCTGTGGTTTTTGCATTTTCATATTTAATAATGGCATGTTATAAAACGTAACTGTGGGGGTGAAAACAGCAACTAAAAACACCTACTGCTTTGTTAGCTGGGGGTTCAGTTCATTCGCTTGCAGAAATGAATAAGCAAAGTGTGTGACAATGTAGTCTGTACTTCAACAAACTTTAAATGTAATTCCAATACGTTCCAAATACAGTGCAATATTCCAGTAAATTTGGTAACATAAAGAAGCAAAAAAGTCTCGTTTCATGCAGGTAAGACACAAAAAGTGGCTATGGTAATGCGCTGGGCTCAAGCACTGTAGATGCTCTACATAAGGCATGATTACCATTGGAATGGTTAACTGTCTGCAGGTGTGTAACCTGGCACTCAGGTCAACTCAGATTGGCCATAACTGGCACGACGAGCATCAGCAAAAGCTGGGGAGACTTGTGGTCTTGCAGTGCTTGATTGAAAGTGTCAATTATTATTATTATTATTAATACAAAATTTGTATAGCGCACAAATTCAAGCATGCTCGAGTCGGAGGCGCTGCAGTGTAGCTGGGTGGGAAAATGGACTAGCCGGGGAGGGTAAATAAATGAGTTTTGAGATGACGTTTGAAGGAGCCAATAGATGGTGATTGCCTGATACAGAGTGGGATGGAATTCCAAACTGTTGGAGCTGCATAACCATAATATTTTCAATTGTCTTCGGAAACCCATTTTATCTGTTGTGTTTGTTAGTTGAATTTTATAATATCTCCATAGCCTTGGTTTCACATTTCCTTTTTTGCCATTTGTTAGTGATTATCTGGGTTTACTGGAAAATGCTATATTTTCGCTGCATCTTACTTTTGCGATTTTCTTATGTAGAAAATTTGCTGCTTTTTAATTTGGTGTATGTTCCAGGTGTTGATATTCTATGCACATAACGTTACAGTAATGGGTGAATTCCAGAAATCTGCGTGTACTTATTTCGCAATTCTAGTCAAGTCATGAAAATCGCGAAAAATTTGATGCACGCGAAATATAGGTGTTTTACAGCACTGTCATTGAACTGTTCACCTATGATGCGCTGATGTGCTACTAAGAAAGTACTCACTTACTTACTTATTCACTCTTGCACTGCTTACAATGGCTAAAGGTAAGGTAAAGTGTGTTATACTCCTTACAGGATTGCAGATGGGATGCTTATCTCCCTTCCTTAGGCCACTGAACATGTAAGTGGATAAGCCACTTATGTCTGTGATACATGGCCAGTGCAATGCCGGACCTCTGGCTACCTTCTTGACCGTACGGGATCACCAACCTCAGACTGGTATCAATTTATAATGCCTGTTGACAGAAAGGAAAGGAAGAGTATTTGTATAGCGCCATTTACTACGCAAGCATAGTCTCAATGCACTCAGACATGCATCACACAGTTTTACCTGCAAATTACACCATGCCTGCCTTTCCTTCGTAAGTGTTTAACAGAGGCACATGTGTGTGAACAACTTGCCTAAGACTGCTAACTGAAAGCGGAATGGCTAGTACCTGCGACTTTTGAGTCACAAGTTCTAATTATTAAACCAGCGGGCCAAATGCAATGGCTGAAGCTAAAGCACCTGAAATCAGCGCTAACTAATGGGCCTATGTGGCCTGTGAAAGAATTCACTCTCCGTCGCTCTCTCTCTCTCGATGTACACGGCATCAAGCCGGCCAAGGCTCAGAGTACACATACCTGTCATCATAACAGCTGATGTTGCGATTTCCAATTCTTCGTGACGGTGTAAATGTTAATGTTCCTTCATCCTTCAGTGATTCAAGGAGATGTTGATCAGATATGGGACGGTCGGTTGTAGGTGCCTGGCGCCTCCACTGCGGCACCAAAGCAACAACCTTTGAATGTCCATGGTCTTTGAAAAAGTTTATAACGAGTCTGATTCCACGGCATGAAAAAACTTTACCATTCCCATGACTGCAATGCAATCACAGTAACACAACTTTTAAAATTAGTCAGTAAACAACAGGCTGACAGCAGTTAAATTCCAATGCAAAGATAGAGCTTAGAATGTGAATAAAGTCAGTGCGTAACTGCTACCAGTTAGCTTGTACCTTTATGTGTATTGTACTATTTATAATTACAATAATAATAATCAGACTATTTCTTGCACAAATCATCACTTGCTAGGCAAGTAGACATCACTTAATGGCCATTTCCTGCACAAATCTGGTTTTGGTCTCCATTTGTTTCTAACTGTATATTGTCTCGGAACACGCCAAAACTTGATTTCGTTCTTGACACAACTACCCTGGGCTAAATTCTTGCACTCTTAACATCTGAAGAAGATGACCTGCTTCTGTGGCCGAGTGGTTAACGCACTCGGCCGCCATGTGCAGTAGAGCGTGATGCGCTCAGTGGCCGGGGTTCGACTCGGCCCGGGCGCGTCCGTCTACCAAAGAATTATTTCTAATGATTCTATGCACATGATTAACAGGGAGTTAATCCCGGGCAGGTAAGAGGGTTCGACGGTGTCCTCTATAAACTGTGACCG